>OCTW013406728.1_pt1 | contig 298530 bp, 255 predicted proteins | sample 1539671 | NCBI WGS metagenome assembly OCTW01 (sample SAMN02144230, study PRJEB22623) | gut metagenome | biome: sheep rumen | host: Ovis aries | place: New Zealand | reverse complement strand
CGAGCTGCTTATCCTCTGCGGCGCCATCCTGGGTGTGAAAGCCAGCTACGATGTCAAGTTCCGGAAGTTCCAGGCCGAGTTGGACCAGGTGATTGAAAATGAAAAACAGCATACAAACTAAACCTAACCTATGAAAATCTATCGGGCCATATTTCTCTGCGTTCTGCCTCTGCTTCTGCCCGGCTCCTCCTGCAGTACTGTTCGCCAGCTTCCCACTGTGGCGGACAGTACTCGGGTGGAGATTCGTACTGAAACGGTGTTCCAGAAGGACACGGTCTTCGTGGAGCTGCCGCGTGTTGTGGAACGGGTAGCCGTTCTCGATACGGTGTCACATCTGGAGAATGAGTTCGCTGCTTCGGCGGCTGTGGTTTCCGGCGGAGTGCTGAAACACAGTCTGGAGACGAAACCCGTGAAACTGCCCGCCTTTGTTGACAAACAGATTGTGTACCGGGATTCCATAGTATACAAGGACCGGGTACAGACCGTGACCGTTGAAGTGCCGCGGCAGCTTACCGGCTGGCAGCAGGCAAAGCTCAGGGTAGGGGGATTCTGTTTCTTTGCTATGATTTTGATAGGACTTTATTTCCTTATTACATCCATCCATAAACTTAACCTCTTCTAACTATGAAGTACATTCCTTCCATCGCCTTCGAGGAGATGAGCGGCAGCGCCAAGGGCGTAACGGCCGCAAAGATGAAGAACCGCAAGTACATCCGCAATCGCGGCTATGGCGGTTCTGTCAGGACCCAGGACCAGGCCAAGGTCAAGGGTATTTTCAAGCGTCTGACCACCATGTGGAAGACCCTCTCCAACGAGAACATTCTCGCGTGGAACAAGCTCGCGCTCTCTCAGCAGGGCCGCAGCGTCCTGGGCACCGGCGCCAAGATCTCCGGAGCCAACCTGTTCACCCGCCTGAACTACTGGATTGTCGCTTGCGGCGGCCAGCCGGTGGTTATCCCTCCGACCCTCCTGGGCGTCGAGAACCCCTCCAGCGCCACCATAGTGTGCCAGGGTGACACCTTCACCTTCAAGCTGGATCAGGCGCTTGCCGACAATGGCGGCATCTATCTGGTCATCGAGGCCTCCGAGGGTCAGTCGAACGGTGTGTCCCGCGCACACGCAAAGGCCTCTGCCATCAAGATGGTGGAAGAGCCCACCGCCGCGGCCGTTGACATCCGCGCCGACTACGTGGCCAAGAACGGTGCGCCCAGCGCAGCTGCCCCGAAGATTTTCTTCCGCTACTACTACGTCAACAGCGTCACCGGCGAGAAGTCCGGCACCATGCTGGCCGAGGTGACGTGGACCGCGGCTGCAGCTGGCGGCGAGCCTTAGTCTTCCTTCCAGGTCTCCGGACCAAGAGCGAAAATAAATTCCTGCCTTCTTTTCGGGGGGCAGGATTTTTTTGTGTCCGGACGGACGTATGGCGTGGATAGTTTCCGGTTCGACCCTCCGAGGGACCAAGGTAAAGGGTAGGGGAAACGCTTAGAGTATAAAAACAAAAAATACGCAGAAACTTATGTAATTTTCTGCGTAAGTTTCTGCGTAACTCTGTAACTACACTGATTATCAGTGGGTTTTGTGGAGCATAGGAGAATCGAACTCCTGACCTTTTGAATGCCATTCAAACGCTCTACCAACTGAGCTAATACCCCGTGTTTCCCGTTTGGGATTGCAAATGTAATGCTAATTTTGGAATTTGCAAAATATTTATGAACTTTTTTTCTGCGGACGCGCAGATGGTAATGCCGGGGCGGTGGAACTTATGTGATTGAAGCAGAAGCGTTTACGCGAGTGCTTGGGATTAAAAGCAATCCCAAAGAATCCGGCAAGCGCCTCAGTTACAGAAAGTTAGCTGGAACCACATCGGCAAAACGCAAAAGTGAAACGCAAAGGAGCTAACAATAAGGTAATTGCTTATCCCGGGAATTATAGCTATATTTGTATGCTATTATGAAAATTGTTGCAGATACCAATATACCGTTCCTGAAAGGTGTCCTGGAACCATACGCAGAGGTAGTGTACATGGACGGCCGCGCCATAGACCGTGAGGCCATGATGGACGCAGACGCCGTCATCATACGCACCCGTACCCGCTGCTCGGAGGAAACCCTTTCCGGCACGGCGGTCAAGATGATCGCAAGTGCCACCATCGGCACAGACCACATAGACCTCCAATGGTGCCATGAGCACGGCATAGAAGTCAGAAATGCCGAAGGCTGCAATGCCGGGGGAGTGGCCAACTACATTTTTTCGGCCATGTATGCGGTTGCCTCCCGCAGGGCCATCAAGATGGAAGACGCCGTCCTGGGCATAGTCGGCGTAGGAAATGTGGGCCGAAAAGTGGAGCACATGGCCCGTACGCTTGGCCTCAAGGTCCTTCTCAACGACCCTCCGCGTGCGGCAAGGGAAGGCTCGGAGGGCTTCGTGACCCTTGACGAACTCCTGGAAAAGGCCACTATAATCTCCCTTCACACGCCCCTTGACGCCACCACCCACGCCATGTGCAACGACTCCTTCTTCGAAAAGATTCGTCCGGGCTCCATCTTCATCAACGCCTCCCGCGGGGAAGTGGTGGACGAAGCCGCCCTCCTCAGGGCCCGTCCCAAACTCAGCGCCCTTGTCCTTGACACCTGGTGCAACGAGCCCAATGTAAACAGGGTCCTCATAGACGCCTGCGACATTGCCACCCCTCACATTGCCGGCTACTCCTATCAAGGCAAGCAAAACGGCACCGCAATGGCCGTACAGGCCGTTGCAAGGCACTTCGGCATAAAGGAACTTGAATTCTTCCGCCCCGCACAGGAAGACGAGGCCCTTCAGCCAATGGCCATAAACGTGAAAGGCAAAACCCAAGGGGAGATTGCCGCCGCCGTGCAGTACAATTATCCCATTTTCACGGACGACTTCCTATTCAGGATAAACCCCGGAGACTTTGAAAAGCTCCGCAGCGAATACAACTACAGAAGAGAATTTTACTTTGAACCATAATAACGCTATGCTAAACCAAAAAGACATCCTCCAGATTGAGGAGCGCGGAGTATCGCTCAAGACTGTGAAAGAGCAGATAGAGCACTTCAAGCAGGGTTTCCCCTGGATGAAGATTGTGGGCCCCGCCACCCCGGAACGCGGCATCAAAGTCCTTGACAAGGAAACCGCCGCAAAGGCCGTCGCATATTACAGGAAGGCCGAAATCCACGGCAAAACCAAGTTCGTCCCGGCTTCCGGCGCAGCCTCCCGCATGTTCAAGGACCAGTTCAGCGGCCTTGCAAAGCTTGAGGCAGGGGAAGACCTTGCCCCGGATGCACCCGGCGCAAAACTTTCGGCCCGTATAAAGGACTTTGCATTCTACACCCCTGAACTCTTCGGGGAGCCCGAAGACACAAAGGAATACCGCCTGAAGGCCCTGAGAGCCCTTCTTAAGGAAGAAGGCCTTGCATACGGCAGCAAGCCTAAGGGCGTTCTCAAATTCCACCGTTATCCCCAGGAGGTGCGCACCGCCATCGCTGAACACCTTGTGGAAGCCCAGAAATACATGCGTAACCAAGACGGCACCTGCAACCTCACCGTCACCATTTCCCCGGAGCACCAGGAGCTCTTTGAAAAGGCTATAGGGGAGGTAAAGGCCGAATACGAAAAACGCTACGGCGTGAAGTACAACGTGAGCTTCACCTTCCAGGACAAGGCCACGGACACCATTGCCGTAGACACTGAGAACAAGCCTTTCCGCAAGGCCGACGGCACCCTCCTTTTCCGTCCCGCAGGCCACGGCGCCCTCATCCACAACCTTAATAAGGTAGAGGAAGAACTTGTAAGCATAAAGAACATAGACAATGTGGCGCATGAGAAGCTTCTTCCCGTCACCGCAGAATACAAGGAGTTCCTAATGGGCTGCGCCCTTGGCCTCCGTGACCAGATTTTCGGCTATCTCCGTAAATTGGATGAGGAACCTTCCGTGCAGCTTTGCAACGAGATTGAGAACTTCCTGGACCGCGTCCTTTGCGTCCAGCTGCCCCTTGCGCACTCAGAGAAAGAACGCGTGGAGATTTTACGCCGAAAACTCAACCGCCCCATCCGCGTCTGCGGCATGGTAAAGAACGAAGGCGAGCCCGGCGGCGGCCCCTACATCATTGCAGGCAAGGACGGCTCAACATCCCTCCAGATCCTTGAGAGCGTCCAGATCAATCCTCAGGACAAAGGCGCCATGGCCGCAATGTCCCGCGCCACGCACTTCAATCCCGTAGACCTGGTGTGCTGCCTCAGGGACTACAAAGGAGAGAAATTCAACCTCCTTGAGCACGTAGACCCTGAAGCCGGTTTCATCAGCTCCAAGAGCTTCGAGGGCAGGGAACTGAAGGCACTTGAGCTCCCCGGTCTCTGGAACGGCGCAATGAGTGACTGGAACACCCTCTTTGTGGAGGTCCCCGCCGAGACATTCAACCCCGTAAAGGTAGTGCTGGACCTTTTAAGGCCTGCACATCAAGCATAATAAATAAGACGGAAACTATGAAAGAAGCAATTGCCGGAACACTTGAGTCCGGAGACATTATGGTAAAAATCGGCCCTGGAGAGGGGCTCAAAGTGGAACTTCAGAGTTCCGTGGAGGCCCAGTTCGGCCGCCAGATAAAGGCTCTCATCGTGGAAACACTTGAAGGCCTTGGAATCAAAGACGCCCACGTGGACGCAATTGACAAGGGTGCACTTGACTGCACAATTAAGGCCCGCGTTACCGCAGCGGCGGTTCGCGCAACAGGAGTAGACGTATGGAAAGACTAAGAAGGACAATGATGTTCGTTCCCGGCAACAATCCGGGAATGATGGCCGATGCCCACATTTACGGGCCCGACAGCATTATGCTGGACCTGGAAGACTCCGTTACCATGGCCGAAAAAGACGCCGCGCGTCTTCTGGTGCATAATGCCCTTAAATCAATAGATTACGGAACTACGGAGATGGTTGTGAGGATTAACCCCCTTAGCACACCATACGGCAGGAAAGACGTCGAAGCCGTGGTGAAGGCCGGGGTGGATGTAATCCGTATGCCCAAGACAGAAACCGCACAGGAAGTCCGTGAACTTGAGGAGGAAATCCTCAAGGTGGAAACAGAAATCGGCAGGGTTGGGGAAACCAAGATCATGGCCGCCATTGAGAGCGCCCTTGGCATAGTGAACGCCTACGAGATTGCAACCGCATCCAAGCGCATGATGGGCATAGCCCTTGGTGCCGAAGACTATTCGGCCAACCTCAAGACCAACCGCACTCCCGGCGGCGCAGAGCTCTTGCTGGCCCGCGAAACCATAGTGGTGGCCGCCCGTGCCGCAGGTATCGCCTGCTTCGATACCGTGTACTCCAACCTCGACGACATGGAAACCTTCCGCAAAGAGGTAGAGCTTATCAAAACCCTTGGCTTTGACGGCAAATCCATCATCAACCCCCGCCAGATTGAGGTTGTGAATGAGGTGTTTACGCCCACGGAAAAGGAAATCACCAAGGCACGCGCCGTTGTGGCCGCCATCAAGGAAGCCCAGGCAAAGGGCTCCGGCGTCATTTCCCTTAACGGCAAAATGGTAGACCGTCCGGTAGTTTTAAGAGCCGAAAGAACAATTGCCCTTGCAGTTGCAGCCGGCGTAATTTCTGAGGAGGAAGCGCTATGAGAAACTCAAAAGTAGTATCGTTGGAGGAGGCCATCAGGCGCTCCGGCCTTTCAGATGGCATGACCATCAGTTTCCACCACCATTTCCGCGGCGGAGACAAGGTTGTGAACATGGTTGTGGACAAACTGGCCCAGATGGGGTTCAAGGACCTCAAGCTGGCGGCCTCCAGCCTGTCAGACGTTCACAAACCGCTTATAGAACATATCCGTAACGGTGTCATCACCGGTATTTCCACTTCCGGCCTCAGGGGAGAGCTGGCCGATGCCATCTCCCACGGCCTCATGAAAGAGCCCGTTGTGTTCCGCTCCCACGGCGGCCGCGGCAGTGCAATCGCAAACGGAGAACTGAAGATAGACGTGGCCTTCCTTGGCGCATCGTCCTCCGACGATCTTGGCAATGCCTGCGGCTTCTCCCGCAGCGAAAACGCCAAGAGCATATGCGGCTCGCTTGGTTACGCCCTTCCGGACGCCAGATACGCAAAGCACGTAGTGGTTATCACAGACGACCTTGTGGAATATCCCAACATGCCCCAAAGCATTTCGGCCGCGGACGTAGAGTCCGTTGTGGTTGTAGAAAGCGTAGGGGACAGCTCCAAGATTTCTTCCGGAGCCATCCGTGACTCCAAGAACCCTAGGGATATCCTCCTTGCCAAACAGGCTGCAAAAGTGATAATTAACTCCGGTTACTTCAAGGACGGCTTCAGCATCCAGACAGGAACCGGTGGCGCCTCCCTTGCCGCCGTAAAATACATCCGCGAGGAAATGATAGCCCGCGGAATCAAGGCAAGCTTCGCCCTTGGCGGCATCACCGCCCACATGGTGAAGCTCCATGAGGAAGGCCTTATCGGCAAGCTCATAGACGTCCAGTCCTTTGACAAGGTAGCGGCCGAATCCATCAAGACGGATCCCTTCCACCAGGAAGTTTCGGCCGTGGAATACGCCTCAGGCCAGCACCTTGGAAGTGCCACCCACGCCCTTGACATAGTGATCCTGAGCGCCCTGGAGGTAGACACCCAGTTCAACGTGAACGTACTGGTGGGCTCCGACGGAATTATCCGCGGCGCCATAGGCGGCCACCAGGATACAGCGGCGGACAGCGCCCTCAGCATCATCGTGTGCCCGCTTCTCCGTGGCAGGATCCCTTGCGTAGTGCCCAAGGTTACCACCCTCATCACTCCCGGAAAGTCCGTGGATGTTGTGGTAACAGAATACGGCATTGCCGTAAATCCCGGCCGTCCGGAGATTGCCGAAAAACTGCGTGAGGCAGGCCTACATATAGTAGACATAAAGGAACTTGCCGCCAAGGCCACCTCCATTATCGGCACCCCTGACCCTCTTCCCTTCGGAGACAAGGTGGTGGGCGTAGTCATGAACCGCGACGGCTCCGTGCTGGACAAGATATACAATATTAAGTGATAACGCTACAGGAGCTTCTGGAAAGCCGCGATAAACGCGCAGCCCGTCAGGGAGAACTGCTAAGGCAGTATCCCGGGCGGGCGCTCGTTTGCCTGACGGTGCAGCTTCCGGGCCCTGAAAAACGTAATGCCAATTCACTTAAGATAGCCGCTGCGGCGGTGGAGGCCATAGAGAAGAGTTTCGGCCCGGAGTATAAGGAGCTCCGGGACCTTGAGACTGGTTTCGAGGGCTATTTCATTGTCCATGAAAGCCCCCTTGAAGCCAAGAAAAAGGCCGTGGAAATAGAGGAGACGCATCCGCTTGGGCGCCTCATGGACATAGATGTCCCCGGTATGGACCGTGCTTCGGCCGGGCTTCCGCCAAGAAAATGCCTTCTTTGTGACAACGAAGTCCGCTACTGCATGAGGGCAAAGACCCATACAAGGGAGGAACTGCTTAAAAAGATAGAGAAGTTATGCGAAGCCTACTGATACTGCTGATTGCGCTGCAGTCTGTACTGCCCCGGACCTCGGAGAAACTGGTCTATGAGGTAAGGTACAAGCTTGGTGCCCTTAACACCAAAGTGGCAACCGGTACCATACCGCTTGTGCCGGATGTTTGGGAGGGCCGAAAAGCACTCAGAAGCGACGCCAGCATAAAGGTGCAGCCCTTTTTCAAGCTGTTCCTCAAGGGCAGTTATACGGCAAACCTGTATCTAGGCGCAGGGGACATGAAGCCGCTTTTTTACCGTTATGGCCATGAAAACGGCTTCAACGAGTGCAGGTATAGAGCCGACTCCGTCTATTTCCACAGGAGTCACAAGAAAAAAGGGGTTCAGAACATAGCCCTTTCCAATGACGGCCGCACCATGGAGATATTCTCCATGCTGTTCCTGCTGCGCGAACTTAATTTATCCCCAGGAGAGTCCATAAACGCCAAGACCTATTTGTCCGGCGGATTCCGGAATGTGCGCATTACAATGATCGGCACAGATACTGAGAGGTATCCCGGACGTGAGGCCGATGCCTTTCTTATAGAAACACCTGAACAAGGACTCATGGAAAACGGAAGCGGGACTGTTATCAGGCTCTGGAGGTCTCATGGAGGCACCAGGCCCGTGCTTGGAATAGAAGTCCCGCTCAGTACTGGTACAATGATAGCAAATTTGACAAATGAACTTTAACAAACTTACTGAGGATCAGATAGAACTGCTCCAGCAGCGCGGCTGCCGCGCCGAAGACTGGGACACGGTTTATTGCAGTGATCCAGACTCCCTCAAGTACATCCGCGGAGTCCGCTTTTCCGGAACAGTGTGCTTTGGCAAGTTTTCGGAGGTGTTTATCCTTCCCGGAGGCGTGAAGAAGCATTCCGGTCTCAGGGAATGCACGCTTCACAACGTAACGGTAGGGGACGAATCTCTTGTGGAGAACGTCACCAATTACATCGCCAACTACGACATCGGCAGCCACACTTACATTGAGAACGTGGATCTCATTGTGAATGAGGGGCCTTCGGCATTCGGAAACGGCGTGGAGGTGTCTGTGCTCAATGAAACCGGAGGCCGTGAGGTTAAGATCTACGACCGCCTGAGCGCCCAGATTGCCTATGTGCTGGCCATGTACCGCCACAGGCCCGCCCTCATAGAACGCCTCAATAAGATGATAGACGAGTATGCGGCTTCCCAGACGTCAGAGCGCGGAAGGATAGGGGACTATGTCTCTATCCGCAACACGCGTCATATCAACGGAGTACGCATTGGTGACCATGCCGTCATAAGCGGCACCAGCAGGCTCAGAAACGGCACCGTCCACAGCAACGCCTACGCTCCCGTCACCATTGCCCACGGGGTTATCGCAGACGACTTCATAATCTGCAGCGGTTCCCATGTGGCCGATAACACCACCATAGAGCGCTGTTTCATCGGCCAGGCATGCCGCCTTGGACACGGTTACAGCGCATCCGATTCCCTGTTTTTCTCTAACTGCCAGGGAGAGAACGGAGAGGCCTGCGCCATTTTTGCGGGGCCTTTCACGGTGACTCACCACAAGAGCACGCTCCTTATTGCGGGCATGTTCTCTTTCATGAACGCCGGCAGCGGTTCCAATCAGAGCAACCACATGTACAAACTGGGCCCCATCCACCAGGGTATCCTGGAAAGGGGAGCCAAAACGGCGTCCGATTCCTACATCCTGTGGCCTTCCCGCGTGGGCGCTTTCTCGCTTGTGATGGGACGCCACGTAACGCACTCGGACACGTCCCACCTGCCGTTTTCATACCTCATAGAGCAGCAGAACACCACTTACCTGGTGCCGGGAGTGAACCTCAGAAGCGTGGGAACCGTGCGTGATGCCCAGAAGTGGCCCAAGCGTGATGGCCGAAAAGACCCTGACCGCCTGGACTGCATCAACTACAATCTCCTGAGCCCGTACACAATCCAGAAGATGTTCAAGGGCATAAAGCTCCTTAACAACCTCCTGTATTCCTCCGGAGAACTGTCCGACATCTACTCTTATCACAGCACAAAAATCCGCAACAGTTCCCTCCGTAACGGCATAAAGTATTACCAGACCGCCATCACAAAGTTCCTCGGGAACTCCATAATCAAGAGGCTGGAGAACCTCCCCGCAGGCGCCTCGGACGCTGAAATCCGGGAAGCCCTGAAGCCCACGTGCCCCATCGGCACAGGTCAGTGGGCCGACCTCAGCGGTCTCATTGCGCCCCGCGATGCCATCAGTGACCTTGTAGACCGGGTGGAAAGGGGAGAGGTATCTCTCACTGAGCTGTTTGACGCTTTCCAGAGCCTTCACGCCCAGTATTATGATGCCGAATGGACATGGGCCTATGACAAATACGCGGAATTCTTCGGGTATCCGCTTGAGTCAATCACCGCAGAGCAGGTTGTGGATATAGTGGAGCGCTGGAAGAGTGCGGTTATCGGCCTTGACAAGGAGCTGTATGAGGATGCCCGAAAGGAGTTTAACCTGGCTTCCATGACCGGTTTTGGTGCCGATGGCGACAAGTCCATCAAGGAGCGTGACTTCTCCGAGGTCCGCGGAGATTTCGAGTCCAATTCATTTGTGACCGCAGTCCTGGAGCATATCAAGGCAAAAGAGGCTCTTGGGAACAATCTTATTGAGCGTTTGAGGGGTTTTTCTTTGTAATGTCTCAATAAATTCGTACATTCGCGGTACAATTGTTTTGCAGGTCATACCGGACGTATTGGGAAGCCTGCGGGATGATGGAAAATTTTGTGAACAACCACATACAGGAGATGCCTCTTTCATCTCCGTTCTTCCGCCGGAAAGTGGAAAGCTTCCTTCGGGCCAACGGCCTCAGAATGGAAGGGTTGGAAGTGTACTATACCATTCAGGACAGTTCCGGAGAAATCCTTGCAGGCGCCGGCCTTGAGGCCGATATAGTAAAGTGTGTGGCAGTTTCTGCGGAGGCCAGGTCAATGGGCCTTGTGGCACCTCTCATTTCTCATATCATCTCCGAGCAAGGGGCACGGAATCTGAAGGTTTTCACTAAACCTGAAAACGAGTCCGTCTTCGGGAGCCTTGGGTTCCACACCATCGCCCGCGCGCCGCTTGCCATCCTCATGGAAAACGGCCACGGCCTTGAGACGTACTGTGACTATCTCCGTAGTTTTTTGTCATTTCGACCGACCTCTTCCTTGTCATTTCGACCGACCGAAGGGAGCGGAGAAATCTCCGGGGTCATCGTCATGAACGCCAACCCCTTCACCCTTGGTCACAAGTACCTCATAGACAAGGCCCTGGAGCAGGTAGACCACCTCTTCATCATCCCCGTGAAGGAAGACCGTTCCGCCTTCCCTTACGCCGAACGCCTCGCCATGCTCCGCGCTGGAGTCAGCCCAACGCACGCAGATGCCCCTTCTGTCATTTTGAGCGAAGCCGAAGGCGGAGTCGAGAAATCTCATGTCACAGTACTGGAAGGATCGTCGTATGTGATTTCGGCGGCAACGTTCCCTACGTATTTCCTGAAGGACCTCTCTGACGCTGCTGAGACGCAGATGCTGCTGGACCTTGACCTCTTTTCAAGGCACATCATGCCGGCCCTTGGCGCAACGGTGCGCTTCGTTGGCTCCGAGCCACTGGACGCTCTCACCGCCCGCTATAACGCCCTCATGCAGGAGCGCATCCCCGGCACCGTCATCGTGCCCCGCTGCACCGTCCTGCCCGGCACCGACTCTTCCGTCATGCCCGGCTCCGACTCTTCCGTCATGCCCGGCCGTGACCGGGCATCTGCCCAGCCTTCGGCAGAAGAAAATTATTTTTCGGGACGGTGCCCGAAAAACCAATTTTCTCCTGCCGTCGCCAGCCCTACGCACGCAGATGCCCCTTCTGTCATTTCGAGCGAAGCCGAAGGCGGAGTCGAGAAATCTCATATCATTTCGGCTTCAAGTGTACGTAAAGCACTATCAGAGGGACGCTTCCGTGAGGCAGCCTCACTGTGCCCGGAGAGCACTTGGCCGTACCTTCTTGCAGCTCTGGCCGAACGGGCTCTGCTACTTGAACTGGACACTCCTATGAAGCCGGGACTGGTTGGTCCGGACGGCCCTGGGGCGCACAAGGATATGGACTACAGCACCATGCGGCGGGGGATTGCCGCCCTTCGGCCGTTCTGGTCAAGGATGGTGACGGCTTCTTCGGCCCAGGAACTTAGGCAGGCCGGAATTGAGGCCGAAACTGCCATGATGGCTGCAACTGGAGGGGTGAACACGCACCGCGGAGCAATTTTCTGCCTTGGTCTGGCGCTAAACGCCATGGGCGCGTGGAGGCAAAACGTTGATACTGAACAGTTTATACAAAAACGTCTACCAGAAATCGCCCAGACGGTTTTGCGTAATCAGTTGACTGATAGCACTTTAGCTCCACGCAACGCTAGTGAGTCACGCCCCGCCGGCATCAAAGACGCCCGCGCCATGGCTCTTGACGGTTACTCTGTCCTTTTCACGGACTGGCTGCCGTTTTTTATGGAAGAGCATGACACCCTTTCCTCCGCGTTGCTTCGCAACCCTGTCCGGGCAAATGCTCCGGAAAGGGTGTCATGCTCTTCCCTGCAAAAGACCCTGCTGCGGATCATGTCCACCCTGGACGACACCTGCGTGATAAAGCGCGTGGGAGTAGAGAGGGCGCAGCAGGTAAAGCGTGAAGCGGCGGAGGCGCTTCAGGAGCGGATAACATTGAATAATATGTGTCTGCAGTACGCCAGGGAGGGGATTTCTCCCGGCGGAGCGGCAGACATGCTTGCACTAACTATATTCATTAATTCAATTATATGATAACACTAAGACCTAATGGAGTATATCTCCTTGACGGAAAAACTTTGACAGACTCTGCGCCTCTTTCAAAAGACGAGGCCAGGGAGAACACAATTGCCTACCAGATTCTTCGCGCCCATGATGTGGATGGATCAAAAGGCAACAAACTTCACATCCGTTTTGACGCCATGGTGTCCCATGACATCACGTATGTGGGCATTATCCAGACGGCACGTGCCAGCGGGCTCAAGGAATTCCCGCTGCCGTATGCCATGACCAACTGCCACAACTCCCTGTGCGCAGTGGGCGGTACCATCAATGAGGACGACCACGTGTTCGGCCTCAGTGCTGCAAAGAAATACGGCGGTATTTATGTACCTGCAAACCAGGCGGTTATCCACCAGTATGCACGCGAAGCCCTCACTGCCTGCGGCAACATGATCCTGGGCTCGGACTCCCACACCCGCTACGGTTCCCTTGGCAACATGGGCGTTGGCGAAGGCGGCGGCGAACTTGTGAAGCAGCTCCTGAAGAACACCTGGGACATCAATGCCCCGGAAGTTGTTCTGGTATGGCTGGAAGGCAAGCCGCGAAGGGGTATCGGCCCTCACGACGTGGCCATTTCCCTTGTTAAGGCCGTGTTTGAGAGCGGCTTTGTGAAGAACAAGGTTCTTGAATTTGCAGGCCCCGGCGTAAAGGAACTGCCCATAGATTTCCGTAACGGAATTGATGTCATGACCACCGAGACCACCTGCCTCAGCTCCATCTGGATCACCGACGACGAAGTAAAGGACTACTTCACCATGCACGGCCGTCCGGAGGCCTACAAGGAGCTGAAACCCGGCGCCGTGGCCTACTACGACTCCATGGTCACCATAGACCTCAGCACTCAGGAGAGCATGATCGCCCTTCCTTACCATCCCTCCAACGCCGTCTCCATCCACGAGCTTCAGGAGAACCCTGAAAAGGTGCTGAAGGCCATCGAGGTAGACACCATCAAGAGGTTCGGCGACAAAGTTCACCCTGATCTTCTCTCCAAGATCCGCGGCGGAAAGGTCTGGGCCGACCAAGGCATCATCGCGGGCTGCTCCGGCGGTACCTACGACAACCTCTCCGAGGCTGCAACCATCCTGAAGGGCAAGTCTATCGGCAACGACTACTTCACCATGAGCGCATATCCCCAGAGCACTCCGGTATATCTTGCAACTACGCGTAACCATATTGCCGAAGAACTCCTGGAAGCCGGCGTGGTAATCAAGCCCGCCTTCTGCGGTCCTTGCTTCGGCGCCGGTGACGTGCCCTCCAACAACGGCCTTTCCATTCGTCACACAACCCGTAACTTCCCCAACCGAGAAGGCTCCAAGCCCGGTCAGGGCCAGATTTCAATGGTAGCACTAATGGATGCCCGCTCCATTGCCGCAACCGCTGCAAACGGCGGCATGATAACCGCGGCAACGGACATCGAGTACGAAGACACCCACAAGCCCTACAGCTTCGACGGCCGAATCTACGAAAAACGCGTCTACAACGGCTTCGGCCATGCCCTTCCTGAAACCGAGCTCCGTTATGGCCCCAACATCAAGGACTGGCCCGCAATGCCCGCAATGCAGGAGAACATGCTGCTTGAGCTTGCCGCCGTCATCCACGATCCCGTAACCACCACCGACGAACTTATCCCTTCAGGCGAAACTTCAAGTTACCGTTCCAATCCTCTTAAGCTCAGCGAGTTCGCTCTCAGCCGCCGTGTTCCTGAATACGTAGGCCGAAGCAAGCGCATCCAGGAGGACGACCGTAACCGCAGGGCCGGGGTAGTGACCGAAGAACTTGCAAGGGTTCTCTCCGTTGCCGGAGCATCGGCCGAAACAACCTCTCTCGGTTCTTGCGTATTTGCCGTGAAGCCCGGCGACGGCAGCGCCCGTGAGCAGGCCGCTTCCTGCCAGAAGGTGCTTGGCGGAGACGCCAACATCTGCTACGAATACGCCACCAAGCGCTACCGTTCCAACTGCATCAACTGGGGTATCGTACCTTTCACCATAGACAAGGACACCCCGTTCGACTACGAGGCAGGGGACTACGTGTTTGTACCCGGCATCCGGAAGGCCATCCTTGCCGGAGAGGAAAAGGCCGAAGCCCGCGTAATCACAAAGGACGGACGCAGCATCCCCATTCTCCTTCATTTTGAAAACCTTACGCCCGAAGAAAGGGAAATCCTTGCCGACGGCTGCCTTATGAACTATTATAAAAACCACAAATAATACTATGGAAAAAATTAAAATGACAACTCCGCTCGTCGAAATGGACGGCGACGAAATGACAAGAATCCTTTGGAAGATGATCAAGGATGAGCTCATCCTTCCGTTTGTAGACCTTAAAACCGAATACTATGACCTTGGTCTCCCTTACCGTGACAAGACGTCGGACCAGGTTACAATAGATTCGGCAAACGCCACCAAACGCCTTGGCGTTGCGGTAAAGTGCGCTACAATCACCCCTAACGTACAGAGGATGAGCGAATACAACCTCCACCAGATGTGGAAGAGCCCCAACGGCACCATCCGTGCAATGCTTGACGGCACCGTGTTCCGCACACCTATCACCATCCCTTCCATCCACCCTGCGGTGAAGTTCTGGAAAAAGCCCATCACCATTGCCCGTCACGCCTACGGCGACGTTTACCGTGACGTAGAAATCCAGACCACGGAGCCCGGTGTGGCAAAACTTGTGTTTGAAGGCGTTTCCGGACAGAGGATAGAGGAAGTTATCCACGAGTTTGCAGGTCCCGGCGTCATTGAGGGCATGCACAACACGGATAAATCCATTGCAAGCTTCGCTCATTCCTGCTTCAAGTATGCCCTTGACGTGAAGGAGAACCTGTGGTTTGCAACCAAGGATACCATCTCCAAGAAGTACGACGGAAGGTTCAAGGCCATCTTCGAGGAAATCTACGAGAAAGAGTACAAGGAGAAGTTCGAGGCCGCCGGCATCGAGTACTTCTACACCCTCATTGATGACGCCGTAGCACGCGTAATGCGCTCTGAAGGCGGTTTCATCTGGGCCTGCAAGAACTACGACGGCGACGTCATGAGTGACATGGTATCCACAGCCTTCGGCTCACTTGCCATGATGACCTCCGTTCTGGTAAGCCCTGACGGCAAATACGAGTACGAGGCCGCTCACGGCACCGTTACCCGTCACTACTACAAGTACCTCAAGGGTGAAGAGACTTCCACCAACCCTATGGCCACTATCTTTGCCTGGAGCGGCGCATTCCGAAAGAGGGGAGAGATGGATAACCTCCCTGAGCTTGTGAACTATGCCAACCAGCTTGAAGCAGCCTGCTTTGACACCCTTAACGAAGGCCTTGAGACCAAGGACCTTGTGAACCTCTCCGAGGGCATCACCCCTAAGGGCCTTACCTCCCTGCAGTTCCTCCAGGAAATCCGCAAGCGCCTTGAGGTCCGCCTCGGTGCGTAAGGAGCGTGGAGACAACTCTTTGATTTACAGCTTTTTAAGCGAATTAGGGTGAGCGTTTTAGCTCACCCTATTTTATTTAAGTTACTAATATTCAACGAGTTACTTCCACGGGGACTTACCCCAGCGGATAGAAAAGACCCTCGTAGCGGCTGTTCCAACTGCGGTCGTAGTGCTTGCGGATGGTGCGGGCGCTGGCAAAGGAGTTGAAATTGGCCCAGGCTTCCAGGAAAAGCACCGCAAAGTCTGTTCGGCCATTGAGAGCAAGGGCAAAGAGGGTATAGACGGCCACAATGTAAACGCATGCGCGTTCACGGTCGTCGGCCTGGGGAGAAGAAGGCGTTACAAGGGTGAGGCGCTCGCTTTGGGCAAAAGCGACGTCGGCAATTACATCTGCAAGCCGGGCTTCCTCTGACGGTGCATAAAACTGCGCACTATACCTCTCCAAGGCATATTTTTGTACCTTAAGCTCCTGATTCAGAGCCGGGAAGGGATTAGGAAGGGAGGTCTCGAAATACCGGCCGAAATCTGCCTTGCCCTTTAGGAACTCAAGAGCCAGTACGCAGTAGTCACGCACAGATGCCTCAAGCACCATTGAATATGGCGCTTTTTCATCAATGAGGGCCAATATTTCTTCTGCAGTTTTCATTCTAAGATGTAAATATACAAATTTTTGCGTAAGTTTGTACACATTTTTAAATTTGATCCCGCTATGAAGATAGTTTTTCTGGATGCTATAACAATGGGAGATGCCTCCCTGGAAGAGATGGCCTCGCTTGGAGAACTTACCGTATACCCTAGCTCTACACCCGAGGAAGCGCGTGAAAGAGTGAAGGACGCAACCGTGGCATGTCTTAACAAGGTGATTGTGGACAAGGCGTTCCTGGATGCAGCACCTAAGCTCAAACTTATCTGCGAGGCCGGCACCGGCATAAACAATATTGATGTAAAGCTCTGTGAAGAGCGCGGCGTGGCCGTAAAGAACGTTGCCGGTTATTCAACGGATTCCGTTGCCCAGACAGCCTGGATGCATATCCTGAACCTTGCCGGGCGTGCCTTCCACTACAACGAATTCGTTCACGGCGGTGAGTACAGCAAGAATGTCGTGCATGTAGACTACCGTCATCCTTTCACGGAACTCTCCGGAAAAATCCTTGGAATCATTGGCATGGGAGCAATCGGCCAGAAGGTGGCGGCAATTGGACGCTCTTTTGGAATGGATGTCATATATTATTCAACCTCAGGCACTTCGCACTGCAAGGATTATCCTTCAGTAGGGCTTGAGGAGCTTCTGTCAAAGGCCGATGTCATTTCCATCCACGCCCCGTACAATGAGCGTACGGCGGGGCTTATCGGCCTTAATGAGATGCGGAAAATGAAGCGCACGGCCTTCCTTGTGAACACAGGCCGCGGAGGCATTGCCGTTGAAGAGGACTTGGCGCGCGCTCTTGACGAGGGCCTCATTGCCGGGGCCGGTATAGATGTGTACGTGAAAGAGCCGCTGCCGGAAAGTCATCCTTTCCTTCATATGGCTCACCCTGAGCGCCTTCTTCTTACCCCGCACATTGCTTGGTACTCCCTTGAGGCACGTGCGAGGCTGGCTCATGAGATGGCCGAAAATATCAGGAAAAGCGGGTTATTTTGAGTGATTTTTACGCCAGTCGTCCGGGCTCATGCCTGTGATGATGGTGAACTGCCGGAAAAAGTTGCTGCGGTCCATGATGCCAACCATCCTGGCAACGTGAGAAGCGGGAATGGAAGGATCTTCGGCCATTATTTTCTTGGCGTCTTCCACCCTGAGGCCGGTGCGCCATGCGCGGAAATCCATGCCCAGAGAATTGACACAGTAACGGTGGAGTTTTACTGAATCCGTGCCGATGCTTTTTGCAGCTTCCTGCATGGTACGGTGGGGAAGGCGGTAGCCTTTGGCACGCACCCACTCGTGAACCAGAATCCCAATCTCGCGGGCTTCTCCTGCCGACATTGGCTTTGCAAGCGGAGGCACATGCGAGGAAGAAGATGATGAAGACAATGGAGAGGAAGGAGCCTGCCCCTTTTTACGGAACAGGCCCTTCACTTTTGTCAGTATGCCCTTCTTACCAGCCAAGGACGTAGGCGAAGATAAGAGGTGCTACGATGGTGGCGTCGCTCTCCACGATGAACTTAGGAGTATCGGGTGCAAGCTTGCCCCAAGTGATTTTCTCGTTGGGGACGGCACCGGAATAGGAACCGTAAGAGGTTGTGGAGTCCGAGATCTGGCAGAAATATGCCCAGAGGGGAGTGCCCTCCCAGCCAAGGTCCTGCTCCATCATGGGAACGCAGCAGATGGGGAAGTCTCCGGCGGTACCGCCGCCAATCTGGAAGAAGCCGACGCCGGGGGCGTTCTTCTTGTACCAGTCGACCAGGAACATCATAACCTCTACACCCTGGATAACCATGTGAGGATCATACTCTCCGCGGATTACGTGAGCGGTGAAGATGTTACCGGTGGTGCAGTCTTCCCATGCAGGGCAGATGATGGGGATGTTCTTCTCACATGCGGCAACTACCCAGCTGTCCTTGGGATCGATCTCATAGTACTGCTCAAGGACACCGCTGCGGATCATCTGATAGATGAACTCGTAGGGGAGGTAGCGCTTGCCTTCGGCCTTAGCCTTGTCCCAAACCTCTACAAGGTGCTTTTCAAGACGGCGGAAAGCCTCTTCTTCGGGGATACAGGTATCTGTGACGCGGTTGTAGTGGTTATTGAGGAGCTCCTGCTCCTGCTGGGGAGTGAGGTCACGGTATCCGGGAACCCTGTAGTAGTGGCTGTGGGCCACAAGGTTCATGATGTCTTCCTCAAGGTTGTTGGCGCTGCAGCACACAAAAGCAATCTTGTCCTGGCGGATCATTTCCGCAAGGGTGATGCCGAGTTCTGCGGTGGACATTGCACCTGCCATGGCAAGGAACATTTTGCCACCCTTGGCAAGAAGATCTTCATAGGCCTTTGCTGCGTCTACCAGCGAAGCAGCGTTGAAATGACGGTAATTGTGGGTAATGAATTGTGAAATAGGACCCTTTTCCATTTTATTTATAGTTTTAAGTTCTTCCTTGTTTTATATTATGCAAATTTACGCTTTTTTTTGAGTAAATTCGCAAAAACATTTCACTTTATGTTCAGACTCATCGTCCTCTCAGTCACGCAGGCCATCCTCATGTGCGCCACACAGTCGCTTTTCAAGGTGGCATCTGACAAAATGCCCTCCTTCAGCTGGAACTGGGCTTTCTTCCGTGACGGCGTCTTCCTCAATTGGGCGCTGCTCCTTTCGGCCATATGTGGCATTGTCATGCTTGCCGAATGGGTGTACATGCTCAGGAACTATCCCTTCCATCAGATATATCCGCTCACATCCCTCAGTTTCCTTTTTGCCATGTTCGTTTCCATCATCTTTTTCAAGGAAACCGTTGAATGGCAGCAGTGGGTGGGCGTTTTCCTTATTCTTGGGGGCTGTTTCCTAATAGTAAAATAAATTTCCGTATTTTTTTGTATCTTTGTGCGCATGAAACGATACATCCTGGCTGCTTTAGCCATAATGCTGCTCCCTCTTTCGGCAATTGCCCAGATCAAGATTTGGGACGGAACTTCCTGCGGCGCCAAGCAGGTAACCCTCACTGAGTATCTTCCGGAAGGCACCCCGCGTGCCGCCATTATCATTTGCCCGGGCGGCAGCTATCACTGGCTGGACAACAAAGAAGAAGGCACCATGGTGGCCCAGGCCCTTGCCGCGGAAGGTTACGTGGCATATGTGCTTCGCTACAGGGTGGCCGGAAAGTTTGAGTTTGTGTCCAAATACCGCAGCGTGCTCAGGGGCAACCGTCACCCGGACATGATATCGGACCTCCAGCGTTCAATCCAGCTTGTTCGCACCCGCTACAATGGTCCGGTAGGTGTAATCGGTTTCTCTTCCGGAGGCCACCTGGCCCTTATGGGCGCAGAGCTGTTCGGCACAAATTTCCTGGAAAAGTACAATCTGAAGCCCGTCGTTTCCCTTAGGCCGGATTTTGCGGCCGCAATATATCCCGTGGTCACTCTCTCCGATGAACGTTATGTCCACAAGCGCTCCCGCCTTGGAATCCTTGGAGAGCGCAATACCGGGAAAAAGGCCTTGAGGGACTCCCTGTCAATGGAAAAGCACGTGAGAGCGGACATGCCTCCCGTGTTTATCCTTAACTGCCTCGACGACCAAGTTGTGGATCCCCACAACTCAATGCTTCTGGATTCGGCCCTCAGCGCCGCACATGTGCCCCATCATTATGTGCAGTATCAAACCGGCGGCCACGGCTTCGGCCTGGACCCTGAAAAGATGTCGGAGGAAACCACTTCAAACTGGCTGGCCGAATTCCTCACCTGGCTCAAGAACATGTCATTCTAACCTATAAACCTACCTTTTCCAGATGGTACAAGTCTACTGCAAGAACACCCGTGAGTCCAAGCGTTTTCCGGAAGGCACGTCCCTAGCGCAAATGCTCACGGAGTTTCAGCCCAACCCGCCCTACACCGTTGTGTCCGCCAAGGTCAACAATGTGTCGCAGGGCCTGAAATTCAAGGTATACCAAAACAAGGACGTAGAATTCATGGACGTCCGTGAAGCGAGCGGAATGAGAGTGTACTCACGCTCGCTTAGTTTTTTGCTCTACAAGGCCTCCCAGGACGTTTTCCCCGGCAGTAAACTCTATATGGAGCACCCCATCGGCCACGGAGTGTTCTTCCACCTCAGGAAGGAAGACGGCAGCGCCCTTGCCCCGCAGGATGTTTCGGCCGTGAAATCCCGAATGCTGGAACTTGTGGAAAAAGACATGCCCTTCCACCGCTACGACGTTCAGACGGAAAAGGCAATAAAGGAATTCCGGAAGTCCGGCCACATGGACAAGGTCCTGCTGCTGGAGACAAGCGGAGAGGCCTACACGGACTACTATACCCTTGGAGATACCACAGACTACTATTACGGGAAACTTGTCCCCAGCACAGGCTATCTGAAGGTATGGGACATAATGCCCTACGAAGACGGCCTTGTGCTGCTTGGCCCCTCCCGTGAAAACCCTCTGGAAGTGGTTACCTTCATTGACCAGCCCAAAACATACGACATGTTCAATGAGGCCCTCCGCTGGAACCTCATCATGGGTCTCAATACCGTAGGAGACGTAAACCAGGCCTTCCTTAACGGTCACGCCAGCGAGCTCATCCAGATTGCCGAAGCCCTCCAGGAGAAGAAAATAGTTAAGATTGCCGAAGAAATAGACCGCCGCAACCGCTGCCAAACCCCTCTGAAGGTGGTCCTCATAACAGGCCCTTCATCTTCCGGTAAAACCACGTTCTGCAAGAGGCTATCCATCCAGCTCAAGGCCTGCGGCCTGAAGCCCGTCTCCATGAGTACAGACGACTATTTTGTGAACAGGGTGGACACCCCCAAGTTCCCGGACGGCTCCTACGACTTCGACAACTTCGATACCGTAGACCACGCCCTCATGGAGCGCGACATCATGGCGCTCATCGGCGGGGAAGAGGTGAATGTGCCTGAGTATAACTTTGTTACGGGCCTTAGAGAATACAACGGCAAGCATCTTAAACTAACGGAAGGCTCCATCCTTCTAATAGAAGGAATCCACGCCCTCAATCCGGCCCTTACCTCAGATATCCCTGAAGAGGCCAAGTTCCGCATCTTCATCAATACCCTCACGGCAACTAACCTTGACGACCATAACGCCATCCCCACCTCCGACAACCGCCTCCTGAGGCGCATAGTGAGGGACTACAACAAGGGAGCGTTCACCGCCCGCGAATCCATATCCAACTGGCAGAACGTTCTGGATGCCGAAGAAAAGTGGATATATCCTTTCCAGGAAATGGCCGATGTAATGTTCAACAGCGCCTATCTCATTGAGTTTGCGGTGCTTAAGAACCATGCCGAACCCATTCTGAGAAGCGTTCCCCAGAACTGCCCGGAGTACAGTGAGAGCCACCGCCTCCTGAAGTTCATCCACTACTTCACCCCTGTGCCGGATAAAGAAATCCCGGCAACTTCGCTCCTCCGCGAGTTTATTGGCGGTTAGTCAGGAATCTTAACCTCCTGCTTTTCAAGGTAGGAGACTACGTCGGAGACTGTTTCGAATTTTGCGAGGGCCTGGTCCGGAATCACAATTCCGTACTGGTCCTCGATTCTCATGAGAAGCTGGAGAATGTCAAGGGAATCGGCCCCAAGGTCTTTCTTTATAAGTGACTGAGGGGTAATCTTCGAGGGGTCCAGCCTAAGCTGTTTTGCAAGGATTGCCTGTACTTTTTCAAACATATTCTATTCTTCGTAATGATCGTATTTTGAGATTTCGGCCTCAATTTTGGCCGAAAGGCCGCTTACCTGCATGCGGTAGGCCTGTTCTATGCATTTTTCAACCGCTACGGCCTTTGAGGAGCCGTGGCCCTTCACAACCACCTTGGAGGTGCCAAGGAGCACGCTTCCGCCGTAGTTCTGGTAGTTCATGAACTCCTTCATGCGGGAGAACATCCGCTTCATGAGAAGGGCTCCCATCTTGTAAATGGTGCGGCTGAAAATCTCCTTCTTAAGCTTTTTAAGCAGCTCCAGGGCGGTGCCTTCCGTGGTTTTTACAAGGACATTCCCGGAAAAGCCGTCGGCAACCACCACATTGTAGTTCCCGGAAAGGAGGTCACGGCTTTCCATGTTTCCCACAAAATTCAGGTTTTCCGTTTCCTGGAGGAGCTTGTAGGATTCCTGACGGACTTCGTCGCCTTTTTCGGCCTCTTTCCCAACGTTGAGAAGGGCTACGCGGGGTTTGGAGACGCCGTAGACGTTTTCCATGTATAGGGATGCCATTATTGCAAACTGCCGAAGATGGGCGGGGGTCACTTCTACGTTGGCGCCGCTGTCGCAAATGCCCACAAGACCGCCGTCCATGGTGGGAAGGATGGGGCAGAATGCAGGGCGGATGACGCCGGGAATTCGGCCCAGACGCACAAGGGCGCCGGTGACCAGGGCCCCTGTGGAGCCGGTTGAGACCATTGCCGAAATGTCGTCGCGGTCCCTTAGGAGGATTATAGCCTTCATCATGGAGGAGTTCCTCTTGAGGCGCACTACGTCCGTGGGTTTTTCATCGCAGCCAATCACCTCCGGAGCGTGCACAATCTCCACGCGCTCCTTGTCATAGGCCTTTCCTTCAAGTTCCTTTATAATGATGGCCTCATCCCCGCATAGCATCACGTAAAGCTCCGGATTCTTTGCAAGGGCGTTCAGGGCACCTTGAACAGGTGCCTCAGGGCAGTGGTCTCCGCCAAAGCAGTCTACAAGTATCTTAATCATAGCGGTTTAACATAGCAGCGGTAGCGCTTGGGGGTGTCGCGGCGGAAGCGTTTCCACTGGTTTTGAATTGCGTAGTTGTCTTCAAGGTTGATGCAGGTGTCGGCATACTTAAGCGAAGGATTGTCCCGGAGCATTTTCATGATTGCAAGGGAAAGGGCCGCCGAAACCCCGCGGTTAAGATATTCAGGGTCTACGCCTATGATGCAGAGATCCAGGCTCTCAGGGTTTCTGGTGCACTGGAGGAACCGCACCGCCACGCCGGGCGTAATATGGCCCCTGGTGCCCCTGAAGGCCTTGTTGAGGGAGGGGATTGCCAGGCCGAAGCACACGGGCTTGTTATTCTCATCCAGGATTATTGCCGAATACTTGGGGCTTATTACAAGGCCGAAGTTATCCAGCATGAGCTTACGCATTCCGTCCGTGAACGGCACTGTGCCATACAGGCCCTCGTAGGACTTGTCGATAAGGTTGAAAATACCGTCGGCGTACTTCTTGAGGAAGTCTGAGCCGTTTTTGGACTCCCCAAAATGGAGTTTATAGCGCCTGAAGATGAAGTCCACGGTTTTTTCCATGTCTTCAAGCGTTTCTTCAGATTCCGGGCCGTAAAGGAATGAACCGGTGTAGTCTACCTCTTTCTTATAACCAAGGGCTTCAATATGCTTTTGGTAGTAGGGGAGGTTATAGGTGGTTTCAAAGTTACCGGGGGTTTCAAAGCCCTCTATGAGAAGTCCCTCCTTTTCAAGGTCAGAGTAGCCAATAGGGCCCTGGATGGTGTCCATGCCCTTTTCCCGTGCCCAGGCTTCGGCCGCGTCCATAAGTGCCTTGAAGACATTGGCATCATCTATTGCCTCAATGCGGGTGAAACGTGCGCGTTTTTCCCCGTTCTTGGCATTGGCGTCCTTCTGGATTATTCCCTGCACGCGGCCCGCAATCACGCCATCCTTGTAAGCATTGAAGAAAACCGCGTCACAACTGGTGTTGTACACGTAATCCTTGCGGAAAATCTTCTTCTCGTCCATGTACATGGGCGGAATGTAGTACGGATTTCCCTTGTAGAGGTCCAGCGGGAAGTTCAGGAATTCCTTCTGCTGTTTTTGGGTTTTGACTTCTTCTACGGTGATCATGGTTATCTATGTTTGGCATGGAAGCATACTCCAACGCCGTTGGGGCCGCAGTGGCTGCCGGCGGTGGGATTGACGTACACGTAGACAATGTCCTGCTTGCCGTATTTCTCCTCAATCATGAAGCCTATCTGGCGGGCAATTTCGGGAGCGTCCGTGTGGCCGATACAAATGCGGTGGGAGGAGATGTCGTCTCCAAGTTCACCCACTTTTTCCACAAGGTAAGCCATGGCCTTGTTCCGGCCTTTGGCGGTACCTACGGACACCATCTTGCCTTCCTGGCTCATGTGGATGAGGGGACGTACGCCAATGAGGGTTCCCATGGTGGCGGCAAGTCCGCTCACGCGGCCGCTGCGACGGAAGAACTTGAGGTCGTCGGCAAAGAAGTACATTGCAAACTTGTCTACCTCGGTCTTGGCCCATTCCAGAACCTGGTCAAGGGTTTTTCCGGCCTTCACAAGGTCTCCAACCTCACGCACAATGGCGTAGCTTATTGTGGTAATTCCCTTAGTGTCAATTTCTTCAAAGCGGGCCGAAGGGTACTGGGCCTTTAGCTGAGCCACCGCCTGGTCCATGGCGTCGAAGGTGTTTGTCATGGCGCGGGAGAAGTGGACGTAGAGAATCTCATCGCCTTCCTTGAAGTCTTCCTCAAAGTACCGGAGGTACTGCTCCTTGGAAATGGCGCTGGTGGTGGGAAGGACTCCACCCCTCAGGGTATCGTAGAAGGCATGGCCGTCGAAGGTGTCGAAATCCACGTAAGGATAGGTGGTATGGGCATCAATGCTGTAAGGCATGGAAATGAGCTTGTAGCCGTATTCGGCGGCAAGTTCCGGGGTGAAATCGGTGTCGGTGTCGGTGTAAAGCTTTAGCATATCAGTAACAAATAATCGTAAACAGGTTGGTCTCCGCCTATGAGTATGACCTCGGTGGCGGGGTATTTCTTTTCAAATTCGGCCTTCAGGGATTCGGCCTCATCTTCCGGGGCATCAGCTCCGCGGAAAATGATGAATATGTCGGCGCTGCCGGCATCAAGTTTTTCGGCAAGAGCCCTGAGGGTTTCCGGGCGGGAAGGGGAGCCTGTGAGAAGGTCCTTGCCGCTGAAGCCCACGAAGTCTCCGGTACGGGCTATTTCCGTGTCACGGATGGCCTTGGAAACCGCGCCGGTGGTTACGGAAGCTGCGGCCTCTTCAAGGGCGGGGACAAGCTCTTCCGCGGGGAGTTCGGCATCAAGGTTGGCAAGGGCATAATAGCCCTCAGGAATGGTTTTGGTGGGGATTACAACCACCTTTGACTTCTCATACATGGCCGAAGCCTGGCCTGCCGTAAGGATAATGTTGGAGTTGTTGGGGAACACCAGGATGGTTTCGGCATTAGTGCTGTCAAAAGCCTCCAGGAAACGCTCTACGGAAGGGTTCATGGTTTGGCCGCCTTCTATTACGGCATCGGCCCCCATTTCCCGGAAACTCTCCGTGAGGCCTTTTCCGGCGGCTACCGCCACAATTCCAAGGGCTTTGCGGGAGCGCTTGAAACGCTCTTCCATGTGGTTCTCGTGGTGCTGCAGGGTCATGTTCTCCACCTTTATGGTAAGGAATTCACCCCATTCCCGGCACTTTGAGAGTATGGCTCCGGGGTCCTTGGTATGGACGTGGACTTTCACTATGCTTCCGTCACGGAAAAACACCAGGGAATCTCCTTGTGAGGCAAGCCAGTCGTGGATTACGGACTCGTCAAAAGTGTCAAGGTCCACCTTTGAGCGCTGGAGTCTCAGGAGAAACTCCGTGCAGTAGCCGAACTCAAGGACACTGTCTTCCGTAAAGGCCGAAAGGTCTATGGATGCCCGGTCATGGCCGGGCATGACAGACGTAGCGCCCGCGGGGGTGTCATCCCCGACTACGATCGGGGATCTTCCATAAAGCGCATCCCTCATGCCTTCTCCAATGCAAAGGAGCCCGGCGCCGCCGCTGTCAACCACGCCGGCCTTCTTCAGGACGTCCAGAAGCTCCGGGGTATGCTGCAGGCTAAGGTCCATTGCGGCAATCCAAAGGTCCATGAATTCCTCTATGGAAGATGCCCCGCAGGCAGCCTCCACGCCCTCCCTGAGGACGGTGAGGATTGTGCCTTCAACGGGCTCTGAGACGGCCGTATAGGCTTCTTTTACGCCGGAACGCATTGCCTTGGCAAAGTCGCTTACATCGGCCTTTTCAAGGCCTTTGAAGCCTTTGGCGATGCCTGCAAAGATGCGGGAAAGTATTACGCCGGAGTTTCCGCGGGCGCCAAGGAGCATGCCGGAGGAAACGGAATCGGCCATCTGGGTGAGGGTGGCTCCGGATGCCCTGGAACCGGCCTCAATAGTCATGAGCATGTTGTCCCCGGTATCGCCGTCAGGGATGGGGAAGACATTTAGGTCGTTGATGCTCTGGCGGTTTTCGGCAAGGCGGGCTGCCCCGCCGCGTATAAGGTTAAGGTAGGAGTTAGCGTCAAGAAACTGTGTCATCACTTTTCAGGGATTCTGAAACTGCGCCTGAGGGCCGGAACCTTGCAAAGGATGCGGAAGAACCAGGGCTGCAGCGAATATGTTATAAGGATGGTGGAAGCCATGCCTATGAGGGTGATCACGCCAATGGACTTGAGCGAAGGGTGGGTTGCGAAAATGAGGGAACTCACCACAATCACAAGCACGGCGGCACTGTAGAAAATGGCAACCTTGTGGTATTCCAGCATGTCCCTTCGGCCTGTACGGGCTTCCTTCAGGAGACCCTCCATCACAAAGATGCTGTAGTCTACGCCGATGCCGTAGATGAAGGTTGCGATAACTATATTGATAAGGTTGAATTCCAGGCCGAAAATGGACATGAAGCCCTGCATCACGAACCAGCTTATGAACATGGGGAAGAAGGCGATGATCGCAATGAGGATGTTCCTGAAGCTGATAAGGAGGACAATGAGCACAAACAGGGAGGAAATCCAGACGGTGGTGTTGAAGTCGTCGTGGACAATCTCCACCATGTCGCGGCAGTAGAAGAAGGGCTCCAGCACAATGACATTGGGGCATTTTGCAAGGGTTCCCCACACCACGTCACGCACGGGCTCCGGATAGGCTACGTCCGTGAACACAAGGTATCGGCCGCTAGCCTGGCGCTCTATGTAGTTGCTCATGAGGCCGGCGGGGATGATTCCGGATTCGTAGAGGTTGCCGGGCTCGTAGGAGGCGTCAAGGAGGGAAGTGAAGGTGTCGAACATGTCTGCGGGCAGGCCGTGCTCACGCCCTGATTCCCTGAGGTCCCGTTTGAGACGCGCCACCTTTCCCTTGGTCCAGAAAGCGTTCCAGGCCTTTATGCGCTCCTCCTGGTCAGAGGTGGAGTGGAAGATGAGGCCGGTTATGTTGGACCAAGACTTTGCAATGCCCGCTTCCTTCAGGGAGTCCAGGGTGCGGTACATGCCCTTGTTGTATTCCAGGGCGTCGTCAAGGTTATCGGCATAAGCCGCAAAATACTGGTGGGAGTAGCCGTCTGCGTTTTTCTGGTTGTAGAGGTTCTGGCTTTCCGTGAGGGCGGGGTCGTCGTAGTCAAGGTTCCGGAGGTCCGAGTCAAATTTCACGCGGGGGCTCAGGATTACGCCCACTATTATAACAGCTATAAGCGTGCCGATAATCCATTTGTTGGAGTCCCAGGGGAGGTTGTTGATCTTGTCCACAAGGGGGAAGCCCTTCACGCGATGGAATCGGATTTGGCTGGCGCTCATGAAATGAGGCAGGAAAATGAGGGCGAAAAGCGTGCTTCCAATGAGGGAGAAGGTTGCAAACAGGCCGAAGTCCCTCAGGAGGTCGCTTTCCGTGAAAAGCAGGCCCATGAATGCGCCGATGGTGGTGAGCATTCCAAGGAAAACGGGCGTAGACTCTTCCCTAAGCATGGTTTCTACGTCTCCCACATAGTAGAAATGTATCAGGATATGCAGGCAGTAGCTGATTGCAACTCCTAGAATGATTACGCCGAATCCAAGGGCCATGAGGGAAACGTAACCCTTTATCCAGTAGATGCAAGCAAGGGAGAACAGCACGCCGTAAACCACCGGCACAACCTGCTGCCACACGAACCTGAACGAGTGGAAGCTAAGGATCATCATTAATAGAATCACCAGGAGCGACAGGCCAACCGTCCACACAAGGTCGTGTTTGATGGTGTTGGCGTTGGAGAAACTGGCCTGAGGGTTGCCGTGGATGAGGATACGGACATCGGGGTTTGCAGCGCAATACTCCTTTGCGGCCTTTGTTAGGAGGTTGTTGAACTTTGTGGCAACCCCGGAATTTGTGTAGCCGAAAGAAGGGGAGAGAAAGGCAAGCGCCACGGTTTTGTCCGGGCAGAAAAGATGGCCGTCTTCAATTGCAAAGCCTCCCATGGCGGAGTCATCTCCGGATAGCCCGGGGAGCACAATGTCCCTCAGGGCCAGAGGGTCAAGGGCCACCATCTGGGAAATCTCGCCGGTTTCGTCCTGCATCACAAGTTCATAGTTCACGGCCATTATGGAGTCTATCCTTTCCCTTGAAAGGGCTTCATCTATGGCCGGATACCACTTAGGGTCCACCAAAGTGGGAAGGTGCGAAATACCGAAATCCATGGCGGCGAACGCCATGTCGGATTCCAGGGTGCACAGGAGGTTATTGATGAAATGGGTGGAACTGTCCCTTTCCTGAATGATGTTACAGTACTCTTCCATGCACTCTCCAAGGCGCATGGGGTCTACGGGTTCCTCCGGATTTGCAGACGTGAGCTGGATGAACACCTTGTCCTTGAGGCTCATGTCCGAGAAGGCCATCTCGTTGGAGGTGGCCGAATGGGGGAGAAGTTTTATGATGTCTTCCTCGAAGCGCAGTTTAAGGCCGAAAAAGGCGAAAACAAGCGCCGAGGCAATCATCAGCACATACATAAGGGCCTTTCGGCCTTTGAAGAAGTGATATATTGGGAGAAAAATCCTGTGCATCTGGGAGGGGGAGTTATCAGAGTTTGTCCATGGCGTCAAAGAGCCTCTGGCGTACCTCTTCTATGGAACCGGTGCCATCTATCTCAAAGTATTTTCCGGCTTTGCGGTAATAATCTATGAGGGGTTCGGTTTTGGAATGATATGTCTGAATGCGGTTACTTACGATTTCGTCTTTGGCGTCATCTGCGCGGCCTTCAATGAGGGCCCTGTGGGCTATGCGCTCATGGATGAGGGAATCCGGGATCATGATGGAGATGCAGCCGGATACTGTCTCGGAGGTCTTTGCAAGCATTCCGTCAAGGGCCTGTGCCTGTGCGATTGTGCGTGGGAAGCCGTCCAGAAGGAAGCCGTCCACGCCCTTTGTTTCACGGAATTTTGATTCTATCATGCCTTCCACAACGGAGTCCGGGACCAGGTTTCCGGCCTCTATGAGGCTTTTTGCCTCAAGGCCAAGGGGAGTGCCCGCCGATATTTCGGCACGGAGAAGTTCTCCGGTTGAAAGGTGACAGAGATTGTAGCGCTCTACCATTGCGCCTGCCTGCGTGCCCTTTCCTGCACCGGGAGGGCCGAAGAGAACAAAGTATTTCATATCTGCTTATTGGTCAAGTACATAGATGTCTTTAATATTACGGCCAAGCTCATTGTAATCCAGGCCGAAACCAACTATGAAGCGGTTGGGGATTTCCATGGCCACGTAATCCAGCTTCACGTCCTTCTTGTACACTTCCGGCTTCAGGAGAAGGGTGGAGATGACGGTTTTGCCTACTCCAAGGCCCTCCAGCAGCTGTTTCATGGCTACTATGGTGTTTCCGGTATCCACAATATCCTCCACCACAATCACGGTGCGGCCGCTGAGGTCCCCGATTCCGGCGGGGAGTTCGGCCTTGACGTTTCCGGTAGAATGGGTGCCTTCGTAGGAGCTAAGCTTCATTGCCTTGAATTCCACGGGGAAGGTGAGGCGCTTGAGAAGTTCTGCGGCGTAGATTACGGCTCCGTTAAGGGTGCACAGCATCACAGGGGGATTTGCGTCTGTGGAAGAGGAGAAATCCGCGTTCATTTTGGCGGCAACAGCATCGATTGCCTTTTCTATATCCGCATTGGGGATATACATTTTGAACGTTTTGTCGTGAAGAGTAATTTTCTGTTCCATTGTTAAAAAATGGTCGGTTTTGCAAATTTAGTAAAAAACAACAAAATAATACACGTGAAACAACACTTCTTGTTACGGCTTTATTGTCTCTTTGCGTTTTTCCTTGCAAATTGCAGGCATGAAAAAGTGTTTGAGCATACTCTGCGCGGCGTTTTGCGGGTTTGCGGCGGCGGCGCAAAGCGGTGAGGTTCTTAGAGCCGCAATGTATCTTTCCGGGGCGGGCTCTGAGGAGGAACTTTCGGAGGTTGACATTGAGGCTGTGGAGAGTGCCAGGCCTGTTGTCGTCAACAGCCCCAGGCTAAGGCCCGGAGTCCTTCTTTCGGCCTATCAGGTGGCATCCATCCTGGATTACCGGAGCCGTTACGGGGACATCCTTTCCATCTCGGAACTGGCGCTTGTGGACGGCTTTTCCAAAGAGGCTGCAGAGGCTCTGGGACCGTTTTTGAGGTTTGATTCACAGCGCCTTCCGGGAAAGGCCGACACCGTTGGGGTGAAAAGCACGCTCATTGCCAGGGGAACACTTAAAAATGTGGGATTGAAAGCAAAGGTCCAGGGCGAATTCTGGCGGGCCGGCGGGGCTGTGAGGCACGTGTACGGAGAGCCGCTGAGAAAGCTTCAATGGAGCCTTCACGGGGAATGGACGGGAAGGCGTTTGAGGGTGGTGGCGGGGCATTTCAATGTGCGTTACGGCCTTGGGCTACATAGCTGGACGGGGTTCATGATGACCTCCCTCTCCACGGTGGACGCCTTTATGCCGCGCGCTGCGGGTATTGCCCCTGCATGGAGTTACAATCCGGCCGAAATCCCATTTGGAGGCGCCGCAGAGTACAGTTTCGGAAGGGGATGGCAGGGGAGCGTGTTCGGCTCCGTGAACGGGGTTTTCGGCGGACGGGCCGAATGGACCGGGCGCTACGGCCAGGCCGGTGTTACGGCCGGGTATGCGCCTACGGGTGGTTTTTCGGCAAGCATGGATTCCAGGTGGAGTTTCAGGGGAGTGCAGACGGCTGTTGAAGCAGCCTATGGAAAGGGTTCTTTTGCGGGGAAGGCTGCGGTGAAGATTCCGCTTGGAGAAACGGCCCGGCTGGCGTTTCAGGGAAGGGCCGTTCCAAGCCGGTTTACGGGAAAGAAGAACGGCGAATACGGCCTTGCAGCAGGTTTCGAGTGGGTTTCGGAGGTTCGCCGGCAGCTATCCGGGGTTACGGGTTTTGGGAGTTCCGTCCCGGCGCATAAGCTTTCTGTCACGTTGGACGCGTCGCTTCTTCCCGTTCCGGAGGTTGATCCCCACCGCCTGCAGGTTAGGGGATATGCCATCTGGAAGTGGCAGATAAACGGGCTGTTAGCGCTTGATGCGCGCCTAACAGAGCGCTACCGTAACTACGAAGCCCCTCGCACGAACGTCCGCACGGATTTCCGCTTCGGCACGGGGCCATGGCTTTCCGTGCTTCGGCTGGAGGCTGTGCGCTGTGAAGGCTGGTCCGGCCTCGGGTATCTTGAGGGCGGGTATAAGGCTGATATGTATGCCGCCTACCTTCGAGTAACGGGGTTTGTGATTGACAATTGGCCAGACCGCATATACGTATATGAGCGTGACGCCCCCGGCACCTTCTCCGTCCCGGCATACTACGGCCGCGGCGCCTCCTTTTCCGCCGTAGGGTCCGCTAAATGGCGTTTCGGCCGCCTTGACCTCCGGCTGAACCTCCGCGCCGCCGTCCTCCTCCGCACCGGCCGCCCCGCCGACCCCACCCTTAACCTGCAATTGCAGTGTGGCTTCTGACCGGAAAAACGCCCCCTACCTCTTCCCAACCTTAAGGCGCTGGCCGATGGAGATGCGGTCACCGCGGAGGTTGTTCCAGGATTTGAGCTGCTTCACGGAGCAGTGGTATTTCTTTGCGATGTGGCTGAGGGTGTCGCCGGATTTGACCTTGTAGTATACCCACGTGGTGCCGGCGGAGGTTTGGACAGGGCGGCCGTTAACTACCTCGCGGCCGTCGGTTATCTTGCCGCCAAGAAGGGCATCGGCCTTGTAACGGACTATGGAGTCCTGCATCTCCAGAAACTGGCTGCTGTAGTTGAAGGGGAGCCGGATGACCTCAGAGCCGCCCTTCCCGGGCACGTAGTCCTTGAAATACTGCGGATTAAGGTCACGGATGTCGTCCATGGGGATGCCCATGACCTCGCTTATCTGCCGAAGATGCATGTTGGTGTGCACGTGGAAGGTGTCCACGTACTCCGGCACGGCGGCGGGATCCGGCCTGATACCGTATTCCTTGGCATAGTTGAAAGCGTACATGGCGCCCACCATGGCAGGGACATAGCCCCTGGTTTCGCGGGGGAGGTAGTCGTAAACTTTCCAATAGTCCGTGCTTCCGCCGGCCCTCTTTATGGCCTTGTTCACATTTCCGCTGCCGCAGTTATATGCCGAAATTGCAAGCGGCCAGCTGCCGAAAATGGCATAGGCATCCTTGAGGTACCTGCACGCGGCATCCGTGGAAAGCACCGCGTCCATACGCTCGTCAATATAAGAATTGACCCTGAGGCCGTAACTGAGGCCGGTACGGTACATAAACTGCCACAGGCCCTTTGCGCCGTAAACTGATTCGGCCCTAGGGTTCAGATGGCTCTCGATCACCGCCATGTACTTAAGCTCCAGAGGCAGCCCGTAACGGTCTAGCGTTTCTTCAAATATGGGGAAGTAATACTCACTGAGAGAAAGGATTTGTCCCATCTTGGACGGCATCTTCTCCGAGTAGAGCACCATGTAGTTCTTCACGGTCTCGTTGTAGGGGAGAGTGATGAAACTGTGCATGCTCTCAAGGCGCTGCATGAGAGTGGAATCCGGCACGTTTGTGGTGAACTTCACGGAGTCCATGTTGTACCCGGCATCCGGGGCCTGGGATTTGCCCTGACGGTGCATGTACCACCTCTGGAGCAGTGAATCCGTATCCTGTGCCGCCGCTGAAACGGCTGTCAAAAAGCTTATCGAAAGAATTATCAGTTTTCTCATTTTCAGAATCTTAACCCCACACTCATTCCTACGGACATCCCGGCCTGGGGAGTACCGCCAACCGCATACTGGATAGGCTGCACGGCAGGTTCTATGCGCATGGAGATGTCGTCGTTCACTTCAAAATCCTGCATGTAGGCAAACACGTTGGCATCAATTACCTGGATAAGGTAGGTGAGTGCCACCGCAAGGATGGAATAGTCACGATACCTTCTGTAGAGGTCCCTGAACATCTTGGCATTTTCGGCACTGTACGGGGGCTTCTCAACGGTTTCGTCCTCCGACGTTGCTGCGTCGTATGCCGCTTTCCATCTTATATACTGCAGGTTGTTGTCCACTACAAAATTAACGGAGCCCGCCATGAGGCCAAGGTACAGCGGCACCTTCCAGAACTCACCGTTGTAAACCTGGCCAAGACCGGGAAGCAGGAGGGAATACACCGTAGAGCGGGCTGGATCAGGGGATTTGTCGCTCTTGAAACACACAGCGCCGTCCATTAGAGAGCCCCACCACACAAGCCCCGCGCCAACATAGGACAGCGTGCTATATGTCTTGTACTGAGCCTCTCCGGTGCTCTTATACATGTTTCCGAAGTGGATGCCGCCGTAAATTCCGGCACCAATTCCGCCATAAATAATGGGCAGTTTCCAGTACTGCTTGTGGTAGATCTGGTTGCCACCTATAAATATGGTGGAGCCCATGGTAAGGGTTTTCAGGGACGCCGTACGCTTATGAGCCAGCCCGCCGAAAAACTCCTTGAAATTGAAGAGCTGGGTGGTGTCGGTCTTGGTCTTTTCCGTGGTATCGGCATAAGTCTGGGTAAACGCATCACGCTTGAATTGGTCGTCACGATATTGTGCGGCCAGCGGTAGACATAGCATGAGCGCTGCAAGAAAGGCAATTATGCGAGCGGTACCCTTCATTATCTCTGGTCAAGGGCCCTCAGGAACTGCTCCATCTGGGAATCGGACTCAAACTTGATGGTCATGGTGCCCTTTCCGTCACGGGTGCGCTTCAGGGAAATGTTCTCCCCAAAGTACTTGCCCACGTTTTCAAGGAGCCTGTAATACATGTCCGGGAGCTCCTGGGCGCCGTCTTCCTGTTCCTTGCTTTTTTTCTTGCCGATGGACTTTATCTTTTCCTCCAGCTGACGCACAGAAAGGCCGCCTTTCACTATGAGGTCACAGAGCATTTCCTGGGTTTCAGGGTCTTCCACGCCAAGGAGAACCTTTGCGTGACCTACGCTCACAAGACCCACCTTGAGGTCGTGCTGCACCTTTGCGGGAAGCTTGAGGAGCCTCAGCTGATTGGCAACGGAGGCGCGCTTCTTGCCAACTCTGTCGGCCATCTGCTCCTGGGTGAGGGAACACTCGTCCATAAGGCGCTGGTAACTCATGGCAACCTCTATGGGGTCCAGGTTTTCCCTTTGGATGTTCTCCACAATGGCCATTTCCAGCATTCCTTGCTCCGATGCGTCACGGATATAGGCGGGAATCATGTCCATACCGGCCATGATGGAAGCACGGTAACGGCGTTCTCCGCTGATAATCTGGTATTTGTCTCCCTTCCGGCGCACGGTGATGGGCTGAATCAGGCCGAAGGTGCGGATGGAATCGGCCAGCTCCTGCATCGCTTCCGTTGCGAAGCTCATACGGGGCTGATAGGGATTGGGCTCAATGAGGTCTATGGGAATGCGCAGGACATCGGATGTGTCCTGAGGCTTGCCTTCGGCCGAAACCACTTCCTTATTGATGTAGCCGACCGGTTTTCTGAGTTCCGAGAGGTCTTCTCCTCCAAGGAGAGCGCCAAGGCCCTTGCCAAGGCCGAACTGATTCTTAGATGCCATATATCAAATTGTCATTTCGAGCGAAGTCGAGAAATCTCATTCATTCTTATCCAACACTTCTTTTGCCAGATTCATGTAATTGGACGTACCGTTGTTCATTACGTCGTAGAGAATGATGGGCTTGCCATAAGAGGGAGCCTCCGAAAGACGGATGCTGCGCTGGATTACCGTATTGAAAACCATGTCCTTGAAGTGGTCACGGAGCTGAGCCACAACCTGGTTGTGCACCTTGGTGCGGCCGTCGAACATGGTTACCACGAATCCTTCTATGGTAAGGCCGGGATTGATGCCGTTCTGGACAAGACGGATGGTCTGGATAAGTTTTGCAAGGCCTTCCAGGGCGAAGAACTCCGGCTGGACCGGAATCATGACTGAATCTGCGGCCGTGAGGCAGTTCACTGTAATAAGCCCAAGGGAAGGGGAGCAGTCTATGATAATGTAGTCATAATTGCCGCGGATGGGTTCCAGGGCCTTTTTGAGGATGGACTCACGGTCAGGCGCATTCAGGAGCTCGATTTCCGCGCCCACAAGATTGATGTGGGAAGGAATCATGTGAAGCTTGGGAAGCTCTGTCTGGATGAGGGCGTCACTGGCCGATAATTTCCCGATAAGGATCTCGTACAGAGTACGGTGGTCACTGTTTTCGGGGTCGAAGTTAAGGCCCGACGTGGTGTTGGCCTGAGGGTCTGCGTCTATGATGAGGACGCTCTTTTCCAAAACCGCCAGCGAAGCGGCAAGGTTGATGGCGGTGGTGGTTTTGCCCACGCCGCCTTTCTGGTTGGCTATTGCAATAATTTTTCCCATAGACTGCAAATCTACAAAGAAATCTTCAGATTTCCTTGTAATTGTTCCACAAAGTTCCACGGAATTGTAGTTTTGCTATGGCCGAAAGCCGCTAAACGGGGTCTACGTCTATTGTAACGTGGCAGGAGTACTGCTTTTCAAAAGAGGTGATTTCCCGGTACAGGGCCTGTTTTCCGGGCAGGAGGTTTTTGTCCCGCTTGAAGAAAATGCGGATTTCGCCGCCACCGGGGCCAAGGATAAGGGGATCTGAGAACGGCCTCAGGACCTCCCTGAGCCTATTACAGAGTAACCTTGACCGAAGATTCAGCCTGCCTTCATCTATATCTTTCAAAGTCACTGAAACCAGCCTTGAGTATGGCGGATAGCCGGCAATGCGTCTTTCGGCCATCATTGACTGGTGGGAGGCCGAAAAAGCCGGATGAGAGGGTTCCCTGGTCTGGATTACAAGAAGGCCCGTCTTTCCGGAAAGCAGGGCGAAAAGCTGGACGGCGCGTTCGTCGGAGCGGAAATCCTCCCGGCCCAGGAGGACATCGGCAAGAAGGATGGCAATGACCGAATAAAGGCCTTCAGGGATTGTTTTTACGGCAAAAGGGGAGGAGGTGAAAACGTATTTGTCCAGGGCGCCCGGGAATATGGCGTCAAGCTCTTTTCGGCAATCTTCCTCCGAGGCCTTTGACGGACACACGGCAAGTACCTTTTTCCCTTTGTCCACGGCATCTTTAAGGTGGCCGATGAGCTTTAAGGAAAAACTCCCCACCATACCTCTTTTTCGGCGCTCGGAGGCAATGTCCAGAAGCACCATGGAGCTCCCTGCCGAAGAAGTGAAATCTTTATTTAATTCAACGCCTGTAAAAATGCCTGTTTCAGCATTATATAAAGACTCAAAAGACGGAGATTCGCTTCCCAGGATCACATTTGCGCCGAACGCCCTTCCAAGCATTATTGCACTCTCCCTGACATGGAACCTGGGGGCGGGGGAATCCTGCTTGAAAGACTGTTCTTGCTCGTGGTCCACCACTATGAGTCCAAGGTTACAGAAAGGGATCCAGAGCGCGCTGCGGGTGCCAAGCACAACCATTGGTTTACCGGCCCTTGCCTCCAGCACAATGTCGCGTTTTTTTGCCGGGGTGAGGCCGCTATTATATATTGCAGCATCCGGAAAGACAGACAGCACGGTCTCTTCCAGGGCCTTGGAAAATGCTATTTCCGGCACAAGGTACATTACGGATTCTCCGCGTGCAATGGCTTCCGCGGCAAGCGCAAGAAAAACGGAAACCCTGGAGCCGCTGCCGTAAAGAAGCACGGTTTTCTTTTTGCCGAATGCCTCCTTGGACTTTTTGAGCGCAGCGTCCTCTGAAGCGCTGAGCGCTGGCTGGCTTGCAACAAGGCTCCTGTCCTTGGGCGCCCATTTTTTCGGAGGTTTATTATTGACGATGGTGTAAACCAAGTTGTAAACTTCACCCACGGTGCAAAGATAGTACTGCGCCATGGTGCGCCAAAAACCAAGCTCCCGCCCGGAGATTCGGGGGAGGGATTTATCCGTGCCGATGATAGGAAGGATGTCTTCTTCCTTGAGGCCTTCCCTTGGCGTAACTCCGGTTCCGCTGACAACAGCAAGGTACTCTTTTCCGGAGAAAAGGACGCTTACACGGTCTCCCACAACGGGGTTTTCACCCTCCGGGACATAGTATACTGGCTCCCAGTCCAACTTTAGGGGGACTATCACCTGTATATATGTATTTGCACTCATTATCAGTTAATATAACATTATTGTTATGAATGGTAACATTTTTGTTACAAGCCTTGATACGCCACTTTTAAGGCTTTTTCAGCACAAATATACATAAAATCGGCCTACCTTCAAACTGCCAAATTGTCACCTGCCTTTGTTATGGCAGCTTTTTTGATTATATTTGTGTCACAAAAGAAAAGACTATAAATATTTAGAATGATTACCCACGATTTAAGGCTTATCGCAGACGCAATCCTTGACAAGAAAGGAGAGGACGTTGTGTCACTGGATTTACGGGCAATAGACGGCGCAATCACAGACTTCTTTGTGGTATGCGACGCTTCCAACACCACCCAGGTGGGCGCCATAGCAGACAACATAGAGGAAAAGATGAAGGAGGAAGGCCACAGGCTTCTCCGTTCCCAGGGAGAGACCAACGCTTTCTGGATCATTCAGGATTACGGAAACATTGTAGTCCATATTTTCCTCAAGGAATACCGCAACTTCTATCGCCTGGAGGAACTCTGGTCCGACGTCCCCCGCAAGGAGTACAAGCTCCGCAAAACCCCCACTAAGAAAGAGCAGAAATAAATGGCAAAGAAAACTATAAGTTTCAATTTCTCCTGGTTTTACGTCCTACTCCTTCTGGGAATAGGCTACATGCTGTTTTCCAACCAGCGTACGGCCGCCCCGGAAAAGATTGAGTGGGCCGATGTCAAAACCATGATAGAGAGCGGAGACATTGCCGAAATCACCTTCATCCGCAACGACTACAAAGGAGAGGTGAAAGTACGCCCTGACCGCCTCGCAAAGTATTCCGACAAATTCCGCGGCGGGCAGCCTCCAAGGCGCGCGCCCCACTTCTATTTCCTGGTTTCCACTAAATTCGACCCTGAAACCACGTTCCAGGAGCTCAATTCGGCACTTCCGGCAACTGACCAGTTCAAGGTGGTGATGAAAAACCAGGAACGCATTTGGATGGATATCTTCCAGATGCTGTTCCCGCTGCTTATCCTCATCCTCTTCTGGGTGCTCATGTTCCGTGGCATGAACCGCGGAGCAGGCGGGCCCGGAGGCCCCGGTGGCGGTTTCAACCCCTTCAACACCGGCAAGTCCACCGCTAAGGAAACAGAAAAAGGTCAGGTGAACGTCACTTTCAAGGACGTTGCGGGCCTGTACGGAGCAAAGGAAGAGGTGATGGAGATTGTGGATTTCCTCAAGAATCCTTCCAAGTACACCGCCCTTGGCGGCAAAATCCCTAAGGGAGCCCTCCTGGTTGGGCCTCCCGGAACCGGCAAAACCCTGCTTGCAAAAGCCGTGGCAGGGGAGGCCAACGTTCCTTTCTTCTCAATTTCAGGCTCAGACTTTGTTGAGATGTTCGTGGGCGTGGGCGCTTCCCGCGTGAGGGATCTCTTCCGTCAGGCAAAGGAAAAGGCCCCCTGCATAGTGTTCATAGATGAAATCGACGCCGTTGGCCGCGCTAGGGCCAAAAACGGCGGTTTCTCCTCCAACGACGAAAGAGAGAACACCCTCAACCAGCTCCTCACGGAAATGGACGGCTTCGGCACCAACAGCGGCGTCATTGTGCTTGCCGCAACCAACCGCGCCGACATCCTTGACCAGGCTCTCATGCGTGCCGGCCGTTTTGACCGCCAGATTCACGTGGAACTCCCCGAACTCAAGGAGCGTGAAGAGATATTCCAGGTGCACCTCAAGGGCATCAAGCTTGGAGAAGACTTCAACGTTGAGTTCATGGCCAAGCACACCCCCGGTTTTTCCGGCGCCGACATCGCAAATGTCTGCAACGAGGCCGCTCTCACAGCTGCCAGAAGGGGACACAGCGTGGTAATGCAACAGGACTTCCTGGATGCCGTAGACCGCATTATCGGCGGCCTTGAAAGAAAGTCCAACACCATAATGACTCCTGCCGAAAAACGCACCACGGCATACCATGAAGCCGGTCACGCCCTTGTAGGCTGGCTCCTCCCTTACGCGGATCCCGTGTTCAAGGTGAGCATAATCCCTCGCGGAAACGCCCTTGGCCTTACCTGGAGCCTCCCCGAAGAAAGGAAAAATTGGTCCCGCAGCGTAATGATGGACCACATGTGCCAGCTCATCGGCGGCCGTGTGGCGGAGGAAATCCTCAACGGAGAGCCTTCCACAGGCGCCCTCAACGACCTCGAGCGCATGACCGGCATGGCCTACGCAATGGTCCAGTACTACGGCATGTCAGACTCCGTTGGCGCCCTTTCCTTCTATGATTCCACCGGCGCCAAAGGCTACAACCTTGTCAAGCCTTACTCGGAAAAGACGGCCGAACTCATGGACAAGGAGGTTAAATCCATAGTAAAGGATGTCCACGACCGCACCCTCAAACTCATAAATGACCACAAGGAAGATTTCATGAAACTGGGCGCACTTCTTCTTGAAAAAGAAGTTATCTTTGCCGAAGATATTGAAAAAATCCTTGGACCCAAGGTAAAACCCGCGGTAGACGACAGGTTCCCTGCAACTGAAGAATGAACACTACAGTAAAACGCACCATATTCGGAGTCCTCTTCCTCGCAGTAATGCTGGGAGGACTTCTTTTTAACAGCGTCCTCTATACCATCCTGTTTACCTTCATCTCTTTTGTAATGCTCACGGAGTTTTACAAAATGACCATGGGAGGCTCCTACAGGATGCTTCAATACTACGCTGCAGCCGTTGGCGCATCGCTTGTATGGCTGTCCGGAGGCGGTTTGGTAATGCCCCTTCTCATCATGTCCGGTTCCGTCATGATCCTATCCCTTTTCCAAAAGGACCACACGGATTTCCTCAAAACCGGATACCTCTATGCAGGCCTTCTGTACATAGCGGTTCCAGTGGCGCTATCAAGGGTTGTAGTTTACAGCACAGGGGAGTTCAGCGGCCTTCTCATGGTGGCGTTCTTCATCATTATATGGGCCTCTGACACAGGCGCTTACTGCTTTGGAATGCTCTTCGGCCAGAAAATTTGGCCCGCAAAGCTGTGCCCCACCATTTCCCCCAAGAAATCCTGGGCTGGCTTTATCGGCGGCCTTCTTACGGCCATGCTCGCCGGAGCCATCCTTAACTGGACCGGACTCTTCAGTTTCCCCATGGTGCACTGCCTTGTTGTAGCTGCCATAATGAGCGTCACCGGAGTATTCGGAGACCTCTTTGAATCCCTTTGGAAGCGTGCCGCGGGCGTCAAGGATTCCGGAAACATCATTCCCGGCCACGGCGGCCTGATGGACCGCTTCGATAGCGCCCTGTTTGCCATCCCCGCCGGCTATATATACTTACTTTGCTTTAATTTAGTATAAGGATATGAAGTGGATAAAGATTGACAATGATTCCTACGGAACCATCCTGACATCCTGGTGCATCTGCGCCGTGCTTATTTTCCTTGCCGCGCGCTTTATCCCCATACTGTGGGTGAGCATTCCCATCTGCGCCATGATGGTAATCTTCATGGTATTCATCACGTGGTTCTTCCGCGTTCCCAACCGCACGGCCCCGGAGGAAGGCAACGACCGCCTGATTACGTCCGTAGCGGACGGAAAGGTTGTGATTGTAGACAAAGTATTTGAAAAAGAATACCTTAAGAAAGACTGCATCCAGATTTCCGTATATATGGATTTCTTTGACGTCCACTGCAACTTCTGGCCCATAACCGGCAAGGTAAGTTATTACAAGTACCATCCCGGCAAATACATCCTGGCCTTCCATGAAAAGGCGTCGGAGCTCAACGAGCATTCCTCTTCCTGCATGGAAAACAGCTACGGGCAGGTTTTCTTCAAGCAGATTGCAGGCACATTCGCCCGCCGCATAGTCTGCTACTCAGAGCCCGGAAAAATGGAGTACAGGGGAGACCAGTGCGGGGTAATCAAATTCGGCTCCCGCATAGACCTTTTTGTCCCGCTGGAAGCCGATGTTAAAGTAAAGGTTGGTGACAAGGTAAAAGCAGTAGAGTCTATCCTTGCCGTCCTTCCAGATCAGAAGTAATTAGCTCAACAAGTTTATCCACAGCCTCGTTCTCTGGTATATGCCGAAGGACGGGGTCTTTTTTTCGGTAAAGGGTCACCTTGCCGAAACCTTCTCCCACGTAGCCGTAGTCGGCATCGGCCATCTCTCCGGGACCGTTGACTATGCAGCCCATGACGGCTATGACAACGTTCTTGAAATGGGACGTGCGCTCCTTGACCTTATTGAAGGTGGTCTCGAGGTCGTAGAGGGTTCGGCCGCAGCCGGGGCATGCAATGTACTCAGGCTTATAGAAACGGCGTCTGCAGGCCTGCATTATCTCGTCTTTGAGGTATTCGTCCTCAATGGGAATGTCATCGATCTCATGGTTCAGAAGGGGAGCGCCCCAGTCGCAGGCCGCCTTGAGAAGAGATTCTTCGCGTTCGCTCAGAATGACAGGAGCCGGTGCACCTGAATACCGGTGCGCAAGGTACTGCGCCACGGGAATCTCATTGGCGGGATCTTCCGTAAGGGAAACGCGTATAGTGTTGCCGATACCCTCGGAGAGGAGGGTGGAGATGGCAACGCAGGACTTGATTCGGCCGCTGTCGCCGTTTCCGGCCTCCGTTACGCCCACGTGGAGGGGATACACCACGCCGTACTCCTGCATAAGGGCGGCAAGGCGGCGGTAAGCCTCAACCATCACAACGGTATTTGAAGCCTTCAGGGACACCACCACATTGTGGAAATCGGCTTCGGCACACATCTGGACCCACTCAAAGGCGGCAAGTGCCATGGCCTCCGGGGTGTTCCCGTACTTATCTATTATGTATTTCCCCAATGAACCGTGATTAAGGCCTATTCTGATGGCCCTGTCATACTCCTTGCACTTCTCTATGAACTTCCCGAACAGCTCCCGCGCCTTGGCGTGGTCCGGATGGAAATTCCCGGGATTGATGCGGATTTTCTCCACAATGGGAACAACCGCCATGGCAATTTCCGGGGAAAAATGGATATCGGCCACAAGGGGAGTCATTATGCCCTCTGAGCGGAGCCTTCGGCTTATTTCCTCAAGGCAGGGGACATCCTTCATTGAAGGCACCGTAATGCGGATAAGCTGTGCCCCCACGGCGGCAAGGCGGCGGCACTGGGCCACCGTAGCCTCAACGTCCGAGGTGTGCGTATTGCACATTGTCTGGACCACAATGGGGTGGCCGCTTCCAATCAGAACATCACCTACGTGAACGGTTTTAGTATTGAGCATTTTTTGCATTTTGTTCTTCCTCAACTATCTTTTTTGCCAGCCTGCGGAGCTGTGACCCCGTATGGCCGAAACGAGGCGTCAACTGATAATAAACGCCAATTGTAAGGCCCGCATCCAGCGGATAGCCGAAGCGGTAGTAGTATTTGTGGGCATAGTCCGGGTTCCAGAATGAGTTCCATCCCCACTTGCCCTGGACCATGATGTGAATCTCTATGGGGTCGAACACAATTCCGGCGCCTACGCCGCCCCTGACCCCGTACGACGGCCTGCGGTCGTAGTCCATGAACTTGTACTGGGTGGCCATGTAGGACTCATAGGCGGCATACCTTTCATCTATGTCGCGCTTTATGTCCAAGCGGTACCCTCCATAGATGCCAATCTTGGCCATAATTTTGAAGTGGTCCCCAAGGTCTGCGTGGAAATGGGTGAGGAAAAACACTTCCGGCACCCTCATGTAAACCTTATACGCACCTGTAAGCGGCTCCACATTGGTCCTGAGGCCCGTTTCCTTGTTAATCTTGAACTCGTATCCCTCGTGTCCCATCTGGGCGCCGAACTCCAGCGCCATGTTGGGGAACGTGTTGAACATGGTGAAATGCCGGATTACGGAAAAACCGTAGGCCGGATACTGGGCCATCCAGCGTGTGTACCTGGTGGGGTTGAACATTCCGTAGTTAAGGGTTACGCCGCCAAACACACCTGCCGCCCAGTAGTCGTTGGGGGACATTTTCTGGACGGTGACGCTGTCCAGGTACTCCGGGGTCACATTCTCCGGGAGGGAGAAGAATTCGGCCTCAAGGTCTACCTGAGCCTTTGCCGAAATAACGGCAAACAGCATGAGAAGGGTGAGTATGAGTTTTCTTGGCGCCATCATTTGAACATCTCCTCCAAATCCAGGGTCCATACCATCTCGCTTCTTTCAAGTACTGAAATGAGGAACTGGTCCTCCACCTTGAAGAACCTCACTTTCTCCGGCTGACGGTGCTCCAGGAGGTTACCGGTGTCCACAATGTTGTTGCGGTTTATGTCTTCCGTTATCCTTATGCAGTATTTCCCGGCCTTGAGGTAGGGGAACACAAGCGGGCCGTCTGCGTTGATTATGAAACTCCTCAGGACCTTGTCGCGTTTTTCGTTGAGAAGGTCCACTATATACTTGTTGTGCACCCCTGACACCTCCAGGGTAATGCTGGAGAGTTTGTCGTCCTTGGGAAGGGTCACCTTGAGCTCAGTGGAGTCGTTGTAGTAGCCGTTAATGTCGCGGAACTTCCTGTGGGGAATCTTGAGGAAGTAGTCAAAACCCGGCTGGAAAGGCGTTGTGGGCTTCACGGAGAACTTCCTGAGGTTGGTTGAATCCCGCTCCAGCACATATTGCATCATCTCCTCCTGCTGGCGGGGATTGACGCTCCGGAGGGTAAGCGAGTCCCAAGCCTCCTCAATGAGAGGATACTGGAATTCAATCTGGTAGCCGTATTGTTCGGCAGTGGCGCCGTCAGCCACAGTTTTCATTACGGCAAGGGTGTCCTCGTGTTTCCGGCTACGGATATCGTTGGCCTTTTTCATGAGTTCGGCCCTTACCTTCTTGTCAAGGGCAAGCCTTACGGTCTCTTCCGTGGGGAGAAGCGTGCCGGTAGAGTCAGTCTTGTCGTATTTAATCACTAGCTGGAGGGTATCCGGCATCTTGCGTTGGTCGTTCACCCACAGCTCCAGGGAGTCACGCTGGGGGTTGAACTGGGAAATGAGCTTCTCACGAGGCAGGCCCTTTATCCTCATGTCGTGTATTACGGCGTCCGGAGCCATGAAGGTGAGGTAGGCGGTACGTACGCCCACCCTTTCTTTCTTCACTATGAGCTGCTTGGACGGCTTCTCACGGAACATGTTGAGCTCTATGTCGGTTTTACGGGCAAGGCACAAGGCTGTATCCTTCATCTCGAACTTCTTGAGCTCATAGATGGAGTCGTTGTAGACGGTCTTGGGCCTGAAAAGGGTGTCCAGGAAGGCTATTCGCTCGGATTCGGGGTCGTATTTGTTATTGTTGTTCTCGTCTTTGATGGCATATACGCGGTACACGGTATCCTGAATATTGCGGATACTGAAAAAGCCCCAGTCGTCGGTTTTGGCGGCGGCAAAGGGGCGCTTCAGGAACACGGCCGAATCCGAGTGGTCCTTGTACAGCATCACCGTAGTGGCCTTGAGGGGCTTCAGGGTCTGGAAATCCTGCACAAGCCCGGTAAGGCACATGGAATCTATCTTGGGGCCCGTGGAGAACACAAGCGTATATCCGGGGAACATATTGCCCTCGTTGTTGTCTGCGATGGCTCCGGTAAGGTCCAGGGTATAGGTAGTGTTGGTGTCAAGGTCGGATTCGAAACTCACCACCACGGATTTTCCCCTGATTGCAGCCTTGGGCTTTTTCTCCAGCGGAGGAGACAGGTATATGCCGTTGGCGTCCTTTATTTTTACGTATTCGTTGAAAGTGAATACAATCTTGGTCTTGTGAGGATTCACGTTCACAGTGCCGGGCAGGGGAGAGATCTTGGCCATTACGGGAGGAATGGTGTCTTTGTCCCCGCCGGAAGGGGGCGTAGTGGTGTTTGCACAGCCCCACGGGAACATAAGGCTTCCAAGGATGAAAGCCGCGGGCACAAGCGGTATGAACTTTTTCAGATTCATATTTCCGTTCTAGTCACATTTTCTATGCCATCTATGGCCTGGAGGTTTTTCATCATCTCTTCAAGGGTTTCCCTGGTGGAGACATAAAGGTCTATGAAGCCTTCGAAGATGCCGCCTTCGGCCTGGAGGGAGAGTTTACGCATGTTCACGCCCATGACAAGGGACACATAGCGGGAAATCTCGTTGAGAAGGCCCATGCGGTCTATTCCCTTCAAGGAAATCCTCACCAGGAAAGAGCGGTCTTCGGCCTGGTCCAGCCATTTGGGAACCACCACCCAGTCTCCGTGGGATGCGGCAATGCGCTCTGCCACGCGACAGCTCTTCTTATGCACGGAAACAACGCCGTCCGGGGCCTTGAAGCCGATGACGGGGTCTCCGGGGATGGGATTGCAGCAGGTTGCAATTGAAAAGCGGGGGGAATCAGGGTCAGGGGAGCCGATGATGATGGTTTCGGCCTTGACCTCAGGTTTTGTCTCAAGGTGAAGGACCCTCTTGAGCCAAGACAGCCTGGTGCCGGAAGACTTCTTGAGCACTTCCTCAAGGTTGTCAAGGCTTTGGTTTCCAAGGCCGATATTATAGAAGAGCTGGTCTCTGGAATCCGTGTTATATGCCACCTCGATGCGCTGGAGGGTGGTTTCGTCAAGGGTGAATCCAAGTTCACGGACGCGGTCTTCAAGGATGCTTCGGCCGGAATCGGAAACCTGGCGCCTCTGGGTCTTGAAGTAATCCTGTACCAGCGTACGGGCCCTGTGGGTGACCAGGAACTTGAGCCATTCGGGCTGGGGTTTGGCGTCTTCGGCGGTGATAATCTCAATCTTGTCGCCGGTTTTTATTACATGGCTCAGGGTGACAAGTTTCTGGTTCACCTTTGCCGCAATGGCCTTGTTGCCGATTTCCGTGTGGATAAGGTACGCAAAGTCCAGCACGGTGGCGCCTTTCTGGATGGTGCGCTGCTCTCCGCGGGGAGTGAAAACGTATATTTCGGCCGAAGTGAGGTCGTTGTGGATTATGTCCAGGAGTTCAAGGGCATTGACATCCGGGCTCACCAGGATTTCCTTGATGCGGGAGAGCCAGGAATCCATTTCGTTGTCGCCTTCTCCAACAAAGCCGTTGCGCTTGTACATCCAGTGGGCGGCGATGCCTTTTTCGGCGATGTCGTCCATGCGGCGGGTGCGGATCTGGACCTCCACCCATACGCCGGAATTGCTGAGGAGGGTGCAGTGAAGGGCCTCATAGCCGTTGGTCTTGGGGTGACGCACCCAGTCCCTCAGGCGCTCCGGCATATAACGGTAAATGCCTGTTATTGTGGAGAATATATGGTAGCACTGGTCGCGTTCGGTCTCTTTTGTATTCTCCGTGGGATCAAAGATTATCCTGATGGCGTAGAGGTCGTAGACTTCCTCAAAGGGAACATGTTTTTCCTCCATCTTGCGCCATACAGAATAGGGCGTCTTGATTCTTTTCTTTATGGTGAAGTTGAATCCGGCAGCGGTGAGGGCCTTCTCTATTGGCTCCACAAAAGCCGTCATTTCGCTGCCTTTTTCCTCTACGCGCTTGTCAATGCGCTGCTTTATTTCCTCGTAGGCATCAGGCTCCTTGTAGCGCAGCCAGATGTTCTCAAGTTCGCTCTTTATGGAATAGAGACCAAGCCTGTGGGCAAGGGGAATGAAGATGAACATGGTCTCGGAGAGGATCTTGTCCCTCTTGTGCTCCGGCATGTGTTCTATGGTTCGGCAGTTGTGAAGGCGGTCGGCAAGCTTGATGAGGACAACCCTCACGTCGTCGTTCATTGTGAGGAGTATCCTCTTGAAGTTTTCGGCCTGGAGGCTTTGCTGGGAGATGTCCGTGCCGCGGGTTTTCTGCTCAGTGTCAAGGACATTCTTGATTTTGGTGAGGCCATCTACAAGAGAGGCTATCTTGTCGCCGAATTCGGCCCTGATGTCTTCTACGGTATAGTCTGTGTCTTCCACTACGTCGTGGAGGAGGGCCGCCGCAATGGACTTGTAGCCAAGGCCGATGTTGTCCACCACAATCCGGGCAACCGCAATGGGGTGAAGCATGTAGGGCTCACCGCTTCTGCGCCTTACGTTCCTGTGGGCGTTGTTTGCAAATTCAAAGGCTTTCTCCACCACCGCAAGCTCTTTTTCCGAGGCACATCGTTTTTCGGCCGATGCCCTCAGGAGCTCGTAGTCGCTCCTAATCCACTGATAGTCTTTTTCTGTAAACTCTGAAAAACTCATAGTTCAATTTTTCCTTTTTGAAGTTTTTCCTTGCGTTCGCGGACGGCATCCGCGTTCATCTTGTCAAGTTCTTCGGTTGTGATTCCCATCTTGTCCACATTCTGGAAAGAGTAGGAAAGTTCGGCACCATAAAGGATGATGGTCCATCCAAGGTTAAGCCACACCATGAAAAGGGGGAGCGCCGCAAGCACGCCGTAAACCGCGCTGGTCTTGGCAACCATCATCTGGGTTTCAAGGTATAGGTACTGCACGCCGGTGAATACAAGACCGGATATGAGGGCGGCCTTGAAGGCATGTCTGTACCTTACTTTGGTTCCGGGGATGAACTTGTACATTGCGCTCATTATGAGAATGCTGGCTCCGGCAAAGAGAAGCCAGCTCATGAAACTCTTTATGGTGTCATAGAAGAACATGGTACTGGGGAACAGCAGGTCCAGGATATGGGAATACACCACAGACCCGGAGAAGAAGATGATTACCACAAACGGCGCCATTATGGTTATGCCTATTATGACGCCTATCATTGTCAGGAAATTCTGCTCCCTTTCCACCTTCCACACATTGTTGAACACGCTTCTTACCGTAATCATCAGGGACAGCACTATCCATATGAACGATGCCATTGAAATGAAGCCGAAAAGGCCGCTCTGGGCAACGTCCACAATGTTGTCGGCGGCTCCCATGAGGATGTTTGTAATGTTGGTGTCGCCAAGATTTGTGAGGAGGATGTCCCTGAAAGTATCCTTGAGGCCCACCCCGGAAGTGAGGTAGAAGGCAATGGCTATGGCTGGCACCACGCTCATCATGCTGCGGTAGGCAAGGGCCGTGACCTGATAGCCGATTTTCTGGGAAGAGAAGGTGTTGAGCATTAGCATCACCGTTTTCCCATCCCTCACAAGGCGCCCCATCCAACGGGAGAAGTCCTCTTCCTTGAGGTAGAATATGTCATGGGTCACAAAACGCATAATCCGGGTTATCCAGATGGACGCCCATCGGATAATTACCGCTATCTTATGACCTAACTCCTTAAACATCAAAACAATGTGGGTTCAAACAAATTGCCTGTTTCTCCGGAGGGGGGGATTATCTGAGGAGAAATCATATTCATGAAAGCAGCCTCGTCAATGATTTCTATGCCAAGTTCCTGCGCCTTCTTGACCTTTTCAGGGCCGGGTTTTTCACCGGCAAGGAGGTATGAGGTCTTGGAACTGACTGAAGAGCCGTTCTTGCCGCCGTTTGATTCAATTAGGGCCTTCATCTCATCGCGGGAGATGGAGAAGGTGCCGCTGATGACAATGGTCTTGCCTTCAAGGGTGCTTGAAGAGACCGTTTTTTCTTCGGCGCTCATCCTGAGACCTGCCTCCCGGAGGGCGTTCACCTCCCGGACATTGTCGTCGTCGGAGAAGAAATCAAGTATGCTGTCGGCAATGACTTCGCCTACCTCCGGGACTTCCAGAAGGGCTTCCCGGCTTGCCGACATCACTGCATCCATATTGCCGAAATGGCGGGCAATGTCCCTTGCGGTAGTTTCTCCAACAAAGCGGATTCCTATTGCGAACAGCACCCTTTCAAAGGGCACGGAAATTGAGGCTTTCACTGACTGGATAAACCTGGAGGCCGATTTTTCCTTCCAGCCTTCCAGGCGCACAAGGTCTCTTTCAGTGAGGCGGTAAAGGTCCGAGGGGACCTTCGCGAGGCCCAGGGAATAGAGCTGCTCAATGGTTGCTTCACCGCAGAGGATGTTCATGGCCTTGCGGGTGACAAAGTGCTCCATCCGGCCCTTGATCTGAGTGGGGCAGCCCTTGCGGTTGGGGCAGAACCACTTGGCTTCGCCGTCAATGCGCACAAGGGGGGTGCCGCAGTCCGGGCACAGGGTGGGGAAGACGGGAGGCTTGGCGCCCTGAGGGCGCTTGGACTCTTCCACTCCGGTGATTTTGGGAATGATCTCCCCGCCTTTTTCCACGTACACCCAGTCCCCTTCGTGGAGGTCCAGGGCGCGTATCTGGTCTTCGTTTACCAAGGTAGCGCGCTTTACCATTGTGCCGGAAATGAACACCGGCTCAAGGTTGGCAACGGGGGTTACGGCCCCGGTGCGCCCCACCTGATAGTCAATTGAAAGGACCGGAGTGCAGGCTTGTTCGGCCTTGTACTTATACGCTACGGCCCAGCGGGGGCTTTTTGCGGTGTATCCAAGTTCGGCCTGGAAGTCAAGTTCGTTGACCTTTATCACTATGCCGTCCGTAGCGTAGGGGAGGGACTTTCTTTCTGTGTCCCATTTGCCGATAAAGCCTTCTATTTCCTCTATTGTGCGGCAGACGAGGCGTTTGTCACCAACTGGAAGGCCCCAGCTTGCGGCGGCGTCAAGTGCCGCGTTATGAGTGGGATAGTTAACCTGGCCCACCGGAATGTGATATAGCACGCAGAAAAGGCCGCGTTTCCCCACTTCCTCAGGGTTCTGAAGCTTGAGGGACCCGCTGGCGGCATTCCTGGGGTTTGCAAAGAGGGGTTCTTCTGAGAGCTCGCGCTCATGGTTAAGCCTGTCGAAGGACTCGTAGGGCATGAGGATTTCGCCTCTTATCTCAAATTCGTCCGGCCAGCCTGTGCCGCTCAGGGAGTGGGGGATATTGGCTATATGGCGGACATTTGCCGTTACGTCGTCTCCCTTTACGCCGTCTCCGCGGGTAAGGGCACGGAAAAGGGTGCCGTGACGGTATGTAAGGCATATTGCCGTGCCGTCGTATTTTAATTCAACGCAATAAGTGAAGGGCTTGTCCAGGGCCTTTGACACCCTTGTGGCAAACTCCTCCACTTCCTCTATGGAATAGGTGTTTCCAAGGGAAAGCATAGGGTACTTGTGGGCGTATTTCCGGAACCCTGACGCCGCCTCATGGCCTTCTTCAAGGTCCGAGCCCACGCGGCGGGTGGGGGAGTCTTCCGTGGCAAGTTCCGGGTACTGGGCCTCAAGCGCTTCCAGCTCATGCATAAGTTGGTCGTACTCAAAGTCGCTCATTGTGGGAGCGTTTTCCACGTAATACTTCCGGCTGTTCTCCCAGAGAACGGCCTTGAGCTCTTCTATCCTATGTTTTGCCTTAGTGTAATCCATTTCACGCGCACACATGCGTGCATATTTTGACAAAGATAGCAAAAATATGGGAATTATCACATATCCCCCCGCGCACGATTGAGGGGCATTTTCGTGCTCGGGCAGCGTGATTTAGCCCCTTCGCGCACGTTTGGGGCCTGTTTTTGTGCTCGAACCATCTGTTTCAGCCCCTCTGCGCACGTTTGAGGGGCATTTTCGTGCTCGGACGGGCGCCCGGGGCGGTGCGTCTATTCTGAATCAGAGTGCAGGATGTGGTCTTCGCGATTGTCTTCGATCACCTCTTCGTAGCCCTTAAGGGCGGCAAAGGGGGCAAACTGCGCGGCGCGGTCCAGACGGGACATGCGCTTGTGCCGTTTGGGGCTTGGGTGTTCAAGGCCGATGATATCGTCGTAGGGTGTTTTCATTCGTGGTGTCCTCCTATCTGCCGGTTGCGGTCACGGCCAGTTGCGCCTTCGTCAAAATTCATCCCTTTGAGGATGGCATTTTTGCCGAATTTCCGGCGAATTTCAAGTATGGCCTCCTGCTGCCGGCGCTCCTTCTCAAGGTCCTCGGGCTCATCGAAAAGCGACATCTGGCGCCCTTCGGCCATCTCTTCAGGCATAACTTGAGATGCTACAACGTAAATGCGTCTTACAAAGAGACTTCTGTCTACAATGTTGTCGTAGAGTTCCAGCATGTTTTTCAGCATTATCGAGGTGGCCGAAGTGGCAAACGGAAGGTTCACCGAGCCATGTGCCGGCTTGGGGGCGGGACGGCCGTACCAGTCCCTCACCATCTGCGTTCCTTCGGCCGCTTTTCCGGACTCGTAGCCAACGTGGAGAACAAGCTGGGTTGTCACAAGTTTCTTCTCCACAAGGTCCAATGAAAGGGAGTCCGTCATCTCCCGGACAATGGTGCGGGCTTTCGCAAAGGAATACGGCTCCATGAGAACCTGTCCGCTGGAAAGGGAGCTTGCCGAAGGCCTGTAGGCCTTGATGTCGGCCATGGTGCACGGCTCCCAGCCCCAGGCGTGGTCTATGAGAAGTTCGGCATTCACGCCGAAGAGCCTGTAGAGGTCTTCCTCATAGGTAAGGGAGCGCCTTGCAACATCCCCAAGCGTGTACATCCCGGCGCTTTCAAGCCTGGCCACGGTGCCGCGGCCTATGCGCCAGAAGTCGGTGAGGGGCCTGTGAGTCCAGTATTTCTCCCGGTAGGTCATCTCCGTGAGTTCGGCAATCCTCACACCGTCTTTGTCGGCCGGCCTGTGCTTGGCCTCAATGTCCATTGCAACCTTCGCGAGGTACATGTTGGGGCCGATTCCCGCCGTAGCCGTGACGCCGGTTTCACTGAGCACTTCCCTGATAAGGCGCATGGTGAGGGTATGGGCGTCGGTCCGGTAAAGCCTGAGGTACTCCGTGGCATCTATGAAAACCTCATCGATGCTGTAAACGTGGATATCCTCCGGAGCAATGTACCTTAGGTATACGCTGTACACTTTCCCGCTCACTTCCAGGTACTTAGCCATACGCGGCGGCGCAATTACAAAGTCCAGTTCCAGGCCAGGGTCCTGCTGCTTCAGCTTTGCAACTTGCTGGTTAACCTCAAACAGCCTGGGCCGCCCGGGAATGCCGTACGCCTTGAGGGCCGGTGATACCGCAAGGCATATAGTCTTGTCCGTACGCGTGGGATCGGCCACCACCAGCCTGGCCTTAAGGGGGTCCAGGCCACGCTCCACGCACTCCACTGAGGCGTAGAACGACTTCAGGTCAATTGCTATGTAGGTACGGCTGTCCACTAATGCAAATTTAGCAATAATTCCCGACTCCGTGGCCTCCTTTTCTCCGCCCGAGCACGAAAAGGTCCTCCAAACGTGCGCGAAAGGGCTAAATCACGCTGCCCGAGCACGAAAATGCCCCTCAAACGTGCGCGGAGGGGCTAAATCACGCTGCCCGAGCACGAAAATGCCCCTCAAACGTGCGCGGAGGATATGTGATAATTCCCATATTTTTGCTATCTTTGCGTGATTAATTAAGGTATTATTGTACAACATTATATTTTTCAAAAATGAAAGACTCTATCATCATCCTCTGCGGCGGCGGCCCGGCTCCGGGCATGAATACCGTTGTCATGTCTGTAGCCAAGACATTCCTTTCCAATGGATACCGTGTAATCGGCCTTCATGGCGGTTACAGCGGGCTTTTCTCCAAGAATCCCCGCACAGAGGACATTGATTTCTTCAAGGCCGACGCCTATTTCAACCGTGGTGGCTCCTACCTCCAGATGAGCCGTTTCAAACCCACCGACAATGACTTTGAGGAGAACTTCAACCTGGGCCTCTTCCAGGAAAACAACATCAAGCTCCTTGTCACCGTTGGCGGAGACGATACCGCTTCCACCGCAAACCGCATTGCAAAGTTCCTTGAGGCAAAGCAGTATCCCATCCACAACATCCACGTGCCCAAGACCATCGACAACGACCTCCCTCTGCCCGGCAACGCCCCCACCTTCGGCTTCAACAGCGCAAAGGACGAAGGCGCACACCTTGCACGCACCGTGTATGAGGATGCCCGCACCAGCGGCAACTGGCTCATCATCAGCGCCATGGGCCGAAGCGCAGGTCACCTCGCACTTGGAATCGGTGAGGCTACCCACTGCCCCATGACCATTATCCCGGAAATGTTCAATAAGACGGAAATCACCCTTGACAAGATTGTAAACCTTGCACTTTCCGCCATCCTCAAGCGCAATATCCTTGGCATTCCTTACGGCACCGTGGTAGTGGCCGAAGGCGTTTTCCATGACCTCGACCCTCAGGAAATCAAGAATGCCGGCGTTTCCATGACCTACGATGAACACGGCCATCCGGAACTTGGCAAGATCTCTAAGGCTGTCCTTTTCAACGACATCCTTGAGAAGAAGTTCAAGGCCATCGGCCTCAAGGTCAAGACCCGTCCCGTGGAAATCGGCTACGACGTCCGCTGCCAGGATCCTATTGCATTTGACCTCACATACTGCACAGAGCTTGCTATGGGCGCCTACGAACTCTTCAAGAAGGGCGAAACCGGCTGCATGGTTTACGTAGACTCCTTCGGAGAGCCTAAGCCCCTGTATCTCAAGGACCTCCAGGGTGCAGATGGCAAGATTCCTCCGCGCAGGGTAGACATTAACGGCGGCACCGCCCAGAACTACTTCGGCCACATCTGCCACTTCATCACTCCAGCAGACTACGAGGCCGCCAAGAAGTACGTTCCCAACCCCGAGGCCTACGACTTCTGCAAGATACTGAACTGGTAATATGAAGCAGCTGATTTACCAGATGCTCCCAAGGCTTTGGGGGAAAGGTAAATTCTCATCAATAGACGCCGGGTCCCTTGAATACATCAAGGGGCTCGGTGCCTCTTTTGTGTGGTATACGGGCATCATCCGCCATGCAACTTCGGCCACGGAAAAAGTGGTGAAAGGAGATGCCGGAAGCCCTTACGCCATTGTAGATTACTACGACGTAAATCCTTATCTTGCAGATGATTCCAAAAGGAGAATGCAAGAATTCCTTGAGCTTGTTAAAAGGACTCATGATGCCGGCCTCAAGGTAATCATAGACTTTGTGCCGAATCACGTTGCAAGGGAGAACGTCAATTTCGGGAAAGGGGACGACGACTCTGTCCACTGGGCCCCGGAAAACGACTTCTACTATTACCCCGGCGAGCCTCTAAGGCTCCCTGTGGAAAACGGCTACACGGAGTTTCCGGCCAAAGCATCCGGCAACGCGTTCACTTCGGCCCCTGGCATCAACGACTGGTGGGAAACAGTGCGGCTGAATTACTGCGACTTCCACACCGCCACCTGGGACAAGATGCTGGAGATAGTGCGCTTCTGGGCAAGTAAAGGCGTGGACGGCTTCCGCTGCGACATGGTTGAAATGGTGCCGCCGGAGTTTATGAAATGGCTCATAGCATCCGTGAAGGCCGATTTCCTCAACCTCGTTTTCATTGCCGAAGTCTACGAAAAGGACAAGTACCGCATGTACGTGGACGAGGTAGGTTTTGACTTCCTCTACGACAAATGCGGCCTGTACGATACCCTGAGGGCGGTTACCTGTGGCGGAGCATCGGCAACGGGAATCACCCGTGACTGGCAGTTCCTTGGAAGCCTTCAGCCCCACATGCTGAACTTCCTGGAGAACCATGACGAACAGAGGATTGCATCCGATTTCTTTTGCGGCAGCCCTGAGAAGGCCAACGCCGCCCTTGCCGTAAGCATGCTTCTTAACTCGGCTCCGTTCATGCTGTATTTCGGACAGGAGACGGGGGAGAGAGGAATGGATGCCGAAGGTTTCAGCGGCCGGGATGGCCGGACTTCCATCTTCGACTGGAGCGCAAAGCATTTCGGCCCCTCCGAAAATGTGCTTCCTGCATACCGTGAACTCCTTCAAATTGCCAGGGAGCCCGCATTCCGTGAGGGCAAGACCTTCGACCTCTGCTACTGCCAGGACGGCGGCTTCAATCCTGACAGTCATTTTGCATGGCTGCGCTCGGATGGCTCCAAGACCTTCCTCATAGCGGCAAACTTCGGCCCAGAGGCCGAAATAACGCTTCGCATACCCACGGAAGCACTTGACTACCTGGGAATTAAAGCCGTCCGCACGGTTTATACCTTAACGGTGAAGGCCTTTGACTATGCTATAGTGAACGTCTCCTGAACTCCGCAACGGTGACAGCCGTGGCAACTGCGGCGTTAAGGCTCTCCGAGCCAGGGTCATCGGCGGGGAAAGGAGGAATATAGAGACGGTCTGTCACAACGGCGGCCGTCTCTTTTGATATGCCGTTGGCCTCATTGCCGATAACTATTATTCCCTTGGAAGACAGCTCTTTAGAGTACATGTTCTCCCCGTCAAGGAAAGTTCCATAAACCGGACCGGGATAGGATGAGCACAGGGACGTGATATGGGCCGTATAGAACGGAACCCTGAAAATGGCGCCCATGGTGGCCTGCACCACTTTGGGATTATACAGCTCCACAGTATCTTCAGAGGCATAAACTGCATCTATGCCGAACCAGTCTGCAATTCTGAGGATTGTACCCAGATTCCCCGGATCCCTTATTCCATCAAGCGCCAGGTAAAGGCCGTCTCCTGGAACCACCATCCTTGAATCCGGAATACGCACAACAGCCAGCACCGGAGAAGGGGAGGAAAGGGCCGAAATCCTGGCCATGGCAGCCTCTCCGATTTCCTCTTTCCTGTAAACACGCTCTACCTCAAAACCGGATTTCAACGCCTCCTGGACCATCTTTTCGCCCTCAACCACAAACATCCCTTCACTGTCCCGGAACTTCTTCTGTGACAGTGATTTGATCCACTTTATTTCTGCTGCTGTAATCATTGTCCTATTCATGATTTGGGAGGGTATATGTCCCTGAACCCATGGCCACCCTCGGCCTTGTAAGAGGGAGGGGCCCACGAAGTGGGAGGGGTCGGCGAAGCCGACGGTTCAGGGATATATAACCCTCCCAAATCGTCAATACCCAAGAGTTTTGAGCATGGATTCGGCACTCTGTTCTTCGGCAAAGACAGAGGTTACAAGATTGCCTTCCTTGTCACGGTCTATGAGAATGTGCTTAGGAGAAGGCATGAGGCAGTGCTTGATGCCGCCGTAGCCGGAAATGGCTTCCTGGTATGCGCCGGTGTGGAAAAAGCCTATGTAGAGGTTTTCCCTGCGGCTGCGGATGGTGGGAAGGAAGATGGCGTTGGCGTGGTAGTCGGCATTGTAGAAGTCCTGGGAGTCGCAGGTGAGGCCGCCCAGGAACACCCTCTGGTATTCGTCGTTCCACTTGTTCACGGGAAGGAGGATAAACCTCTGGTTCAGGCCCCAGGTATCCGGGAGGCAGGTCATGAAGGAGTTGTCTATCATGTACCACTTCTCTCTGTCGTTCTGCTGCTTGATGTCCAGGATCTTGAATATGGTGGCGCCGCTTTCGCCTACGGTGAAGCTGCCGAATTCCGTGAAGATATCGGGCTCCGGAACGCCGTAAGCGTTGCAGGTGACCTTGATCTGGTTGATGATTTCCTCCACCATATACTCGTAGTCGAAGTCCTGGGCCAGGGAAGTCTTGTTGGGAAGGCCGCCGCCGATGTTGAGGCTGTCAAGCTCCGGACAGATGGACTTGAGCTCGCAGTACACCTTCACGCACTTTGAAAGCTCGTTCCAGTAGTATGCGGTGTCCCTGATACCGGTATTGATGAAAAAGTGCAGCATCTTGAGGTGGAAGTTGGGATACTTTGCCACCGTGTCCTTATAGAACTTCACGATGTCCGAATAACGGATTCCCAGGCGGGAGGTATAGAAGTCGAAGTTGGGCTCTTCCTCGGAGGCTATGCGGATACCCATCATGGTATCTTCCTCAATAAGGTCCGCCAAATCCTCGAACTCGTTCTTGTTGTCAAGGACGGGGATTATCCTCTTCCAGCCGTTTTTACGGAGCTTTGCTATGTTCTCTATGTACTGCGGGCGCTTGAAGCCGTTGCAGATCACATAGATTTCCTCCTTGTTCACGGAGCCGTCCCTTTCCAGGGCTTCCATGAGGTCAAGGTCATAGGCCGAAGATGTCTCCAGGTGAATGTCGTTTTTGAGGGCCTCGTGGAGCACGAAGGCAAACTGCGAGCTTTTGGTGCAGTAGCTGTAATTGTACTTGCCCTGGTAGTCGGCCTTTGCCATGGCCACCTTGAAAAGGCGCTTTGCCCTCTGGATCTGGGAAGAAATCTTGGGAAGGTAGGTAATCTTGAGGGGAGTACCGTACTTCTCTATTATCTCCATGAGATTTATGTCATTGAACATCAAATTACCGTCTACCACCATGAATTCATCCTGGGGGAAGTCGAAGGTTTGGTCTATAAGGTCAATGTACTTGTTTTTCATCAGTGTCTTTGGTTTTGACCTACAAATATACGGAAAAAAGTGTTATTTTTGTAAGAATGAAACTGATTGGGCGCATATTAATTACAATTGCCGCAGCTTCGGCCTTGGCGGTCTCCTGCAGCACCACCCGCACTCTCCGTGACGGGGAGTATCTCCTGCGCTCCAACAAGATAATAGTCAACGACAAAACCTTCGACGCCGACCTCGGCCCGTACCTTCTGCAAAAGCCCAATGCCTGGATGCTGGGCACCAGCCCCTCGCTTGTGGTGTACAACTGGGGAGGGGAGGGCGCCAACGCCTTCCAGAGGCTTTTCAAGAAACTTGGCACCGCTCCTGTAGTCTACGACGCCTCAAAGGTAGACGAAACCATAGACAACATAAAGAACCACCTCCGCTACATCGGCTACTACGGCTCCGTGGTGGAAAGTGGCGTAAGGGTAAGTGGGAGAAAGGTTTACGTAACCTATTACGTGGCTCTTGGAAGGCGCTATAAGATAAGCGCAATTGACTACGACATCCCTTCCTACGGCACTTTCCAGGAGGACTGGAAGGAAGACCTCGGGAACGTCTCTCTCAAAAACGGGATGTTCCTCTCGGAAGAAGTGATTGAAAAGGAGGCCGACCGCAGTGCGGCGTATTTCCGCACAAAAGGCTACTACGGCTTCAACAAGAGTTTCTATCTCTTTGAGGCCGATACCCTCTCCGGAGACGGTAATGCAGCCCTCAAGATGAGCATCCGCGACTATGCCCTAGGAGACAGCCCGGCTTCGGCAAAAGAGCACAGGAAATTCACCATAGGGAACCTCACCGTTTCCAAGCCACAAAGGCTCAGGATACGCCCTGGAGTCATTGAGACGCTGAATATCCTTCGGCCCGGGGAGCTTTACAACGAAAAAGACATCAACACCACCTACACCCGTTTCTCCAATGTGGGCATGCTCACCGGCGTCAACATCACCACCACGGAGGCTCCCGGGGACAAGGTGGACTGCAACATCGCCCTCCGGAATTCCGGCCTGCAGGGGTTCAAGGTGAACTTGGAGGCGTCCGTGAACTCTTCGGCCCTTTTCGGCATTTCTCCGCAGCTAACGTACTATCACAGGAATATCTTCCACGGCGGGGAAGTGCTGAATCTTGGCGTCAAGGGCAATTTCCAGTTCCGCCCCAAATCGGACGCCTATTCCACGGAGGTAAGCACCACCGGAAGCATCCAGTTCCCGAAATTCATCGGCCTTCCCACGCACCTTTTCAAAGGCCGATACATCCCCAAAACGGAGATTTCGGCGGCATTCAACTACCAGGACCGCCCGGAGTTCAAACGCACTGCCATTGCCGGGGAATTCAGCTATACGGGGCGCTTCAACTCCCGTTTCTCTTACAAGTTCACGCCCATAAGGGTCAATGTGACAAGGCTTTTTGACATATCCGACGATTTCGGGATGCGGCTCATTGACAACATGGTGCTGGCCGGCGCCTACATGGACAAGTTTGACATGGGAGTGAGCTCCATGCTGTACTACACCACGGACAACTCCGTGGTTCCCACCACTCCCTATCACTATGTAAGGTTCAACTTTGACTTGTCCGGAAACGTCCTGAGCCTTTTCAACAAGTTTCTTCCCACGAACGAATTCGGTGAAAGAACTATCTGGAGCGTCCCTTACACCCAATATGTGAGGGGAGAAGTCCACCTTGGCAAGACTTTCCGTTTCGGCAAGCAGGACAAACAGGCCCTGGCCCTTCATTTTACTGCCGGCGCAGGTTTCCCTTACGGCAATTCGGCCAACTCATCAATTCCGCTGGAAAAACTCTTTTACGTTGGCGGAGCATACTCCATGAGGGGTTGGCAGGCCAGGACCCTGGGCCCCGGAACAAGCACGTTCTACTCCACAATGTTTGTGATTCCAAGCGCCGTAGGCGAGATCAAGATGGAAGCAAACGTAGAGTATCGTTTCCCCATCTTCTGGAAGTTCGAGGGCGCGGTTTTTGCCGATGCCGGCAACATCTGGGATTTCCCGGATTCTTATAACATAGAAGACCCTGATATTTCCGAACTCCTTGACGGCTTCGATGACAGCTCCGCCTTCAGCTTTACGTCATCAACCCTGAAGGGGATAGGCCTGGACTGGGGCTTCGGGCTGCGCCTTAACCTTGGGCTCATCCTAGTTCGCATAGACAGTGGTTTCCGTATCCATGACCCCGGAAAAAAAGAAGGGCAGCGCTGGTTAGGCCCTGCCCAATGGTTCGACGGCAACTACGCCGTCCATTTCGGAGTTGGTTATCCGTTTTGACAAACGGATAACCCCTTTCTCGTAAGGGGGTCGCCCCCCTTTATATACACCCCCGGCGCCCAGAAGGGCGCTTATTTTTTTTGATAGTATTTCGGCCAGCAGGCTTCAAGATAGGCCTTGAGGCCGTTTTCGTGCTTGTTCTGGGCGGGCTCATAGAAGACCCTTCCCTTTAGGGCGTCCGGCATGAATTCCATGTCCACAAAGTGACCGGGGTAGTCGTGGGCATACTTGTAGCCGTCGGAGTACCCAAGTTCCTCCATTAGCTTTGTAGGGGCGTTCCTTATGGGAAGAGGCACCGGCAGATTGCCGCTCTGCCGGACTTCGGCAAGGGCGTTTTCAAGGGCCATGTAGGAGGCGTTGCTCTTGGGCGACGATGCCAGATAAACGGTAGTTTCGGCAAGCGGGATTCGGCCCTCAGGCATGCCTATCTTGGAGACCACCTCAAAGCAGGCATTGGCAAGGAGGAGGGCGTTGGGATTTGCAAGGCCAACGTCTTCGGAGGCGCTGAGGCAGAGCCTTCGGGCAATGAAAAGGGGATCCTCCCCGCCGTCTATCATGCGTGCCAGATAATAGATGGCGGCGTTGGGATCCGAGCCCCTTATACTCTTTATGAAGGCCGAAATAATGTCGTAGTGCATTTCCCCGTCCTTGTCATAGATGGCCATGTTCTCCTGAATGGAGGACGTTACGGTGGCGTTGTCTATGACAATGTGGGAACTTCCGGGCTGGGCGTCAATCACGAGTTCCAGGACATTGAGAAGCTTACGGGCGTCTCCGCCGCTGTAGCGCATGAGGGCCTGGGTTTCCCTTAGTTCTATATCCTTGTCCTTCAGGAGGACATCCTCCTTGAGAGCACGGTCCAATAGTTCCTGCAAATCACTCTGCCCAAGGGATTTAAGCACAAAAACCTGGCAGCGTGACAGAAGGGGAGTGATAACCTCGAAGGAGGGGTTTTCAGTGGTGGCGCCTATAAGGACTATGGTGCCAGTTTCAACCGCTCCCAAAAGGGCATCCTGCTGGGCCTTGTTGAAGCGGTGGATTTCGTCTATAAATAATATAGGAGCGCCTTTTTGGTTGAAAAGGGAAGACTTTGAGGCCTTCTCAAAAACGTCCCTCACATCCTTCACACCGGCCGTAACGGCGCTCAGCGTGTAGAAATCCCGGTCCAGGGTCTGAGCAATGATATGCGCAAGGGTGGTTTTCCCAACACCGGGAGGGCCCCACAGGATAAATGAAGAGAGATTTCCGCTTTCTATCATTTTCCTGAGGACACAGCCCTCACCAACAAGATGACGCTGGCCCACATACTGGTCCAGCGTACTAGGTCTCATGCGCTCCGGAAGGGGAGGAAGCATTTGGGAAGAAGCGCCCATCCTACTTTTCTATAGGCTTTGAGAACACCCTTCTTCTACGGACGAAATCTTTCTCGTAGTCGTTCCAGATATTCTGGACGGAGGTGTTGGTTTCCATTTCGGCATTGGATTCTCCGTATTTGAAGCCGCCCTTTATAAGGTTGCCGATGAACTGGTTGAAAAGCATTGCATGAACCCCCTTGTTGCGGTATTCGGGATCTACGCCTATAAGCATGAGCTCAATTGCGGGGTCGTGCTTCAGGTACATTGCTTTTACTAGATGCCACCAGCCGAAGGGGAAAAGATAGCCGCGGCACTTGTGCACGGCCTTGGCAATTGAAGGCATTGCCACTGCAAGGGCAACTAGTTTACCCTCCGCATCTTCAATGGCCGTGACATAATCCATGTCCAGGAGGCCAAGGTAAGAGTCTACGTACTTGTCCATTACATCCTGCGGAAGAACGGTGAAATCGTAGAGCTGGTTGTAGGTGCGGTTCACGAGGTCGAAGAGTTTCTCCCCGTAGCCGCCCTTTGTGATATCCCTCTTTGAAAGCTTTTTCACATGGAGGCTGTAGCGCTGCTCCACCATGTTTGCTATGCGGGTGACTTTCTCCGGGAGGGCATCCGGGACATAGATCCTGTACTCCAGCCAGTCGTTGGTCTTTGTCATGGACATAGCCTCAAAGTGGCGCCCGTAATACTCGTAGTTGTACCTCAGGGCATAGGTGGAAATCTCATTGAACCCTTCCACCACGCATCCTTCGTTGTCGAAGTCCGTGAAGCCAAGGGGCCCAGTGACCTGGGTCATGCCCATTTCCTTTCCGTAGGCCGAAACTGCATCTATGAGGGCCTTGGAGACCTCCATGTCGTCAATGAAGTCTATCCAGCCGAAGCGTACTTCGTCGTGTTGCCAGTTCTTGTTTGCAATCTCATTGATGATTGCAGCCACGCGCCCAACCACCTTTCCGTCACGGTATGCCAGGAAAAGCCGGAATTTGGCGTATTTGGACATTGGATTCTTAGCGGGGTCCAGGCTGGCCATTTCGTCCATGAAAAGCCCCGGAACATAATAAGGACAGCCTTTGTAAAGCTCCAGGGGGAACTTTACAAAGGCTTTAAGGTCCTTTTTGGATGAAACTGTCTTGATTGATACAGACATTATGTAGGATGTAGGTTTTAGTAATTGGTTTAACTGAGTATGGCTCAGTTGTTTATAATGTTTTTACGATAATCGACTTTACGTTTTCCTATTGTAATTGTAAGACCCATGTACATGTTGAAGTTCATGTCCGAAGCCGGAATGCCAAGCATCTGGGGGATGTTCTTGAGGGAAGCGGAGAAATCACTGATGGGAATTACAGTTGCGGGAATCATGTCTGCGCCCACAAAGAGGTTGATAACTCCTGGATGCAGGTTTAGGCCGAAACCAAATGAGCGGAAGAAGTTGTTGAATGCGGTACTTCCGGAAAGGCTCAGCCAGTCAAGAGGGGAGATGTTGAGGGAAACACGGCCCTCGCCCCAGTTGAAGCCCTGACCTGCGCGCATGCTGTACAGAAGGCCAAGTGACAGGCGTTCGTACCAGGGAAGGCGGACTTCGGCGCCGACGTTCATGCGGAATGGGAGCATTTCGGCCTTGGAACCGGGTTTGTCAGAGGGCTTGAACTTGTAGATATTCTCCAAGGCCTTCACCATTTTATCAATTTCCTGGTTAAGGGCAGTGCTGCCGTCGTCTCCTCCGAGCACATTTATCGACGCACCTGCGGCGGGCTCGTAGGTATATGCGGCCTCAGGGGTTGTGCCGGAATACTCACGGTTCCAGACCATGAAGCCAAGGTCCAGTACGGCAAGCGAAGCAGTAATCCATGGGAGAATATTGACACTCACGCCAAGATCCACTGCAGAGCCGAAGCCTGCAGGACCCATCTTGCCAACGTTGAAGCCTATTTTGTTATAATCATAGTAGCCGGAATCGTCCACTCCAACGCTGAATGCGGGAGACGAGGCGTCCAGGGCACCCTGGGCATCGATGGTCCACTTGTCTTTTTCCAGCGTGAGGTTCATCTTTGTCATGTAGGCTTGAGCCTCTGCCAGACCTGCAAGGAGTTTGAGACGTGCGCCGCCGCTGATGAAATTGTTCCAGTTGTGGGACCATCCAAGAGCAAGTTCCAGATAATTCTTTGAACGGACGCCGGTGCCGCCCAGATTGAAAGTGTTGCCGCTGGTGGTACCGTCCTTGAGGAAGCGGAAAAGGTCGTAGGGGAGAGTGACGCTTGTCATGCTCTTTACCCCAAGGTCAATGTTGAAGAAGTTGCGGTCTACCCAGAAACCCGCGCTGAGAAGGTTGATGTTGAGGTTGGCCGAAATATTGTTCTGGGACTTGTTGAGTCCGCCAAGGAACTCGCTGGAGGACACCTTGTCGTTGAGGAAAAGGCAGGTTTTGCCGTCCTTCACAAACAGGAAGTTGTCTATGCCGATATTGGAGTTGGCGGACATTCCGGTTTGGCCGAAGAAGATTGCGGCATGGCTGTGCTCGCTTTGGAAAGCGGGATTGAGGCGATATCCGTACTGGTAACCGCCAAGGAAATAGCCGGTCTGGTAATCCTGGGCCTTAACGGAACCAAGACTTAGAAGCAGCAGTGCCAAAGAGGCTGTGAATATGCTTTTTACGGTTTTCATAGCGGTGTATCTTACTGGTTTTTATTGGTGGTAAGGCTCTTGATGTCAGCGGTGATACCGTTGGGGAGAGTGAGGGAAAGACCGGAAAGGGTAAGTCCCTGGTTGCTATTCAGGCGGGTACCGGCCACGGCCTCATTTGAAGAGGCGCCAAGTCCAAGCCTGATCCTGTTGATGATATGGCTGGTGTCAAGGTCCAGGGTAACCACAATCTTGCTGGATTTAGGGGCTTCAAGCGTACCGGCCTCGATAAATCCGTCTACGGAAGAGGTGATGGTCTCGATGCGGGCATTGTTTTCATCGTAAGCGCTGGCTTCCACTCCGAAACTCAGCGGAACGGTGTTGAGGGCGGTGAACTCAAGTTCGGCCTTCACCTTGGGAACATTCTTGCCAAGGTTGGTGAGATTAAGCTCCGTGTTAAGGTCTATGCCAAGCGAAAGGGCGGTTTTGGCCGTGAACGAGAGGGGAGCGTCAAGGGAAACTTCCAGTTCTGCGCCGTAGTTCTGCCCAGTGGCGATGGTGGTCCAGTCATTGGGGAAGGTGACGCTGAATCCGGATGCCTCCACGCGGTCCGGAAGGGGACTCAGGATCTTTCCAAGGCCTTCAACGTGCTTATAGACAACGCCTCCGGATTCTCCGTCGGGCTTTTCTCCAAGGCTGTAGGAGGTTTTTGCGTTGCCCTTGAATGCAAGAGGGCCGATTTCGTACTTGTGAAGAGGCTCGGATGCACCGCTACGGAGGGAAAGGATATTTCCTTTAAGGTTGAAATCCACAGGGAAAGAGCTGTTTACGGCCATTCCAAGCTGGATTTCGGCAAGTTCTATGTCTACATCAGCGCCGGAGAGTATGTCCGGAAGACCGGTAATGTCAAAGCCATATTCTTTGTCAAAGGAAGGAGCGGCGGATTCACTGAGCTTGAGAACAACTGAGCTCACGGAAGTGATGCCGGCGGTATAGGAATAGCCAATCTTGAAGTCCGTGACGGGGGTGTCGGACTCAACTACGGTAAGGGAACCGTCAAGGACGGTGGGTGCCGTAGAAGGGTTCTTGGGGTAATTCACCACCTTTGTGGAACCTGTGAAATCCAGGGGATTCAGGGTAATTTTTCCGTTTTCAATCTTGACCTGGCTAGCCAGTGCAAGCTTTCCGGCCGAAGCAGCCTTGCCGTCCGTGCCGAAATCCAGGCCGGAGAGGGCGACTTCAAGCGAAAGGCCTGTGTTCATGGGAATTACCACGTCCGAGCCTGCAAGCAGAGTATAGCCGTTTTCCTGCACGGTAAAAGCGGCATTGCTGCAAGAAGAAAGGCGCATGAAATCCGGGAACACAATCTTGGAGCCAGCCCTGAGAAGAATCTTGGAGAAAGGAAGGCCGGAAGGAACTATGTTAAGGCCGATTGAACCTGCAAGAACCGCGCTCTTGACGGCCGAAATCTCCTTGGGAAAATCCGAGATGGAGAAATCCACATCAAATGAATAGTCAATGGTTTGCGTCAGGAAATCTTCCTTTTGGAGCTGGTCCATGTCGGCGCTATACCCAATTGTGGAAAGGTATGCTTCCACGGCCGCTTTGTCTTCGGGGTCGTAGTCCAAAGGAGTATTTGCCGGAATGCTGGTGTATTCACCAATTTTCTGCGGAGTGGAGTCTTCTCCGCTGGCGCTGAGGGAAATAGCATTTGAGGCAATTGAGAAACCATCTATTTTAGTGGGCTCCATCTTGAATGAGAGCATGTACTCTCCGTTGGAATTGATTTTGAACACTTCTCCGGAAGGGTCAATCTCGATGAGGTTTCCGAGAGTGATTTCCTGGAGGTTTGGCAGGGGCATAGTGACACCTTTAAGAATGGTGATCTCTGAGTCCATGTCTTCCAGATTGTATCTTTTGTCCGGAACACAACCAACCAAAAAGGCCGGAAGCGCTAGGGCAACGGCAACAATCCCGACAATCATTCTTGTTTTCATAATGATGCAGATTTGTTAAACAAAAAATATCAATACCTTACAAAAAGCAAATATAACCTTTTTTTCTAAATATTAAGGTTCAAATCAATTAAATTGTGCTAACGAACGTCGAAACCTGGCGAAGCATCGCTATGATCGGAGTTCCAAATTGTGCTAACGAGCGTCAAAACCTGGGCGAAGCATCGCTATGATCGGAGTTCCAAATTGTGCTAACGAGCGTCGAAACCTGGCGAAGCCAGCATTATACGCGAAGTTACACAATTTATATTATGTTAAGTTGTGTAAATAAATTTCTCCCCTCCCAAAATTATCGTAAATTTGCACCATGACTCGAAAAAGAATAGACCTTCTCCTTGAGAATGTGAAAATAGAAGCCGTTGCGGCCGAAGGCAAAGCCCTGGCACACGTGGACGGCATGGTGGTTTTCGTGGACTTTGCAGTTCCCGGAGATGTTGTGGACATCCAGGTGTTCAAAAAGAAGAAAAACTACATGGAGGGCTGGATAAAACGCATTGTAAAGCCCTCGGAGCACCGTCTGGAACCGTTTTGCCCTCATTTTGGCGTTTGTGGAGGATGCAGGTGGCAGCCGCTTCCGTATGCAATGCAACTTGCCGCAAAAAGGCAGCAGGTTGAAGACCAGCTTGTGCGCATAGGGCATCTGGAAGTGCCGGAAATTCGGCCTACACTCCCCTCTCCAGAAACGGAATATTACCGTAACAAGTTGGAATTCAGCGCATCAGCTTCTCGCTGGATACTAAATGGAGAAGATCCTGACGCCCTTTCTCCGGCAGAGCGCGTGGGGCTTGGCTTCCATGTATCCAAATTCTTTGACAAAGTGCTGGACATCAAGGACTGCCACCTCCAGAAAGAGCCTTCAAACGCCATAAGGCTGTTTGTGAAGCAGTTCTGCCTGGAGCATGGCTACGAGTTCTATAACATAAGGGAAAACAGGGGCTTTTTCCGCAATATGTTTGTAAGGAGCAACGGAAACGGAGACATAATGCTTATAATGTGCTTCGCCCAGCCCAGGATGGAAGACATAAAAGCGCTTCTGGATGCCCTCAGCGCCCGTTTTCCGGAAATCACCAGCCTCTGGTATGTAGTCAACGAGAAACTAAACGACTCCATCCAGGACCTCTCCCCTGTCCTTTACAAGGGACAAGACGCAATCTACGAGTCAATGGAAGGGCTCAGCTTCAAAATCGGCCCCAAATCCTTTTACCAGACAAACTCGGAGCAGGCGTACAGGCTGTACAGCGTTGCCAGGGATTTTGCAGCGCTCACCGGCAATGAGGTTGTATATGACCTCTATACCGGCACCGGCACCATTGCCCAGTTTGTAAGCGGAAAGGCACGCAAAGTGGTTGGCATTGAGTATGTTCCGGAGGCCATAGAAGACGCCAAAGACAATGCAAGGCGTAACGGCATCACCAACTGCTCCTTCTTTGCCGGAGACATGAAAGATGTTCTGAATGAGGGGTTTATAAAGGAGCACGGCAGGCCGGATGTCATAATCCTGGATCCTCCCCGCGCGGGGATTCACCCGGATGTCGCAAAGGTAATACTGGACGCCGCTCCGGGCCGAATGGTTTACGTCAGTTGCAACCCCGCCTCCCAGGCAAGGGACCTTGCCATCCTGTGCTTAAAATACAGGATTACGGCGGTGCAGCCCGTGGACATGTTCCCCCACACCATGCACGTGGAGAACGTGGTGGCTTTGGAACTTATCTGATACTGAATTCTTTCCTTACGCGTTCCGTAACTCCGGACTCGTATTCCAGGACGGCCTCCAGCACATGGTAGCCGCTCTCAAGGGTTACCAAGCTTCCCTTTGCAGGCTCTCCATCGAAAATCCAGCTTACCTGGACTTTGGGGGCATTCTCAGGCCTTACAAGTTCCAGCGCAAAAGTTTCTCCGGGAAGCCATGCGCCGCTTCCGGGGGCAATGTAGGTGTATCCAAGAGAAGAGAGGTCCTGGGCCCCCATCTGTTCTTCGGCCTTGGCTTCAAGCATGAGATTCATCATGATGTCGGCTCTTTCCACATACATCTGCTTCCAGGAAGACGCTGTGAGGCTGAAGGGAGAGTAATAGCTGTTTTTCTTGTCTCCCGGATATACCGTTCCAAGGAAGAAGGAATCTGTCCCTGTGTCCGGGCTGCCGTACCCGATATAGACATACTCGCCTTCCGGAATCACGATCCCCTCTTCCGAGACATCCACTGAATTACGGAAATAAACCCCGTATGAGGGCATTTCCACCAGTTTAGTGAGTACGCGGCGGGGGCCGATGTCCACCGTCACGTAAATCTCTCCGGTGAAAGAAGGAAGAAGGTAGGGATAGAAGACAATCTCCCGTAGGACGCTGCCGGCGTAAGGGGCAAGGTCCTCCGGGGTAAAGCGCACGGCGCCTATCCCGGGTTTGTTGTAGTAGCCCTGAGTGCCCTTGCTGTCATATTTGGAAAGGGTTACTCCCTCACCCTCGCTTTCACGCCTCAAGGTAACAGGCACGGAGATTACGCGGGAATTTCCAAGCGAGACTCCGGTGACAAAACTGCGGTACCCTGGGGCCGAAACCATAAGATTCATGGGCCCAGTCTTGCCTTCCTCCACGGGGATGAAGTAGTGGCCGTCAGGCTCCGAGAGCACCTCCTCCCCCTCATCCAGCACAAGCGTAGCGCCCTCTATAGGGACTCCGTAAATATTTCTGACATAGCCGTTTACATTGGGCCCGCAGTCAAACTGGGCATACAGGGAAACACCATCCGGGGTAAGCTCAATGTTTGTAAGCTGGCAAGGCGCAGGGTTCCCGCTCCAATCCACAGGCTCAAGGGAAAGTGCCCCGGAAACTCCGGGAAAAACCATATTGCCTGCATCCTTGTTGCCGGAATACGACGGCACAATGTAGTAGCAGGGGTGCAGAGGGTTGTCGTTGATGCCCTCCCCGGGAGTTTTCCAGGCGTCCCAGCGCCATGAAAAAGCCTCCGAGCGGTCCAGGTGATACACCACAAGGCCTTCCGGAAGCGGTGCGTCCCATCCCTTGGAATCACGGTATTCCAAAATGAAGCACTCCCCTTCCTTAAGGGTGGGAATCACATACGCCATATTGTTCTTTATGGCCGAAAGAACCTGCCTTCCCGGCTGAAGTTCCAGAAGGCTTTCCCTCTCCATCCATCCAAGGATTATCCTTTCTTCGGCGGTAAAATAAGGCGGAGTGAAGCCGAAATTGTTGTTTGCGCCATAGCACATGAGGGCAAACCCGCCAACATCACGGGAAGGCTTTCCGTCCGCTGCCACCTGGTCGTAGAAGTCCGGAAGGCCAAGTGAATGGCCGAATTCATGGGAGATGATTCCAATTCCGGCGGGGGCCCGGCCATCCTTGCCCCTAAGCTGTGCCGAACAGAAATAAGAATCCAGCCTGAGACCATCCAGGACCACGTTTTTAAGGTCCGGGGATGTGGACTCCGACATGCTCCAGTGGTGGGCCCATATAGCGTCCTGAGGGCCTCCCTGAGACTGGTCGTGGCCTGCGTAAATGTACATTACAAGGTCAAGGACGCCATCCGAGTCCCTGTCATAAACGGAGAAATCCACATCCGGATCCAGCAGGGTGCAGGCTTCGGCAAGCGCCCTGTCGGCGGCGGCATCGGCCCTGACTCCGTCCTCAATTACATCACGGCCATAGTATGCGCGGTATTTTGTGAGGGTAACCGGGCCGAAAACGTCAAAAACGGGAGTGAATGCGCCAAGGGAATTGTCCCGGAAATAATCCCGCACAGACCCCGTTGCCATCCCTTCCGAATAACCTTCGGCATTTAGAAGAGAGTCAAAATAGCCTGTAACTTCCTCGTCATCAAACTTTATGTCCGTGAACTCCACCAGGATGCAGGGTATCCTGAGGGTGTCCAGCGCAGGGACCGTGGCCGAAAGAAGCGCACTGAGTATGAGGGCGGAAAGGCTCATAGGGCAAGTACGATGAAGGTTTTGTCATCTTGTTTGAGCCAGGCCTTGCCATCCTTGACCTGCATTACCTGCATCTGATATCGCTTGCTTACGGTGCTGTGGCCGTGTTTCTGGACCCTGTACAGGAATGATACGGACTGTCCGGTGGTGAGTTCCCACGGGAGGCCGGACACGCTTACAACCGTAACGGTTTCAGGATTGATGAGCCTGTAGGTACAGCCGGTGTCATATTTCACCATGCTCAGCTGGTCCTTGGAGTAATCAAAAATGATGTCCCCGCCTTCAACGCCATATACGCCGGGAATGGTTATCATGGTTATTGGATCAGGGTCTTCGGGCTCTACGGGAGTTGGCGGCGTGGGTATGGGCCGATCCTGCGGCTTAGGGTCACAAGACAGGGCCGAACATACGATTACGGCTGCCAATATGAGTTTTTGAAGTCTCATAGAGTAACAAATATAGCAATTATGTGAGAAAATTGCTAATTTTGCGTTCAATTTTACTTAGAAGACATGTTGCTTCAGATTATATTGTTTCTTGTCGGCCTCGCACTTGTGGTTTTTGGCGCCGACTACCTTGTGGAAGGAGCATCGGCCGTGGCACGCAAAGCCGGCCTCAGTGAGTTTATAATAGGCCTTACAATAGTCGGGATGGGCACATCGGCCCCGGAAATGGTGGTCTCGTTCATTGGCGCAGCGCAAGGGAACGCGGATATTGCCATCGGAAACGTGGTGGGTTCAAATATCTTCAACACCCTCCTCATCCTTGGCGTCACCGCCCTTATCCTCCCCATGACAATAACCCCGGAAAACCGCAAGAGGGACATCCCCATGAACATTTTCACTGTGGTTGTCCTGGTACTTCTGGGTCTTGAGCACACCATCTTCGGCATTGGAACTGACGGCCTTTCAAGGATTGACGGCGGCATACTCCTTGCGCTTTTCATAGCGTACATGTGGTATAGTTTCACCTCCTCAAAACCTGAATCAGATTCCGCCCAGGACGCAAAGAAAACCGCCATCTGGCTTGCCGTTATCTATATAGTGGGCGGCCTGGCAGCGCTTGTATTCGGCGGCCGGCTCTTTGTGGATTCCGCGGTAAACATCGCCCATTCCTTCGGCGTATCGGACAAATTCATTGCTATCACAATCCTTGCCGGAGGCACCTCCATGCCGGAACTCGCCACTTGCATAGCCGCGGCCGTCAAGAAAAAGGGTCAGCTTGCACTTGGCAACATCATCGGCTCCAATATCTTCAACGTGCTCCTCATTCTTGGAGGATCGGCCATTATCAGTCCCCTTAGTTTTGCCGATATTTCATACGTGGACCTTGGGATACTCATGGCTAGCGCCCTTGTGCTTCTCACAAGCTGCTTTGTAGGCAAAAGGAACAGCCTTGACCGTCTGGACGGTGTGCTGTTCCTTATTCTGTGGGCAGGCTACATGGCCTGGCTCATAATGAATCTCTAGAGGAGGTTTTCCTTTGACAATACGGGATTGCTGTAGATGTGCAGCAGGATATCCCGCAGTTCATCCTTGTTCAAGGTGGGCTCCACCTGGCCAAGAAGGGTCTCGATGTAGGCCTTGAACGCAGTCATGTCCTCCGGGGTGTACTCCGATGCGTATTTGGAGCCGCCGTTTACAATGTCATACGCCATGTAATTGGTGTTCCAAAGCTTGTATCCTTCTATGATACGGCGGTCCAGGATGTGGCGGAGGTACTGGTAACGGTCGTTTTTGTCACAGAGGGAGGCCTCGTGGATTTCGGCCTCCGAGAGGGGCTTGTCAAACTTAATGTGAACGTTCCCCTTTTTCTGGACTATGCCCTGGATGATGCTCTGGAGGTCTTCGGTCTCTCCTTTTACATATTTCTGCGTGCGGGAAATGAGAAGTTCCCGGGCTTTGAGGATATCGCAGGAATCGTACTGGTAGGAGATGCTTATGGGGATGATGTTGAGCTCACGGAAATTCTTCACGAAGTCTTCCCCGCCGCTCATGTCTAACATCTTCAGGAGGCCCTGCTCCGTGGTGTCCAGGCCGTCCTTGGTGCGGCCCTGGCGCTGGGCAATCCAGACGGAACTTGTGCCGGAGGTAATAACCTCGCGGATGTACTTTGAAAGAAGCTGTGAGGACAGATAGAGCTCACGGGCCGAAATACCGCGGATTACCTTTATCATGCGGTTGGAGCGGATGAGAAGCTCCACGCTCTTATGCTTAAGGAGATTGTCCCCTACGCAAATCTGGGTTTCCGGAAGGTTGTTCTTGATGAGGATGAGCTGCAGGAAGGCAGGGTCCAGGATAATGTCACGATGGTTGGACATTGCAAGATACTTGCCCTCAATGGAGGTAAGGTTCTCAAGGCCCTCATAGGTGAACTCATTTACGGAGCTGTCAATGACCCACTGGATGGCCTTTGACATAACCACGTGCTGGAATTCATCCACGGTGTGAATGTTTCTCAGAATGTCTCCCAGAAGGGTATCGGGCTCATTTGGGAATATCTTCTTGGATATCCACTTTGTGTTTGGATGAACCGAAAGCCGCGTAAGGGCGGCCGATGCCTCTTCGTCGTTAAAGGGAGCAATATCCATGTATTCTGTGAGATCCATACTCATAACGCAAATGTCTTCTTCAATGCAAAAGTAAGCCTTTTTTTTGGATTTCCCTAGGCCTTTTCAAGAAGTGATGAGTCTCCGTAAGAAAGGAAACGGAATCCGTTTTCCAGGGCGTAGTCGTAAATAGTTCTCCAGTCACCGTTTACAAAGGCCGAAACAAGGAGGATGAGGGTGCTCTCCGGCTGATGGAAATTTGTGACCAGAAGATCCACAAGGCGGAACTTGAAGCCCGGGACTATGATTATGCGCGTTCCGACGCTGATCTCACTGAGCCCTTCCTTGTCCAGCCAGTCTATGATTGCCTGGAGGGCCTCACTGGTGGAATATGTGTATTCCCTGGTGTATGGAGCCCACTGGTCTACATCCCGCGGGGCGCCTTCTTCAATGCAGCTTACACCTACATAATATAGGGATTCAAGAGTGCGCACGGAAGTGGTCCCAACCGCAACAAGCGGGGCGTTTTTGTCCCTGAGCTTTTCAAGAAGGTCCCTTGACACCGCAAATGGTTCACGGTGCATGGGGTGTTCGCTCACAAGGGAACTTTTTACGGGAAGGAAGGTCCCGGCTCCAACATGGAGGCATACCTTTTCTATGTCAATTCCTTTTGCCCTTATGCCTTCAAGCACGTTGTCGGTAAAATGCAAACCGGCCGTAGGTGCAGCCACAGAGCCCCTTATGCGCGCATAAAGGGTCTGGTAACGCTGCGTATCAATAGCCTCGGATTCCCTGTTGAGATACGGCGGAATGGGCACGGTCCCGGCAAGTTCCAGGACCGCGGAGAAAGGCCTTTCATCCTTCCAGGTAAACTTCACCTGTCCGGTTTGCCCGTCACGGCCCATAAGTTCGGCCCTAAGGTCCATTGCCTCAATTAGCGGATTGTTGTCCGGATTGTACAGCCTCAGGATGTCCTCCTTCCACTTTTTTGCATTGCCAATCACGCATTTCCAGGTACATTCCGCGGTAGAGGCGAATGCAAGGTTGTATTCTACCGGACTTACTGGCTCCAGGCAGAATATTTCAATGTGTGCACCGCTTTCGCGTCTGAAATGAAGGCGGGCGGGTACAACTTTTGTCTCGTTGAATACCATCATTGCGCCTGCGGGCAGAAGGTCCGGCAGGTTGCGGAACACGGTGTGGGAAACTTCGCCGTTTTTGTAATGCAGCAGTTTGGATGCATCGCGCTCTGCAAGGGGGTATTTCGCTATCCTGGAGTCGTCCAGGCCATAATTGTAATCTTCTATATGAATTTCAGGTATCATTGAGAATTCGTTTTTCGGGGCAAAGTTACACTATTAATCAGAATTTCCGAAATCCCAGCAGAAAACATGTTTTTCCAAAGTTGGGGTTTTACAAAACTGAAATTAATTGCAGCTGTTTTTCATTCAGTTTTGTAAACGCAATGATACTTTTCAAATCTGTAAAATAAAAACTGATACTTTTTTGCAAAAGTGTTCCACAGTAAAGTTTACTATCATTATATTTCACGGAAAATCAGTGTTTTATATCATTTATATATAATTAAACTTCAATAGAACAATGCCCCCTCAGGAGAAAATATGGGAATAGTCTATAATTTGACAATAATCGTACTATATACAATGCAAATAATCAGTCATTTACATGTAATCACATAAATTTAATTATAGGTATTTTAGCCCTCACTTCCCTACTTTCATGAATTCACCATGCAACAAAAACGTTTTGGAATATTTACAAAACTTGTGTATATTTGTGAAAGAGAATTTTAGAAATATGAATCGCAGACTTTTGCAGTTTTTGCAGGCCCAAAATATCACGCAAACCCAGTTCGCCGACACCCTTTCAGTTGCGCGCGGTTCCGTGTCCCATATTCTGGCTGGGCGCAACAAGCCCGGCTACGACTTCCTTGAGAGCCTGATGCTCCATTACCCCACCCTTAACCTGGAATGGCTTCTCACCGGAAAGGGCAAAATGTATAAGGAACAGCCCTCTGAGGGTACTGAGGACAGTATTATGCTGGATCTCTTCCCCCAGAAAACGGCAAATTCCGGCCGGAAAGTCCAGCGAATCCTGGTGTTTTACTCGGACAACACCTTTGAAGAGTTCCATCCTGACGAATAATTTATTATTTTTGTATCTGCAAACCGTAGATATTCTTTAAGGATGCTGTTTTTCAGAAAAAAACTTGACAAAGTCCCCAAAATTGAATTCTCAGGCGTTTTACTTGAGAACCCAATTGGTGCCTATGAAGGTGTAAACAGCTCTAAATCATATAGGATAAGTCGGCCTGCGCCCGGTTTTTTAACCCTCACTCCCCCTAAAGAGGAAACACTTGAATGGATAACCCAGCTGCAGTCTCTGAGAAAGGAGACAGTTCTGGCGGTAAATCTCAAGAGAGACATCCAGCGCTCCTTTGCCCTTCTCTACGACTTTGTGGATTTCCTCATAATTGACACCGGCTGGGAAGACGGCACCCCGGAAATAGCCGACATAAGGGTTCTTCTGGACGAAATCCTGAGCCTTAGGCTGTGCTACGAGCGCTATACGCGCATTTTGGTGCGTATCACGGACGGCCTTACCCTTGACGAAATTGCTCCCCTTGTAGACTACTGCCGTCTTTCCGGCATTGATGGCGTGGTAATCCACGGCACAAAAAGGTTCGAATACATCCAGAGCGTCACGCAGGGGCGCCTTCCCTCTGTCCTAAGCTCGGATTCCCCGGAGGAAATCCAGGACTACTGCAGCCGCGGAATCCCCGTTGAAACCTCTCTTGGGCACATCCAGCGCCTGAAAATCCTTCAATCCCTAAGTAAATAACAACTATCTCCATAATGCTTACCGCAAGTATATGCACAATAGGCGATGAAATCCTCATCGGCCAGGTAACTGACACAAATTCGGCCCATATAGCAACCGCCCTGGAAGAAGCCGGCATCCATGTAAACAGCATGGTTTCAGTCGGGGACTCCAGGGATGCAATTGAGGGGGCCCTGAAACGGGAACTATCTTCCTCGGACATTGTAATAACCACAGGAGGCCTGGGGCCCACCAAAGACGATATCACTAAGGCTGTCCTTGCCGAATTTTCCGGAAGCAAGGGCTACAAGGAGGATCCCGGCCAGCTTGAAATGGTGCATAAAATCCTGAAAGGCAGGGGCTTGGACGTTCTTCCCATCAACCTTGCCCAGGCCCAGGTGCCGGAAAAGGCCGAAGTCATTGTAAACAAGCTTGGGACTGCCCCCATAATGGTGTTCCGCGGCCTTTTAGGCAAGGCTTCACTGTATGCCCTTCCAGGAGTACCCCACGAAGCCGTGGGCGCAATTCCGGCCGTTTTAGGGGACATTCTGGCCCATTTCAAGCCGGAGAGCATCGTTCACCGTAATATAATGGTTTACGGAATTGCCGAATCCGCCCTTTCCGAGAAGATTGCGTTCTGGGAAGACGCCCTTCCCGCCGATATGCACCTTGCCTACCTCCCCAACACCCTCACGGGAATAAGGCTCAGGCTGTCGGCCTACGGAGGGGAAAAAGAGGCCCAGGAAAGGCGCCTGGAGGCCAAAATGGAAGAACTCAAGGGCATAATCGGCCCGCTGGTATATGCTGGGGAAGACAGCACCCTGGAGGCTTCCGTAGGGAAGCTTCTCAAAGAGCGCGGGGAAACAGTCTCGTGTGCCGAATCCTGCACCGGAGGAGAAATTGCCCACCTCTTCACATCCGTCTCAGGATCCTCGGCCTACTTCCTTGGCTCCGTCACCTCCTACGCAATCTCCGTAAAGGAGAAAGTGCTGGGAGTTCCGGCAAGCGTAATTGAGGAAAACGGAGTGGTGAGTTCTGAGGTTGCAGCCGCCATGGCCGAAGGTGTACGCCGCCTTACCGGCAGCACATATTCCGTTGCCACCACAGGCCTTGCCGACAAAGACGGAGACGGAAAGAATCCCGGCGGAACAGTATGGATTGGAGTGAGCGGCCCAAGGGGTACACGCACCGTGACATACCTATATAAAAACGACCGCGCACGCAACATAGAGCGTTTCGCGGCCTCTGCACTCAACTTCCTGAGGCTTTACATGGAAAATCAGCTATAATGCTGATACATAATAAAAGTAACAAAAGAGTTAGTTAATCTAACTCTTTTGTTACTTTTGCACCTAACGCTCTAATTCAGAGCAGTTTATGACTCTTTGCCATACATCCATGAGGTTTTGTCCGCAAACCTTGTCGACATCGGTTTTGGAGTACCCTCTGCGGCTCATTTCGGCGGCTACCGCACCTATCTTGGACACGTCTTCCAGACCCTTGGGGCCAACGCAGATTCCATCGAAATCGGAGCCAAGTCCAACGTGGTCTATGCCCGCCAGCTTCACCGCATAGTCTATATGATCCACTACATCGCTCACCCCCGGACGCCATATTTCCAGGAGGGAATCCTGCATCTTGTGCCAGGCTTCCGTGCGTTCAGGGTCTGATGGGCATTTCCTCCAATACTGGTCCACTTCTTCGGCCTTGTCAAGAAGGGCGGCCTCTGCGGGATCCTCTCCAAAACGGCTGCTTATGAAAGCGGGATAGAAATTGATTCCAACATATCCGTCTTTCTCCCCCAGTGCCTTGAGCATATCGTCTGTAAGGTTGCGCCTGTGGCCACAGAGACTGCGGCAGCAAGAATGGGAAGCGATGATGGGAGCCTTGGAAAACTCCATGCAGTCCCAGAAAGTCTTGTCGGAGGCATGGGAGAGGTCTATCATCATCCCAAGCTTGTTCATTTCCTTCACAACCTCCCGGCCGAAGGGGCTGAGCCCGTTCCACTTTTTCCCTTCAGACGCGGCGTCCGCTATTGCATTGTCTCCGTTATGGGTAAGGGTGACATAACTCACGCCCAACCTGTAGAAAGTCCGGAGGAGGGACAGGTTTTCCTGGATTGGAGAGCCGTTTTCCATGCCGATAAACAGCGAGATAATGCCGTCTTCACGGTTTTTGGCTGCTTCTGCGGGAGAAAAAGTGATTGCGGCGATGTCCGGGTTGCGGTCTGCGATATCGTAGGTTGCGCTCAGCATCTCCAGGGCATAGCGCGTGGCGGCGTCCGGAGCCATCTGGGGAGGCGTATAAAGAGCGAAAAAGGCCCCGTCCACTCCCCCTCTTTTAAGCTTGGGGAAGTCTACATGGCCGTATTTGTTGTCTGTTTCCACATTCCTCAGCCGAAGCAGCTGGGAAGGAGTATCCATATGGGAGTCGTATATCATCCTATTTGTTTGAAGAGCCGTAAGGGGCGAGGGTTGACTTGACTATTTTTCCAATCTTGAATACCGGATTTCCGGTGTAGTAAAGCGCGCTGCCGCCTGTGAGGGTGGCATCAAGGACTTCCGAAACCGTAATGTTGGCCTTGACGGAACCGCTCAGGGAAACATCGGCGGCCTTGGTGTCGAAAGATGCGGCTTCAAGGTCAGATGACTTTTCCCCATTTACGGAGAGGACCTTGCCCTTGCCGGAAAGACTGAGCTGAGAGGTGCCGGTAAGGGAAATCACGGCCTTTTCACCGGTGAAGGAGACTGCGCCCTTGGAACTACCTGCACTGGAGACAGTTGCATTTTCGGCGGTAACTGTAGCGGCAACCTCCGAAGAGCCTGCGGAACTGGAGACAAAGTCATGTGCCTTCACCGTGACCTTGAGGTTGGAGTTGCCCTCGGTCTTGAATTCGGCCTTGTTCACGGCATCCACGGAAATGGCAGCCTGGGCCGACTTCCTGAGGCTTACACTGGCCGATCCAGCCTTTACGTTAAGGTTCTTGAGCTGGGCCTTGTCCAGGACTTCGATGTCCGTAGAGAGCTTGCTTTCCATGACATCGGCGCAGTTTAGCGTGGCATTCCCGCCAAGAACCACAGACTGGAGTTCAGGGAGAGAGACATTGGCCCTGAAAACGGGCTTGGGGGCATTCCTGCCTTTGTATAGCTTTCTGACGTCCTTGGGAACGGATTTGGAGTCGTATTCAATGTGAAGCACCTTGCCGCGGACATATACCTGGACATAAGGAGACAGCATCTTGTCCAGCGTAACCTTGGCCTGGCAGGGACCGCTTGTGAGGGTAATCTCAAAATCGTCGGTGACTTCAATGCCGGTGAAATCCCCTACCGGAATAGCCTTCTCTTCCAGCTGGGATGTGTACTGGGCATAGGCGGTACGAGGCACCGCAAATACTAAAGCGACACTTGCGGTAACAAGAAACAAGATTTTGTTAATCAGCGCTTTCATATTCTTTAAAATTACAGGTTTTCCATCTGCTCCATAAGCGTGGTCCATTCCTGGGTCTCCTCTTCCATTGTACGCTTATGCTCAAGGTAATCCCTTGTTAGCTCCAAAATATCGTCATTATTTCCCGGATTTGCAAGGATTTTCTCTATTTCGGCCATCTTTTCTTCGTGTGCCGAAATTTGTTTCTCCAGGTAGTCGATCCGGTTCTTAATCTTCTTTTCCTCTTTGGAGAAGGCCTTCATCTTCCTGAATTCCGCACTTCCCTCCTTCTGAACCTCAGGCGCCTGAGCCTTTTGCGGAATATGCCTTTCCAGCTCCTGGAGGCTCTCCAGTCTCCGTTTTTGCAGGAATTCGGCAACCGTTCCCAAATGCTCGGTGACCTTTCCGTCACGGAATTCGTAGAGTTTGTCCACCAGCCCGTCCAGGAAATCACGGTCATGGGACACAACAATAAGTGTACCGTCAAAAGATTTTAGCGCCTGCTTCAGGACATCTTTGGACCTGATATCCATATGGTTGGTGGGTTCGTCCAGTGCCAGGACGTTGTATGGCGACAGCATAAGCTTGGCCATTCCAAGCCTGGCTCTCTCCCCGCCGCTTAGTACGGATACCCTCTTGTCTATGTCCTCTCCCTTAAAAAGAAACGCCCCCAGGATATCCCTGAGCTTGGTCCTTATGTCTCCAACGGCAATTCGGTCAAGGGTGCCGAAAACAGTCTCCTTGGGATCCAGTATATCCTCCTGATTCTGGGCGTAATAACCTATGCTCACGCCATGTCCCACGCGGGCCTCGCCTTCAAGGGGGAAGAGCTCCTTCATTATTACCCTCATAAGGGTGGTCTTTCCCTCTCCGTTTCGGCCTATGAGGGCAACCTTCTCCCCTCTTTTTATCTCAATGTCGGCGTGGCGGAAAACCACCTTGCCGGGATAGCCTACGGTAATGTCGGAGGCCTTGAACACAACGTCTCCGGAGCGCTGCGCCGGCGGAAACTTAAGCCTCAGGGTTGTATTCTCGGTTTCGTCTATCTCTATCCTGTCCAGCTTCTCAAGGGCTTTTATGCGGGACTGCACCTGGTTGCTCTTTGTGGGCTTATAGCGGAAGCGGTTTATGAAATCCTCCGTCTTTTCTATCATCCTCTGCTGGTTCTCATAGGCGGCCGTCTGTTGGGCCAGCCTTTCCTGCCGAAGGACAACATACTGGCTGTAAGGCACTTTATAGTCGTGAATATGCCCAAGGAGTATCTCCACGGTGCGCGTAGTTACATTGTCCAGGAACTTGCGGTCATGGGAAACCATCATTAGGGAGCCGCGGAAGCTTTTAAGGTAGTCCTCAAACCACTCAATGGATTCAATGTCAAGGTGGTTGGTGGGCTCGTCCAGAAGAAGGACGTCCGGCCTTGACAGCAGGATCTTGGCAAGCTCAATGCGCATGTTCCACCCCTGGCTGAAAGTCTCTGTGAGGCGTTCCAGTTCCTCTTCCTTGAACCCAAGGCCGAAAAGCACCTTCTTCGCCTGTACCAGAGGGGACTCCCCTGTTTCCAGCGCCAGGCGGTCGTTGAGCTCGTTAAGGCGTGCAATGAGGGCCGAATACTCCTCCGACTCATAGTCCGTCCTCTCCCCAAGTTCGGCCGTAAGCTTCTCAAGCTCAGCCTCCATCTCCTTAAGGTGGTCGAACACCGTCATGACCTCCTCAATCACGGACTTTCCCTTATGGTGCTGCATTATCTGGGGAAGGTAGCCTATCCTTACCCCGGAAGGCTTCTCTATGCTTCCGGAAGTGGGGGCTTCCTCCCCTATGATGAGTTTCATAAGGGTGCTCTTCCCCGCCCCGTTTTTGCCCACAAGGCCTATCTTGTCCCCGTCGCTTATATGAAAGCTCACGCAGTCAAGAAGATTGTAGCTCCCGAAGGAAACGGTGACGTTACTGACAGAAATCATTGCTTGCAAAGGAGTATTGACAGTTCATAGAGGCCATAGAGCGGAATAGCCAGCACAAACATGGAAAAAGGGTCACTGGGGGTGATAAGGGCCGAAAGGATTAGAACCACCACAAAGGCGTGTTTGCGGTAAGATTTCAACTGCGAGCGGCCCACGACGCCAAGTGAAGACAGCGCCAGGATAATTGTGGGGAACTCGAAAAGTATCCCTATTAGAAACACCATGGAGGTGAAAAGGGACATATAGGAGCTAAGCGATATGGTGTTTACGATGGCATCGCTAACGGAAAAGTTCACAAAGAACATGAGGCATACCGGCAGCACCACAAAGTACCCCACGGCCACTCCAAGGTAAAACAGGCCGGAAGAGATGGAGAATGCTCCCCCCACCGCCTTTTTCTCGTTGTCATACAGGGCAGGGGCCACAAACTTCCATATTTCCCACACCACATAAGGGAAGGCCACCACCAGGCCGCACAGCACCGACACCTTAAGGTACACGAAAAACTGGGCCGAAAGCTCAATGTTCACAAGGTCCATGGAAAAGTCCACGCCCGGAAGACGGTACAGCGGAAAATCCGGCCGGGTGGGCCAGAGGACAGCCTGGAAAAGGACCTTTGGGAAGCATAGGAAGATGACGGAGGCCAAGGCAACACCAAGCACCGAGCGCCAAATGGTACCTCTCAGTGCCTCCAGATGGTCCCAGAAGGACATTTCGACGTCCTTCCCGGCCACCCTATTTCTCCTTGGTATTGTCGGAGGAAGCGTTATCTATCTCTTTCTCCACCTCATTCACCCCTTCCTTGAAACTCTTCACGCCTTTTCCAAGTCCTTTCATCAGTTCCGGAATCTTCTTTCCGCCAAAAAGGAGAAGGATTATCGCAACAATGGCGATAATCTCCCAATGACCTATTACAAGAGGAAGCATATCATTAATCGTTTTGAGTGAATTTTTCAAAAAGGTCACATATTACCTCCGGGCAGCGTACGGGCCTGAAGGTCTTCTTGTCCAGGAATCCAAGGACAACCTCGCCTTCGGCGCAAAGCATGCCGTCTTGGTTCACAACTTCCTGACGGATATGCATTTTTGCCATCGGCACCTTGTCCACTATGGCCGAAGCCGTTAGAACGTCTCCCATGCGGGCGGGATGCTTGAAGTGGCATTCCACTGAGACGATGGGCACAATCACGCCAAGTTCGGCCTCACATCTTTCGATGGGGAAACCAAGCTGGACCATCATCTCGTCACGGGCTATCTCAAAATAGCGGATATAGTTGGAGTGATGGACAACGGCCATCTGGTCTGTCTCATAGTACCTTACAGGGAATGTTGTCTTGAAAACCGCCATGACGCCTATTTTTGAAGTGCAGCGATCTTGGCCTTGAGGCTCTCTATCTTGGAGAGGGAATCGGCCTCTTTCTTGCGCTCCACCTCTACCACGGCGGCGGGGGCACCCTTCACAAAGCGCTCGTTGGAGAGTTTTGCGCGGACTCCGGCAAGGAATTTCTCCTGGTGCTCAAGCTCCTTCTGAGCCTTGTCCAGTTCCTCTTCCACGTTGATGAGGCCTTCCATCTCTACCTGCATCTCAATGGTGCGGACCATGAAGCCAACGCCCTGGGAGCCGAATGCATCTACTATGGACACCTCTGCGTTTGCAAGTTTCTCCACCACGGGAATTACCGCTGCGGGGAACCCTGCGCCCTTGACATGGAGCTTCAGGACCTCCTTGGGGGCGATATTGCGCTGACTGCGTACGCCACGGACGCCGTTTACGGCTTCCTGGGCAAGGGCGAAGTTCTGAGTCACCTGAGGGTCAAATGCCTGGGCCTTGGGAGTGGGGGCATACATGATGGTGTCCCCCTCCTTGCGCTCTGCAATATCCTGCCACAGTTCCTCTGTGATGAAAGGCATCACTGGATGGATGAGCTTTAGTAGGGCCTCAAAGAATTCCAGGGTTGCTTCCTTGGTCTTGGGATCAATTGGCTTGCCGAAAGCGGGCTTGATGGCCTCAAGATACCAGGAGCAGTAGTCGTCCCAGAAGAGTTTGTAGATGGTCATGAGGGCATCTGAGATGCGGAATTTGGTGTAGTGGTCTTCCACTGCGGCCACGGTTTCAGAGAGTTTTGCCTTGAACCATTCAACCGCCAGGCTGGCCGAAGCGCTCTGGGCCACGGAAGGATCCACCTCCCAGCCCTTCACAAGACGGTAGCTGTTCCAGATCTTGTTGCAGAATGCGGCGCCCTGCTGAATCTGGGCTTCGTCGTAGAAGATGTCGTTGCCGGCGCTGGAGCAAAGGAGCATGCCTATCCTAACGGCATCGGCGCCGTATTTTTCAATGAGGTCAAGAGGGTTGGGACTGTTCCCAAGGGTCTTACTCATCTTTCGGCCTATCTTGTCCCTCACGATACCGGTGAAGTAAACGTTGGAGAAGGGCTCCTTGCCCATGAACTCCTCACCTGCCATGATCATGCGGGCCACCCAGAAGAAGATGATGTCCGGGCCGGTCACGAGGTCGTTGGTGGGATAGTAGTAGGCAAGGTCCTTGTTGGGCTTGTGGTCCGGATGGCCGGGCATCTCAGGGTCGAACACGGAGATGGGCCAGAGCCAGGAGCTGAACCAGGTGTCAAGCACGTCTTCGTCCTGCCTGAGATCGGCCATTGTGATGGCGGGATTTATTGCCTGGGCGACCTTCAGGGCCTCCTCAGGGGTTGCTTCAACCACATAAGAGCCGTCCGGGAGGTAGTATGCGGGAATGCGCTGGCCCCACCACAGCTGGCGGGAAATGCACCAGTCGCGGGCGTTTTCCATCCAGTGACGGTAGGTGTTCACGTATTTTTCCGGGATGAACTTGGTTCGGCCGCTCTCTACGGTCTCGAGGGCCATCTTGGCAAGGGTTTCCATCTTGAGGAACCACTGTGCGCTGAGCTTGGGCTCAATGACGGCGTCCGTGCGCTCGGAGTAGCCCACAGGGCTGGTGTAGTCTTCCACCTTCACAAGGTTTCCGGCCTCTTCCAGCATCTTCACTATCTTCTTACGGGCCACAAAACGGTCTTCGCCCACAAGGATCTGGGCTTTCTCGTTGAGTTTACCGTGGTCGTCAATGATTTCAAGCACGGGGAGGTTGTGCCTGAGGCCTATCTCATAGTCGTGGACATCGTGGGCGGGAGTAACCTTAAGGCAGCCTGTGCCGAAGTCCATCTCCACGTAATCGTCCTCAATTACGGGGATTTCCCTGTTGATAAGGGGGATGAGGACCTTCTTGCCACTCAGCCAGTGATGGCGTTCGTCGTTAGGATTGACGCAGATGGCAGCATCGGCCATAATGGTCTCAGGACGGGTTGTAGCTATTACAAGGAACTTGTCCGTGGGGTTGCCGTTGCCGTCCGAGATGAAGTACCTCAGATGATAGAAATGGCTCTTGGTATCCTTGTGGATGACTTCGTCGTCACTTACGGCGGTAAGGGCCTCGGGGTCCCAGTTGACCATGCGCACGCCCTTGTAAATCCAGCCTTTCTTGTAGAAATACACAAAGGTGTTGATAACGGCGTCGCTGAGGGCGGGCTCCATTGTGAAGCGGGTGCGGTCCCAGTCGCAGGAGCATCCAAGCTTGCGGAGCTGCTCCAGGATAATTCCTCCGTGCTCTTCTTTCCATTCCCAGGCGTGCCTCAGGAACTCCTCACGGCCGATATCCTCCTTCTTTATGCCCTGGGCCTTGAGCTTGGCCACCACCTTTGATTCGGTGGCGATGGAAGCGTGGTCCGTGCCGGGCACCCAGCAGGCGTTCTTGCCGTCCATGCGGGCCTTCCTTATGAGGACGTCGTTGAGGGTATTGTTGAGCACATGGCCCATATGGAGGATTCCGGTCACGTTGGGCGGCGGAATCACTATGGTATATGGCTGTTTTTCATTGGGTTCACTGTGGAAAAACTTATGGTCTAGCCAATACTTGTACCACTTGTCTTCCACCTGGGCTGCACTGTACTTTGCGGCAAGTTCTTTCATATAATTACGTTTAATCCTACAAATTTACTGCTTTTTTATTAATTTTGCGAAAATTAAAAGGATTATGGACAACAACCAACCCAAACCCCAGAATCAGCTCAGCATAGAGCTCAATCCCCAGACCACAAAGGTATCATACTCAAACCTTGCAATCATATCCCATTCACGCAGTGAATTCGTGCTGGACTTTGCAACCACGCTCCCCGGCCTTCCCAAGGCGCAGGTCAGTGACCGCATCATCATGACCCCTGAGCACGCAAAACGCCTTATGAACGCCCTCTTTGACAATGTTTCAAAGTACGAGGCCCAGTTTGGCGTAATAGATCTCGGCGGAAACAAGGGCCAGGGTCCCCAGCAGGGCGGCGGCACCTTCAACCTTGCCGATTTCGGCCCGTTTGGCGGCGGAAAGAACTAGTAAACGTCATTCTGAGCGAAGCCCGAAGGGCGGAGTCGAAGAATCTCAAACAATATGGATTTATCAAAGATCAAGGCTTTTGCCTTTGACATAGACGGCGTTGCAACTGATGGCGGCGTGTTCTGTGGCTCGGACGGAGACCTTCTCCGTACCTATGACGCCAAGGACGGCTTTGCCATAAGAATGGCAATAATGAACGGCTTTCCGGTAGCCGTAATCACCGGCGGAAGCTCCGAAAGCATCCGTAAACGCATGGTTACCAGCGGGGTAAAGCCGGAAGACGTGTTCCTTCACTGCCGTGACAAACGTGAGCAGTTCCGGCAGTTCTGTGAGCGCTATGGCCTGGAGCCAAAAGATATCATGTACTTTGGAGACGACGTCCCGGACATTGACTGCATGAAGATGAGCGGCTGCGGAGTATGCCCCTCAGATGCAGTAGAAGAAGTTAAGGATATCGCCGATTATGTAACGGAACATCCCGGCGGAAAGGGCTGCCTAAGGGAAGCCATCGAAAGAACGCTCCGGGAACAGGGAAAGTGGCGTTTTGACGCCGTAACTTACAAGAAACTGTTCTAAGGAATGGACCTTCACGGCAAACGGATAATCCTTGCAAGCGGCTCCCCCAGAAGGCGGGAGCTGCTTAAGGGTTTGGATATTGACTTTACGGTAGATACATGCAATAACTTCAAGGAGGAGTTTAGCCCGGACACTCCCGCCGAAGAAGTCCCCGTACTCATGTCAGAAGGCAAGTCCGCGGGCTTTCACAGGGCACTTGAGACCGATGAAATCCTTATTACCGCAGACACCATGGTAATCCTCCCTCCTCAGGACGGCCGCCCCGGGGAGATTCTTGGGAAGCCCCGTGACCGCGAAGATGCCGCCCGGATGCTCCGGGACCTTTCCGGCCGCAAGCACCATGTCACAACCGCCGTCACCATCCGCTCAAATACCCTCAAGGACACCTTCACAGCTACTACGGAAGTGTGGTTCAAAGAGCTTTCAGATGAAGAAATCTATTATTACATAGACACTTACAAGCCCTTTGACAAGGCAGGCGCATACGCCATCCAGGAGTGGATAGGCCATATTGGCATCACGCGCATTGAAGGGTCCTATTTCAATGTAGTGGGGTTCCCTGTCCAGAGGGTTTGGGAGCACCTGCAGGCATTTCTATAGCCAGGCGCCGTGGAGATAAACACCTAACACATAGTCACTTACGCAAAAGAGGGTGCTTGAAAACAAGCACCCTCTTTTGCATAAACCACTGATATTCAATTGTTTGCCTCCACGCCATAATGCCATTTGACAAAATCACGGATGGCATCTTCGACGGGAGTGAGCGTATATCCAAGTTCTCGGCGGGCACGGACGCAACTGTACCACTCCTCATACTCAAGCTGCCGTACATTGTGCGGATAAATGTCATTGTGAATGCCGATGAGGCCAAGAATGTGCCCTATTCGGCCTACGCAGTCTACAATCCAGTTGGGGAACTCAAGGCATAGCTGCCTGTAGCCGCAAACCTTGGCCTGAAGACGGTAATAGTCTTTTAGTTTGATGCATTCTCCTGTAAGAAGATACCTTCCCCTTCCCTTTTCCAGGGCATTTGCAATGGCAACTGCCGCATCCCTCACATGAAGGATGGACTTGGCGCCGCGGGTGACAAAAATGAGCGGCTTTTTCCAGCCGAGGAGCACCATTTGGCCGGAAGAAGGCTTGGAGTCATACGCTCCCAGCATGAAACCCGGATTCACAATCACTATCCTTAGTTCCGGATGCGCGGCGCCATACTCCAAAAGGGCGTCCTCCCCTGCCTTCTTACTGATGGCATATGGAGACTTGTCGTATGGCGGGCCGAAGGGGGCGCTTTCGTCTGAAGGGTGATCAGAGGTACCTGTAACGATAGTATTTGCCGTGCTTGTATGCACCAGAACATTGATTCCGGAAAGGGTAGCAACCTCACAAAGCATTGCCGGAAGATCCCTGTTCACGGGAAGGAAATCCTCCACGGCAGGAAGAGCCATATCCGTAGTTCCGGCGCAGTTGATTATGGCGCTGCAGCCACCCGCCGCCGCCATGAGATCCTCTTTTGAGAGGATACTCCCCCGGACAATGTCCACACCCGGCACGTCCAGCGACGAGCGCACCAGCGCCCGCACCTCAATCCCTCGCTCCAGAAGCACCTGAAGGACGTTTCGGCCCAAAAGACCGGTAGCACCAAGAAGGAGGACCATCGTCAGTGAGCCTTATGAGTGTGATGGGAGAAAAGCCGCTGGGGAATTTCCATGGCAAGGATGATTCCAAGGACTATTGAGACAGCCACCTTGATGGCCATGAAGCCGCTCCCCACCGCCAGGAGAAGTTCTCCGGAAGTGAGATAGTAAGAAAACCAGAATATACCGGCGCCGGGGACAAGCGTAAAGATTCCGCAGATAATGAAGATCTGGGCTGGGCAGCGGGTAGGAACCGCACTGAAACGTGACAGAAGGCACACCATAAGTGCCGCAAACATAGCGGAAACAGGAGCGCCCACACCCAGTACCCTGAATGCCACAAGATACGTGAGCCAGCCAATCACGCCAATTGCCCCGGCCGTAAGATACTGCGGCCTGTCAATGCCGTAAAGCACTGCAAAACCTACTGTTCCAATGAATGAAGCTATAGCCTGAGCAAGATAGCTTTCCGTTTCCGGATTAGGCTCATAACCGGTAAGCCGTAGCATACCGCCAAAGACAGCCCCGTCCAGAAGGAAGGCCGCAGCGACGCCCATCGCTATGCAGAAAAAGCCCAGCATGGCATCCGTCATACGGGTTATGCCAGCAAGGTAGTCTGAATTTGCAAGGTCACGCACGCCGTTGGTGAAAGGCACCCCCGGAATAAGCGGCATCACTGCGCCAATGATGATATTGCTGAGGCATATGCCGATACCGACTCTCCAGCAAAGGATTGAGACCAGGGACACAAGTAGCGCGTTACAGATGCCGCCAACTATCTTTGAGAGATACCTGGAACTCACAAAGGACATAAAGAGGAAAAGGATGGCCCCGGCTATACCCGCCGCTGTGCAGTCCAGGAAACCTCCTCCAAACACGGCGGAGAATCCCGCCGCACTCAGGGTTGTAGCCACAAACTGCTCCCAGAAGGGCTTTGCGGGCATATTCTTGATACGGGAAATCCTTTCCTTAGCCTCCTGAAGGCTGCATTTTCCGGCCGATATATCATAGCTCAGGCGGTTCACCGCCGTCACCTTGCAAAGCTGGACGCTCCTAATGGGAATGAACGCAACGTTGGCATAAGTGGATGCCTGGCCGCCAGATTTTGAAACTTTCTCTGCCTGACCCGTTGTGAAAATACCGTTTGAGAGCACGAAGAAATTGCTGGAACTGACGCCGTAGTGCGTGGCAATCCGGCCCATGATATCCTCTACGCGGGATATTTCAGCGCCATTCTCCAGGAGAATGTGCCCGGCCTCGGAGGCCACTTCCAGAACTTCGGCGAAATCCGGCTTTTCCATTACAGTCTACCTTGCTCTCCAAGATGGGAGTCTTTGAATCCCAGGAAGTACAAAACGCCATCCAGGCCGATTGAGGACAGGCTCTGGCCTGCCGATTCCTTTACGCGCGGCTTTGCGTGGAAGGCGATTCCAAGGCCGGCTTCACCCAGCATGGGGAGGTCATTGGCACCGTCTCCCACGGCAATTGTCTGGGCTATGTTCACCTTCTCAGTCATGGCAATGAGCTTGAGGAGATCGGCCTTCCTTCGGCCGTCCACAATCTCTCCCACATACCTTCCGGTGAGTTTTCCGTCCTCTCCTATTTCAAGCTCGTTGGCATATACGTAGTCTATGCCGTAGCGGCGCTGGAGGTACTCTCCAAAGAAGGTGAAGCCGCCGGAAAGGATGGCAATCTTGTAGCCGCAGGTTTTGAGGACGCTCATGAGGCGGTCCGTGCCTTCGGTTATGGGAAGGTTCTGGGCAATATCCTCCATTACAGATACATCCAGGCCCTTAAGTAAAGCGACTCTTTCGGTGAAACTTTCCTTAAAGTCTATCTCTCCCCTCATGGCGCGCTCCGTGATTGCGGCAACCTTTTCGTATACGCCGTGACGCCTTGCAAGCTCATCTATGCATTCGGCCTGGATCAGAGTGGAATCCATATCGAAGCATATGAGGCGGCGCATGCGGCGGTACATGTCGTCTTTCTGGAAAGAGAAGTCCATGCCGGATTCCGAGCTCAGGGTCATGAGCTCTTTCTGAAGGCTGGCGCGGTCTTCGGCCGAAAGGAAACCACGGACGGAAAACTCCACGCAAGCGCGGACATTCCTTTCCGGATGCATGATGCTCATTCGGCCTGTGAGGCGCTTGATGGCATCTATGTTTAGTTCGTGACGGCTTACAACCTCTGCGGCCGAACGGATCTGCGCGGCGCTGAGGCTTCGGCCGATAACCGTGAGAATGTAGCGGTTCTTGCCCTGGCGGCCCGCCCAGGTCTCGTAGTCGTCGTCTGCAATGGGCTCAAAGCCAATTGTTACGCCAAGTTCCGTGGCCTTGAAAAGGAGTTCCTTCATTACCTGCCCGGAAGAAGCCTCGTCTATGCGGATGAGGATGCCGAGGGACAGCGTGCTGTGGATATCGGCCTGGCCGATGTCCAGGATCTGGGCGTCATAACGCGCCAGGATATCCATTATCGAAGCGGTAAGGCCAATCCTGTCCTTACCCGATATGCGAATTAATATCTGTTCTTTTTTCATAAGCGTGCAAATTTAAGGATTTTTCCTTATTTTTGTAAGTTAAAACAAGAAAATGGGCCTGTTAATACTATATCTCCTTCTCACGATGGGCATTTCGTTCCTCTGTTCGCTGCTGGAATCAGTGCTCATGTCCACTCCACTTTCCTATATAACCATGAAAGAAGACGAGGGGGATAAGAACGCCGCCCTTTTCATGAAGTTCAAACAGGACCCTGACCGCCCGCTTTCGGCCATCCTGTCACTCAACACCATAGCCAACACCCTTGGTGCGGCGGCTGTAGGCCACCAGGCCACCCTCCTTACCGGAGACCATTGGTTCGGCATCATTTCGGCCGTCATGACCATCCTCATCCTGGTTTTTTCGGAGATTGTGCCCAAAACCATCGGCACGTCACATTGGAAGGACCTCCTGTGGCTGTCAAGGGTGATGAATTTCCTGGTGTATCTCCTCTATCCCGTCGTGTGGCTTATTGACAAGCTTCACAACACAATCTCAGACGAAGACCCTGATCTGGGCATTTCCAGGGAGGAAGTGTCGGCAATGGCAAATATCGGAGAGGAAGAAGGCGTGCTGGACAATTCAGAAAACAAGGTAATCCAGAATATCATCAAGCTCGACGACATCAAGGCCTACGACGTAATGACTCCCCGCGTGGTGGCGGCTATCGCCCCGGAGAACATGACCCTGAGGCAGTTCTACAAGCAGGAGGAGCTCTCCCACAACTCCAGGATTCCGGTATACGCAGACTCCCCGGAGTTCATCACCGGATACATCCTCCGCTACGACGCCCTTGAGAATCTGGCCGAAGACAAGTTTGACATGAAACTGCGCTCAATAAAGCGCAAGATTGCCGCCTTCCATGAGGAGACATCCGTCTCCGACATCTGGGAAAGCCTCCTCAAGACCAAGGACCAGATTGCCTGCATAATTGACGATTATGGCTGCTTCCAGGGCATCATAACGCTGGAAGACATCATGGAAACCATCCTTGGCATGGAAATCATCGACGAAAACGACACTATCACGGATATGCAGCAGTATGCAAAGGAACGCTGGCTCAAGCGCAAGAACCAGTACAAGCAGATAGTGCTTCCGGAAGACGACGATGACTAGGCTGTTTTTCAATCCCCTTACCGGAAAATTTTTCACCATTGTCGCAAGGAGGCGCCGGAAGCCCCGCAAGGCCCCTGCTGGCCCGGAGGTCGAGGCCCTTCGCTCCCGGGCAAAGGCGGAACTGCCGCCGCGGCTTTCTGAACTTGCCTCAGAGCACGGGTTCCATTACAATAAGGTATTCATAAAGAATAACGTAAGTAACTGGGGCAGTTGCTCCAGCCTTGGAAATATCAACCTGAACCTGAGGCTTGTGACGCTGCCTCCGGAACTCCGGGATTACGTGATGCTCCATGAACTCTGTCACCTCAGGTACATGAACCACGGGCCCAAATTCCATGCGCTTCTGGAGTCGGTTTGTCCCGGCCACCGGGAACTGGCAAAAGCTTTGCAGAAGGTCCGTTTATGCTAAAATATTGATTAATAGTTAATTATAACTTTTACTCCTATCGTTTTAGGCTGGAGTAATATTTATAAAACACTGATTATTAGATAGTTAATGAAAACGGTTGCAATCATAGGAGCCGGAGCTGCGGGGTGCTTTTGCGCCGCGGAGCTGAGGCGTGTGGCTCCTGATGTGGCCGTAACGGTGTTTGAGGCCGGTTCAAAGCCCCTTGCAAAGGTAGCCATTACCGGCGGCGGCCGATGCAACCTTACCAACGATTTTGAAGGTATCCGCTCTCTGGCCGAAGCCTATCCCCGCGGAGAAAGGGTGATGAAACGCGCCCTGAAGGCGTTTTCCCAGGAAGACACCATCCGCTGGTTCTCGGAACGCGGAGTCCCCTGCACCCTTCAGGAAGACCACTGCTGGTTCCCCGTGAGCCAGGACGCCATGGACGTTGTCCGCTGCCTTCTCCGTGAAATGAAGGGAGTGGACTTGAGGGTTGGGACTCCCGTGAGATTTCTTCGCCCGGCCGATGGTAGTTTTGTCATTTCGAGCGCAGCCGAAGGCGGAGTCGAGAAATCTCATTATGACTGCGTTGTGGTAACAACGGGCGGAATGACAAAGGGCGGTTCATTCCTTGAAGGCCTTGACCTTGAGATAATTCCGCCGGTGCCGTCGCTTTTCACCCTGAACATCCCGGATAAAAGCCTCACCGCGCTCATGGGCCTTGTGGTAAACGCCTCAATAAGCCTCCAGGGCACGCCCTTCAAGGCCGATGGTCCCCTTCTCATTACCGACTGGGGCATAAGCGGCCCGGCAACGCTGAAGCTCTCGTCTTACGCCGCACGGCACCTTGCCGAAACACAGTACAAGGGCACGGTGGCCATAAACTGGCTTGACCGCTCAGAGAATGAGGTGCGGGAAATGCTGCAAAAATCGGCCTCAGGGAGCCCTCAGAAGCAGATTGTAAACACTCCCCTCCTTCTTCAGCAAAGGCTGTGGGAGCATCTTATTTCAAAGGCCGGACTGAGAAAAGACATCCGCTGGGCCGAACTTGGCTCAAAGGGCCTCAATCGCCTCATAGCCGCCCTCACCCAGGACACCTACCCCGTTTCCGGCAAGGGAAAATTCAAGGAAGAGTTTGTTACGGCAGGGGGTATCGGCCTTTCAAACATAGACCTATCAACCCTTGAGTGCAAGCGGTACCCGGGCCTGTTTTTTGCAGGAGAAATACTTGACATAGACGCCATTACCGGTGGTTTCAACCTCCAGGCCGCCTGGAGTACCGGCTATATCTGTGCCCATAGCATCATATCGTTTTTGGGATAACAATATTTGTGTTTCAAGATAAATAGTTGTAAGTTTGTAGAAAAAGAGTTTATGAAGAAAGAACACAATAATACTCTGGAGAGTCCTGCCGCATCATATGGTAGTACAATAAGGGTTGGGGATTTGCATTTCCAGCCTATGGAGAATGTTGAAGATTCTCTTCGTGCCAAAGGCTATATCTCATTGGAAGAATTCCAAAAAAGGGTTTCCAATTTGATATAGAAATGAAGCTTCCTATTGTCAATACCGGAATCAAACTATTTCTATCTCCTTTATTTCTCCAACAAGTGGATGAGATAGTAGACAAAAATGCAGATGAACACATAGAACTTGTAGCCTTATTCATGTCAAGACTAATTAAGGGACTGCAAAATCTATCCAACATAGACACGCTGACTCAAACATCAATGTGGCAGCATGTTTTTACCATTGAGGACATAGGAATTATTTCATTTATGCCCTTTTTTGACTCTTCCAGTCATACTCAATATATAGCCGTTGAACATATTGAATGGACTCTCCGTACCAGTTATTTCTTCCATGTCTTTAATGCCGAGTAATGGATACTACAACGTTTGTCATACTAGCAATGGCTGCGGCCATCATCCTTACAGCCGTCATCACGTATCTCATCATGCACGCTCATGAGGTAAAGGCCTGCAATACGCTTGAGAATGAACTCATTGCCTCCAAAGAGGCGCTTAAGACCGCAGAGGTCCTGAGAGAGATGCAGCAGGAGTCATTTGACAAGCAGCTTGAAGCCATCAAGGGCCAGCTCACCGCAGAAACCGAAAAACTACTTGCCCAGCGTGAGGATGCCCTCCAGAAAAAGGCCGAAGAAACCTTCAAGGCACTCGCGGGCCCGCTTGGCCAGAACCTGAAGGCAATGCAGGAGAGCTTCGAGGCCCAGAAAAAATCCCAGACTGAGGGCACGGCAACGCTGAAAACGGCCGTGGAGCAGGCTGTGAAGCACCTTCAGGACCAAACCCAGGCAATAGGCACAAAGGCCGACAACCTTGCCGAAGCCCTCAAAGGCCAGAACAAGATGACTGGCACCTGGGGAGAAATGATCCTCTACAACATCCTCGTGAACGAAGGCATGGAGGAAGGCCGGGACTTTGACCGGGAGGAAACCCTGAGGGATGCACAGGGCACCATAGTGCTCAACGAGGACAGCGGCAAGCGCATGAGGCCGGACTACATCCTCCATTACCCGGACCGCACGGAGGTTATAGTGGATGCAAAAACCTCAATGGAGGCACTCTCAGACTGGTATTCGGCAAAGGAACCCGCCCTTAAGGAAGACGCCGCCAGAAGAAACCTCCAGGCCATCCGCACCCAGATTAAGAGCCTCTCCACAAAGCGCTACCAGGACTATATCAGGGAAGGCTACAAGACCCTGGACTACGTAATTATGTTCATCCCCAATTACGGAGCGCTCCAGCTTGCCAAATCCCTTGTGCCAAATATATTCAACGAGGCCTATCAGCAGGGAGTCCTCCTTACAACGGAAGAGACCCTAATGCCTTTCCTCCGCATGATCCGCGTCGCCTGGACCAATTATGAGCAGGCCCGGAACCAGGAGAAGATAATAAAGGCCGCCCAGGCCATGATAGACCGTGTGGCCGATTTCTCCAAGGCCCACGCCGCCATGGGAGAAAAGCTGAAGGCAGCGCAGGAAGAATACGACAAAGTATCGGCCAAAATCAGTGATTCCGGCCAGTCAATTCTTGTAAGCGCGCACCAGCTTATTAAACTGGGCGTTCCCAAAAATCCCAAGAAACCATTACCAGAAATACAGTAAAAGCCTATGTGGGACCAGATTGTCAAAAGCCTCAGGAAATACACATACATCTACGACGAAATAGACACGGACGCCGCGGCCGAAAGAATTAAGGCTTCCATTTGGTTCAAGGGCCCCAACGCCTGGATTCTGGCGTTTGCCATAGTCCTGGCCTCGGTGGGCCTTAACGTAAACTCCACGGCGGTAATCATCGGCGCCATGCTCGTCTCTCCTCTCATGGGGCCAATCATCGGCACCGGCCTGGCGCTTGGAACCAACGACACCGACCTCCTGAAATCGGCCGCAAAGAACCTCCTGGTAATGGTGGTGATATCCCTCCTGGCATCCACCATCTTCTTTGCGCTCTCTCCGCTGTCGCTGGTGAATCCCACGGAACTTGAGGCCCGCACCTCCCCTACCATCTACGACGTTCTCATTGCGCTGTTCGGCGGCCTTGCCGGCATCCTTGAAAACAGCCGAAAAGAGCGCGGAACGGTGCTTTCCGGAGTTGCCATTGCTACGGCCCTCATGCCGCCGCTTTGCACCGCCGGCTACGGCCTAGCGCACCTTGACATGCACTTTTTCTTTGGGGCGCTGTACCTTTTTGTCATAAACAGCGTGTTCATTGCCCTGGCAACTTATCTGATGGTGAAGTACCTGCGTTTCCGCACCGTCAGCGGCATCTCCCCTGAAACCGCCAAGAAGCGCAGGAATCTCATTTCCACCGTGCTTGCCATAGTGATTATCCCCAGCATCTGGAGCGCCATAGTGCTTGTGGGCAACAACGATTATGAGCGCAACGTCCGGAGCTTTGTAGAGAGTAACCGCATAGTCGGAAGCTCGTATATATATGATTATAAGGTAGAAGGCCGAAAAGTGAGGTTCTCCTTCGCCGGGGAGGAACTCTCCGACAGCCTCCGCACAGACTTCTTTGAAAAAGCCGCGGCATATCACCTTAAACCAAAGAGCATCACCATCTCCGAGCACAATTTCGGGCTCACGCAGAAGGAAATGGAGTCCATGATGAAGGAAGTTACCACAAAGGCCGATGAAGAGCGCATTCGCTACGACTCCGAGATTGAGGCGCTTCGCTCCAGCCTGGATTCCCTTGCAACGCGCCTCCAAACCCTTGAGGCAATTCAGGATCAGGCCGATTCCCTTATGGTCACTACGGACGCCCCGGAAGAGATTTAAAAATATTTTGCAAATTAATAAAAACACCTTATCTTTGCATTCCGCAATTGGTGCGATGGCCGAGTGGTTAGGCACAGGTCTGCAAAACCTGCTACAGCGGTTCGATTCCGCTTCGCACCTCCCAAAAGAGTCCCCCAGATACCTGGAGGGCTCTTTTTGTTGTATCCGAAACTAAACGAAACGTTTTATTTGACAATTTGTTACGTATTTCCGTAAAAGCGAAACATTTTTTACTTACATTTGTTTCGGAAATCAAAACCGAACCTTCTCTAACTTATCTTTATAACATTAAAAGCGGCCCTTGTGAAAGTGCCGCTTTTTTTTTCGGCCTATTGCAGAACGGCGTTTTTATGCATATATTTGCATACTTAAGAAAAACTAATTACCTACAATACCATGGCAAAGAAATTCGTTTGTAAAGTGTGCGGTTATGTCCACGAAGGTGACGCCGCCCCCGAAGTATGTCCCAAGTGCAAGAAGAGCGGAGTATTCAAGGAAGTGAATCCCCTCGCCGGTACAAAGACCGAGGCCAATCTTAAAGAGGCTTTCGCCGGAGAGTCCCAGGCCCGCAACAAGTACACCTACTTCGCCTCAAAGGCAAAGAAGGAAGGTTACGTCCAGATTGCAGCCCTCTTTGAGGAAACCGCTGCCAATGAGAAGGAGCACGCCAAGATCTGGTTCAAGTACCTCTGCGGCGGAGACATCCCCACAACGGCCGAAAACCTTGCTGCAGCCGCCGAAGGCGAAAACTGCGAATGGACCGACATGTACGCCCGCATGGCCCGCGAAGCCCGCGAGGAAGGCTTCGACGAGATTGCCGCCAAGTTCGAGATGGTTGGAGAGATTGAGCGCCACCATGAGGAGCGCTACCTCAAGCTCCTTGAGAACGTAAACGGCAAGAAGGTGTTCTCCAAGGACGGTGACGCCATCTGGCAGTGCGCCAACTGCGGCCACATTGTGGTTGGGAAAGAGGCACCGGACGTATGCCCCGTGTGCAATCATCCCCAGTCTTACTTCCAGGTTCTTGCACAGAACTACTAATAATTAAGGCCCGCGCTTGCGGGCCTTAATTTATTAACTAGTATAACTATTAGTAAGTTACAACGGGCTCAAGTTCCTTGGCAAGGTCAATGTACTTCTGGATTTCTTTTTCTACGGGAGTACGCTTGCAAAGGTGCTTTGCTTCATTGACCTCAAGCATTTTTGCTGCGAGGTTGGCAGCATTGCGGTTGCGGAGTTCCTTGACGGTGTCTACACCGGCGGCCTCAAGGAGTTCTGAGAACTGAGGGCCGACACCCTTGATGCGGAAAAGGTCTGCATGGTTTACCCAGGTGAGGATGAGGTCTCCGCGGATACCGGTTTGCTCTTCCAGTGCCTTGCGGCCCTTAGGGGCAGCACCCTTCTCAAGAAGCTGGTCTACTGTTTCAATACCTGCAGCAATGAGTTTTTCTGCATAAACGGGGCCGATACCCTGAATGTCAATGATTTTGTAAGCCATAGTATTTTAATTATTAATTGGTTGTGCTGTGTTTCATTTCTCAAATATAAAAATAAATTCTCAAAAAAGGAAATTTTTTCATATATTTGCAGCTGTAAGGTATTATAGCATGGAAACATACCCGCTGGAAGCCCAAAAAATTTATTATTCCTCTGACCTTCTTACCCTGGACTGTGAAAACGGCCCGGAGACCCTGAAGATTGGAGAGTGGCTTCTGAAGGATCCCGTGCGCATTCACCGCATGATAGTGAAGGAGAAAACCTTGCAGGTAGACCAGCTGGAAGTTTTTGCGCCCCTGGTGTCCAAACTTCGCCGCGCAGACTACGAATACTACCGCCGCATAACCGGCCTCAAGATGCTCATAGACTTCCCCGGATACAGCTCCGAAGTCGAGGCCCGCATCCCTTATGACACAGACCCCATCGCATTCTATAAATGGTGGCGCAAAGGAAAGAACGAAAACAAAGTGTATCTCTCCCCCGCATACCAGTTCAAGCTCTTCCAGAAAGTTGCCAAGATGGAGCCCAAGGTCATGCTCAAAAAGGACATTGAGTTTGTAAAAACCTTCTGAATGACAGTCCCCGAAATTATGGCAGTCCCCACAGCCCCTTCAAGGGAGGAGCTTGACAGGGACGTTTGGGACAACGACTACTGTCTCAGTTACTCTGAAGACGGCACCAGGCTTCTGGACGCCGAAAACTTCCCCTCCGATGTAACCGTAAAAGAGGGCTGCAGAGTCATCTGCGACAACGTCTTTGCTTTCCAGGACTACATGGCCGAAGTAAAAATCGGCCAGGAAATTCCACTGGAGCAGCGCAGTTCCTACCTTGAGAAAATCCATCTCCCCTCCACCCTCACGCACATAGGCGCCTGCGCCTTTGCCGAATGCGGGGAACTAATAACCATAAAACTTCCCGGGGGCCTTCTTTTCATTGGGGAATCGGCCTTTGTAGACTGCTGGCAGCTTGAATCCGTAAACATTCCCGCGGGCTGCAGGATTATCGGCCCGAGAGCATTCCAGGGCTGCATAAACCTATTTAGGGTAAGGCTGGGAAAATCCGTCGAAACCATTGGAGAGGATGCTTTTGACGACTGCGAATCCCTGGAGGAGGTAATAGTCCCCAAAGGAATGAAAGACCACTTCAAGGCACTTTTGCCCAAGCGTATCCATAAATATATAAAAGAGAAATGACCGGACAACAACTGAAAGTCCCGGAAGCCGGAAAGCTTCTGGAAACGCTGCTGACCCTTCTCCCTGAGAGGTCCCGCACAAGCATAAAGACCATGCTCTCAAAGGGCCAGATCCTGGTAAACGGGGAAGGCGTCACCGCTTTTGACCACCCCCTCAGGAAAGGCGACACCATAACGGTGCTTGCCAAAGGCATCTCCATAGCCCGCGCAATGCGCTCCGATGCCCGTGAGACAGTTGAGAAGGCCGGCGTCAAAATCTACTTCGAGGACCACGACTACATAGTTGTGGAAAAGCCCTCCGGCATGCTCACCGTTTCCAGCGGCAAGGAGAAAAACACCCTCTACTCCCTTCTCAACGCCTACATTAAGCTCAATGCCCGCATGCAGCGCAAGGAAGACATCATTTCCGGAGTGGCGCCCAACCGTGAAACCGCAAAGGTGTGGATAGTCCACCGCCTGGACCGCGGGACTTCCGGTGTGCTGGTGTTTGCCAAGAACGAGCGCGCAAAGGACATTCTCCAAAGCAAGTGGAAAGAACTTGTGGCCGAAAGAAAATACGTGGCCTGGCTTGAAGGCTCCCTGGAGTCCGATTCCGGCGCCGTGCAAAGCTGGCTTATGGAAAACCCCAAGTCAATGAAAATGAAATCCTTCAAGGAGGAGGTGAAAGACGGCCAGCTTGCCATAACCCACTACAAGGTGCTTGAACGCACGCGCCGTTACACCCAGGTGGAGTTCTCCCTTGAGACCGGGCGCAAGAACCAGATCCGCGTCCATGCGGCCGAAGAACTTGGCCATCCCGTTGCCGGCGACGAAAAATACGGCGCCGAAACCAGTCCCATCCGCCGTCTGGCGCTCCATGCCACCACCCTGGTGTTCCGTAACCCCATTTCCGGGAAGATGCTCAGGTTCACCTCTCCCCTCCCCGAATCCTTTAACAAGTTCCTCAGATGATTGAAAGAAAGATAATTGCGCCGGAGTCTCCCCGCGCCGTAATTGTACTTGTGCACGGAATGTCAGAGCACAAGGAACGCTACTACCCTTTCATGAACTATCTTTCGGAGTCCGGCTATGCCACGGTCATCGCCGACACCCGCGGCCACGGCCCATCTTGCCCTCCTGAGGACCTTGGTTGGTTTGGAAAGGACGGAGCTGCTGCGGTAATCGAGGACACTGCAGCGCTTATTAAATACGCTAGGGAAACCTGGCCCGGCCTCAAGGTGTTCCTCCTTGGCCACAGCATGGGCTCCATGACGGTGCGCTGCATCCTGAAACGCCATCCGGAACTGATTGACGGCCTTGTGGTAGTTGGAAGCCCTTCCTGGAACCCCGCCACTCCCGCCGGAATCTTGCTTACAAAGGTGATGGCACTTTTCCGCGGAGACCGTTTCCGCTCCAATATGGTAACCGGAATGATGTTCTCCGAATGCATCCGCCGCTTCAAGGATGAGCCCCTCCATAACGCCTGGCTATCAACAAATTACGGCAATGTAGAGGAATACAACGCAGACCCTCTGTGCGGCTTCAAGTTCACCCTCAACGGCTACCGCACCGTGATGCAGCTCATGGCCGAAACATATAGTCCCAAGGGCTGGGCTCCCGCTACCGGCATTCCCGTGCACTTTGCCTCCGGAGAAGACGATCCCTTCATAAACACGCCGGAAGACTTCCGGAAGGCCGTGGATTTTGTCCGCTCAAACGGCTACAAGGACGTAAGTTCCACCCTTTACAAAGGGATGAGACACGAAATCCTCAATGAGGTAAACCGTGAACTGGTTTGGGCCGACCTTAAAATAACATTTGACAAGTGGCTGTAGTTTCCCGGTTTTCCCGCGTAGAACGCCTTGTAGGTGAAGATGGGCTTTCCCGCCTGGAGAACGCCCGCGTAATCCTTTTTGGCGTTGGCGGGGTTGGAAGCTGGTGTGCCGAATCCCTTGTGAGAAGCGGAATAGGGCATCTTACCATTGTGGATCCGGACCTTGTGGATGTGACCAACATTAACAGGCAGCTCCCTGCCACATCCTCCACCGTGGGCCTTCCCAAAGTGGAAGTCCTGAAGGAAAGGCTTCTGGACATCAATCCTTCTTGCCAGATTACCGCGCTAAGGGAAAGATACAGTGCCGGCACTAAGTGGGGCCTGGAAGGGTTTGACGTGGTTATAGACGCCATCGACTCCCTGTCCGACAAAGCCGCGCTTATCCTGGAAGCATCGGCCTCCCCTGCCGCATTTTTTTCATCCATGGGCGCCGCGTGCAAGATGGACCCCGGACAGGTCCGCGTGGCCGAATTCTTTTCCGTCAGAGGCTGCCCGCTGGGAGCTGCACTGAGAAAGAAACTGCGCCGTGAGGGCACTCTCCCCTCCAAACCGTTCATGTGCGTCTACGACGAAGAAGTGCTCCCGAACCTTGGTCCGGAGCAGGATCCTGGGCCCGGAAAAGCCGTTGCAAACGGCACATTGGCGCATATTACGGGCATTTTCGGCTTCACTCTTGCAGGGCTTGCTATACGTCAGATTTTGAAAGATAAAGAATAATTGCTAACTTTCGGCATTATGGCAGACAAGAAATACATCATAAACTATCAGGAATTCTCCTCTCCGGAGGAAATGTCCCCACAGGACCAGGAACTTGTAGCAGCCGCCCTGGACGCCCAGAAAGGTAGTTACTCGCCTTATTCCCATTTCCAGGTTGGGGCCGCCCTCAAACTGGAAAACGGCCTGGTTGTGAAGGGCGCAAACCAGGAAAACGCCGCATATCCTTCCGGCCTTTGCGCAGAGCGTACCGCCATGTTCCATGCCGGCGCCGCATATCCTGATGTCCCCTTTGACACCCTTGCCATTGCCGGATCGGACCACGGAGTGCTCTGCGAGAGCCCCGCTTCACCCTGCGGCGCCTGCCGTCAGGTTATGGCCGAATACCAGAAAAAGCACGGCAAACCCTTCAACATCATACTTGTGGGGTCCAAACGCATCCGTAAATTCTTCAAAGTGGACGACGTCCTGCCGTTTATCTTTGATTCCTTGAAGATGGAATAGCGTAAGTCAAAAATTATTGCTATCTTTGCATAGGGAAAGTCTTACACGACCAGCTCCCTCTGAATTCCCCCAGGGCAGGAATGCAGCAAGGGTAGGAGGTTGTAGCGGTGCGATGTCAAGGTGCTTTCCCTTTTTTTTGTGCCCTAGCGTGAAGCGCAGTCCGGGCAAATTCCGTGAATGAGATAGCTTGAAGATGACGCCAGATATCCCTCAGGGACACTTACAGGCGGCACGGGAACATCATGAAGGCAGTATGTCTTGTGGCAGCGCGTACAGTGGAAATGGACGTGGAGGTCGTCGTCGTGCTCCCCGGAAGCATGGCAGAGTTCATAGCGCACGCCGTCTCCGCTGTCTTCAAGCACATGCACTAGGTGCGCTTCCCGGAAAACGGTGAGCGTACGGAAAATACTGCTCTTGTCTACCGTCTCCAGCCTTGTCTCTAGTTCCGTCAGTGACAGCGGACGGCCGGCCGAAGATAGCTCACGCGCAACCAGGAGCCTGTTTGCCGTGGGTTTTATGCCGTGCTGCTGAAGTAAACTTTCCATTATCCCAAAAGCTCTTCAAATAGTGCCTTGCAGTGCCCGGGAACAATGATATGATGATTGCCGATGGGCTTTGTGAGAAAATACTTTGCCTCCTCCGGCTTCACCTTCAGGACCACCTGGGTTCGGCATAGATTGTCCTCGTACTGATTGTAGAGGAGCTCCCCCTCTGCGGCAAAGAAGCGGTCCAGTTTGCCTGAAACCTTGAAAACGGTAACGGGGCCCTCGGGAATCTCTCCGTGGATGCCTACTCCTATGCCGGATTCAAAGTGGGTGTCGTACTGCCAGTTCCTTACTATGTTGAATGGAACTGTGCAGTGGGCAAAGAGAATCTCTCCCGTTTCCACATTTATGCGGGAGGGGTTTGCCTGGAATCCGGTAAAGCCCGTAAGGGCCTGTGAAATCATCATTGAAAGAAGGGCGGGAACGTCTCCTTCGCAGGAAGCCGGGAAGCCGTCTGCGTTGAATGACGCAAGGGCCAGACAGCCTGTATTTTTGACACTCGTCAGAAGATCAAAGCATCTGAGTGTAAGCGCACTAAGACTGTGCTTTGAAACAATTGCTTTAAGCGCGTGATACACCTGCGTAGCACCGGGATACGAGGCCCTTACATTGTCTGCCATAGGGACTTCCGCGGGGGCTTCATCGGCCTTGGAAGAGGCTATTTCCTGAAGGAGTTCTTCCATGGGAATTGATTCCAGGCGGGCACCTATGCGGTCCATGACCTGCACTGGATCTGCGTGGCTGGAAATGAGCCAATCCGAAGGCTCCCCTATTACGCCTATCCTTGAACCGCTGAGCTTCTGCCTTGCCAGGGCCACCGTCTCCAGCACGCCAATCCTGTCCCTGAGGTATTCCGGAGTGCCGTGGAGCACTTCTCCCTTAAGGCCCTGCTGGTTCAAGTATGACAGGATTTCCAGCGACGCTGCAAGGGAATTGCTTTTTCCGGAAGTAAGGAGGTAATACCTCTCTATGCCTCTTGACAGGAATTCCGGGAGAAGGCTCTTGAAAATGCCCTCTGCGCCGCCTGTACGCACATATATTATGTCAAGGGTATGCGTGCCGAAGTCCTGGAAATGGCTTCCGCGGAACTCGTAGCCGCCGTCCGGGAAAATACCGGAAAGGAATTCATCGCTTAAACGGGAGACCTCATTTTCGTTGTGAAGGCCCGATGTAATAGTGTATATTGCAGTCATAGTGCAAATTTAAAAATAATTTTAGTATATTTGAAGATTAAAGTAGTAAACCGTTATGAAACGTATTCTTATCAGCCTTACAGCACTTGTTGTAGCAATCAGTGTATGCGCCCAGGAAACTCCCCAGTGGGTGCGCCGCAGCGCCATCTCCCCAGACGGCAAAACCATAGCCTTCAGCTATAAGGGAGACATCTTCACCGTTCCCACAGAAGGTGGCCAGGCCCTCCAGATTACATCCAACAGGGCCTATGAGTCAGATCCATTTTGGACCACTGACGGCAGTCAGATAGTCTTCAGCTCGTACAGGGAAGGCTCCAAGGACGTTTACATAACCGGCAAGGACGGCGGCATTCCCACCCGCCTCACCACAATGCCCGGCTCCGAGACTCCCCTCGCGGTTTCCCAGGACGGCTATGTTTACTACAACTGGTACACAACGGCTCTCCAGAGCCCCGGCTTTGACGGTTTCCCAGGAGACCCCGCTCTTTACCGCACTCCCCTATCCGGCGGCGCCCCGGAGCTTGTGACCTCGCTCACTATTTGCAACATGAGCATAAGCCCTTCCGGAACCATCCTCTATGAGGACTGGAAAGGTTATGAGGACCCTCTGAGGAAGCATCATACTTCTTCAGTCACAAGGGATATCTGGAAATGGGAGATGCCCGGTCAGGCCGGGCATGACGGGAAGTTCACCAAACTCACAACCTATAACGGAGAAGACCGCAACCCTGTTTTCGGCCCGGATGGAGATACATTCTACTACCTCAGCGAGGAAGGCGGAAGCAATATAAATGTTTGGAAATCAAGCGTCTCCAATCCTTCTTCCAAGATAAGGCTCACTTCCTATGACAAGAATCCCGCTCGTTTCCTTTCCGTAGCAAATGACGGTACGGTGTGCTACTCTTACAACGGGGAACTCTATACCATAAAGGGCGGCCAGAACAGCAAGGTGGCCATTACCGTGCTTCGCGACGAACCCGAAAAAGCCGTGAACCAGATGCAGATGAAAAGTGCTTCGGCCATGGCGGTTTCCCCTAATGGAAAAGAGATTGCTCTTGTCATAAGAGGAGACGTCTTTGTAACCAGCGTAGACTACGCCACCACGCGCCGAATCACCAATACTCCGGAGCAGGAGCGCGGCGTAAGCTTCTCCAAGGACGGTCGGGAACTTTACTACGCTTCTGAAAGAAACGGCTGCTGGAGCATCTACAAGAGCGCTCTTACAAATAAGGATGACAAGTATTTCACCTACAGCGCCTCCTTCAAGGAAGAGCGCGTAAGCCCGGAGGGAGAGACCTCCTTCCAGGTCCAGGTGTCCCCTGACGGCAAGCATATCGCCTATCTCCGTGACCGCACGGAACTTGTGGTGATGCCTTCTTCCGGCGGCAAGCCCAAGAGCCTGTTCAAGGACATAAACTATTCGTACTCAGACGGAGACCAGCACTTTGCCTGGAGCCCGGACAGCCAGTACATCCTTGCAAACTGGCAGGAAGGCGGCGGCTGGAACAACGAAGACGTCGCCGTGATTGAGGTAGAGAGCGGAAAAATCACCAACCTCACCCGCAGCGGCTACTCCGACGGCGGTTTCCGCTGGGCCCTTGGCGGTAAGGCCATGACCTGGGAATCCGACAAAAACGGTTACCGCAGCCACGGCAGCTGGGGTGCCGAATCCGACATCTACATAATGTTCTTCGACTCAAAGGCATACGCAGAATTCGGCCGAAGCAAAGAGCAGAAAGAGATAGACAAGATGCTCCTTGGAGAGAAGAAGGCCGAAAAAGAGGAAAAGAAAGCCCAGAAGGATTCCGTGGCCAAGAAGGTGGAAAAGATTGAGCTGGACCTCGAGAACAGGGACCTCAGGGTAAGACGCCTCACCCGCTTCTCAAATATGATGGGAGACCATTTCCTTACCTCCGACGGAAGCAAGCTCTACTTCACCCAGCGCCTTGAAAAGGGCTATGACCTCTGTGCCCTGGACATCGAAAAGGGAGATATCTCCGTTGTGAAAAAGGGCGTGATGGGAAGCTTCACTCCTTCCCCGGACGGCAAGTTCATCTTCATCTTCCGCGGCTCCCAGCTTTCAAAACTCGACATTGCAACCGGCAAGGACAAGCCCGTGAGCTTCTCCGGAGACTACGAGTTCAAGCCCCAGCCGGAGCGTCAGTATATCTTCGAGCACTGCTGGAAGCAGGTTAAGGAAAAATTCTACGACCCTGCCCTCCACGGCGTTGACTGGCAGTACTACCACGACAATTATGCCGCCAAACTCCCGTTCATCAACAACGACTTCGACTTCACGGACATGCTCTCCGAAATGCTTGGAGAACTCAACGGTTCCCACACCGGGGCCCGCTACCGTGCCACCGGAGGCCATCAGCTTGGGCATATCGGCATACTGGCCGATACCCAGTATAAAGGCGACGGCATTAAGATAGCCGAAGTCCTTCCCGGCGGCGCCCTCAACCTCATGGACCCCGACATCAAGGGCGGAGATGTTATCATTGCCATTGAAGGTCATGAAATTAAGGCCGGGGAAAACTGGCTTGAGAACCTCTATGACAAGGTTGACAAGAAGATTCTCCTGAGCATCAAGGCTTCCGGCAAGAAGAAGGAACTCTTTGTCACTCCCACCGCAACGGACGCTCCGCTCCTTTACAAGCGCTGGGTGCGCCAGAGGGAGGAAATGGTGGAGAAACTCTCCGGTGGCAAGGTTGGCTATGTGCACATCCAAGGCATGGACTCCCCCAGCTACCGTGAGCTCTACTCCAAGGCCCTTGGCAAATACCGTAACTGTGAAGCCCTCATAGTTGACACCCGTCACAACGGCGGCGGCTGGCTCCACGACGACCTCGTGACCTTCCTGGGCGGCAAGGAATACTGCCTCTTCACTCCCCGCGGCCAGTATATCGGCCACGAGCCCTTCAACAAATGGACAAAGCGCTCCTGCGTCCTCATTGGAGAAGACAACTACTCGGACGCTTCCGGTTTCCCTTACGCTTACCGCAGCCTTGGCCTTGGAAAGCTTATCGGCGCTCCCGTTCCCGGCACCATGACGGCTGTCTGGTGGGAGAATCAGGTCAACGGCCTTATCGTCTTTGGAATACCCCAGGTGGGCAATTTCGGCGTAAAGGACCAGACCTACATCGAGAACTTCCAGATAGAGCCCGACATCCTCATCTACAATGACCCCGCTTCCACGCTCAACGGCCGTGACCTCCAGCTGGAAGCCGCCGTTGCCGAAATGCTTAAATAGCCCATTTGACTATGGACAAGAAACTAGTCATAATCCCTACATACAACGAAAAGGAGAACATCGCGGACATCATTCAGGCGGTGTTCTCCCTCGAAGGAGACTTTCACGTACTTGTAATTGACGACGGTTCCCCGGACGGCACTGCCGCCATCGTTCGCTCCGTCATTCCCGGCCCCGACCGGGAATCTAATCTGCATCTTATAGAGCGTAGCGGCAAGCTGGGGCTTGGAACGGCGTATCTGGCCGGGTTCAAATGGGCCTTGGAGCATGGCTACGACTACGTTTTTGAGATGGATGCGGACTTCTCCCATGACCCCAAGGACCTTGTCCGGCTATATAAAGCCTGTGCCGAAGGAGGCGCAGACCTTGCCATAGGCTCCCGCTACTGCAACGGAGTCAGCGTGGTAGACTGGCCCATGAGCCGGATTGTAATGAGCTACTTTGCATCGGCCTATGTACGCTGGGTGCTCAGGATGCACATCTACGACACCACTGCCGGTTTTGTGTGCTACAGCCGTAAAGTGCTGGAGAAGATGGACCTTGACGCAGTAAAGATGAAAGGCTACGGCTTCCAGATAGAGATGAAATACACCGCCTGGAAGCTTGGCTTCAAGCTCAAGGAAGTTCCCATCATCTTCACAAACCGCCAGAAGGGCACCTCCAAAATGAGCGGCGGCATCTTCGGCGAAGCCTTCTGGGGCGTGCTTGCCCTGAGGTTCAGGCGTTTTTAGGTGTGAGGGCAATGAAAGAAATCTACATCAATTACATAGCAGGCCTTCTGGGCGTGAAGCCCTGGCAGGTCCTTAACTGCGCAGAACTGTTTGAAGACGGCTGCACCGTTCCTTTTATAAGCCGATACCGCAAGGAGCGCACCGGCGGGCTCACTGATATCGAGGTGGCGGAGGTAAAGCATTGGGTAGACGTCTTTGCCGAAATGGAAAAGCGCAAAGAGCTCATTCTCAAGACCATAAAGGAGGCCGGGAAACTTACTCCGGAACTTGAAAAGGAGATTGAGGAATGTGTGAGCGCACCTCGCCTGGAGGACCTTTACCTGCCGTACAGGCCCAAGAGAAAGACCCGCGCCACCATGGCCGTTGCCGCCGGGCTTGAACCCCTGGCAGACCTTCTTTGGAGCGGCAAGTCCCGTAATCCTGAGGCCGATGCCCGTAAGTTCGTGAAAGGCGAAGTCAAGGACACTGAGGCAGCCCTTAGCGGCGCTAGGGACATTATGGCCGAGCGCATTAGTGAGACAGCCGCTTTCCGCGAAACCCTCCGCGGCATTTACCGCACGCGCAGGGTGGAATCGGCCGTAACCAAAAAAGGCCAGGAAGACCCAGAGGCCGCAAAGTACCGCAGTTACTTCAAGTTCTCCCATCCCATTTCAAGAATCCCCTCACATAACCTTCTGGCCATGCTTAGGGCCGAATCCGAGGGTTTTCTGAGAATAGACATAGATGCCGATCCCGAAAAATGCGGCAACAAGCTCTACTACGACTTTTGCCAGGAGCACGGCTATCCTTCCCGTGAAAGTGGCGAGCAGATACGAATGGCCGTTGACGACGGCTTCAAGCGCCTCCTGGACCCTTCCATCACAACGGAAATCCTGAGGGAAGCCAAGGAAAAGGCCGACAAAGAATCCGTCCAGGTGTTCGGAGAGAACCTTCGGCAGCTACTTCTTGCAGCGCCAGTGGGGCAAAAGCGTGTCATGGCAATCGATCCCGGCTTCCGCACCGGCTGTAAAGTAGTGTGCCTGGATGCCCAGGGAAACCTCCTTTGCCACGATGTCATTTACCCTCATCCGCCGGTGGCAAAGAAGATAGAGGCCATTACAAAAGTCTCAGACCTTGCAGAGAAATATGACATTGAGGTGATAGCAATTGGAAACGGCACTGCAGGCCGTGAAACTGAGGATTTCATCCGTAAAGTTGGTCTTCCGGAGAGCATCCGCGTGTTCTCCGTAAGTGAGGACGGCGCCTCCGTGTATTCCGCATCGGACGTTGGCCGTGAGGAATTCCCGCAGTACGATGTTACGGTGCGCGGGGCTGTTTCCATCGGCCGCAGGCTTATGGATCCGCTTTCCGAACTTGTGAAGATAGACCCCAAATCCCTTGGAGTTGGACAGTACCAGCACGATGTTGACCAGAATCTCCTTCACGAGAAACTTGACGCCACCGTGGAAAGCTGCGTGAACTCCGTGGGCGTAAACCTTAACACGGCAAGCCCCTGGCTGCTCAGATACGTGAGCGGAATAGGCCCCGCCCTTTCCAAGGCAATTGTGGACTACAGGGCATCCCACGGGGATTTCCGCTCCCGTGAAGAACTCCTGAAAGTTCCCCGTCTTGGCGCAAAGGCATATCAGCAATGCGCAGGATTCCTCCGTATTCACGGGGCAGAGAATCCTCTTGACAATTCCGCAGTGCATCCTGAGTCCTATCACATTGTGGACAAGATGGCAAGGAGCCTTGGGGTAAGTACCAGCGAACTGGTTGGCAATGAGGAACTTTGTTCAAAACTGAATGCCGCAGACTTTGTGGAGAAGGACTTCGGCCTTCCTACCGTTAACGACATCATCCAGGAACTGAAAAAGCCCGGCCGTGACCCCCGTGAAAGCGCCCAGGAGTTCTCCTTTGCCGATGACATCCGTGACATAGAGGACCTGAAGGTTGGGATGGAACTTCCCGGCATTGTGACCAACCTCACCGCCTTTGGCGCATTTGTGGATATCGGCCTTCACGAAAACGGCCTCATACACGCCTCCAATATGGGAGAGCGCGGAATGGCCGTCCCCTCCAAAGTCCTGAAACTCCACCAGCAAATAAAAGTCCAGGTCCTTTCCGTAGACCTGGAGCGTAAAAGGATAGGGTTGAAACTCCTTTAATAATTCCGTAATTCCCGGCTCTGATCTGTTGTCCGGCCGCCCTGCGGAACAAAAATGGCCCTTTTTGTGTCTCCAGCTGGTCTCCAGACCGTCCCGCGGAACAAAAGTGGCCGTTTTTGTGTCCCCAGCTGGTCTCCAGACCGTCCAGTGGAACAAAAGTGGCCGTTTTTGTGTCCCCAGCTGGCCGATATTATTTATGACTTCTGTAGTCAATCATAACCCCGACGAGGCGGCGTTCCATGGGGATTTCCTGAGATGCCACTCTATAGTGGAGTAAAAGGAAAGTATCCGATGAACTACATATTGTAGCGGGGATTGATTCCCCGCTACAGGATTCATTTTATCGTGCGTATACTTTATATCTATTTACCATTTATTTGGCAGAATAAACAGGTCTTATATATGCGCCGACATATCTATATTTCGAAGATGAAGTATTATAATTTGAATACCCTTCACTATAATAAAGATTGAAGCTTTGGGCAACATATGGATAATCGTATAATGATGAAGACCAATAGTCTGCTGAATAAGTATACTCTGATGAATACTTATTATAATTCGTAATCATAGGTATAAAAATGCTATTATTGTTACTTCGACTAGTAATCATTAATCCCCGAACACCATTTACTTCTGCCCATTCTTCATCACATTTATCCAGTAACTCTCGAAAATCCTTATATGTAGGAATACTCCAACCATTTCCCAATGATGTGCAAGCCGCATCATCCTCGGGTTGCAACTCGTTGAGATTATCTACATAACCGTTAACACCATATGTTGCATTATTACAATATTTGGTGTACGAACCTTCAAAAATACCGCCGTTAGACCACTTGTAATTCTGATTATCATAGCTATCTTTTGGCTCGACTTCTCCCCACGCAAACTGATAGCCCATTTCTTCTGGGCTAATTGCACCAAGGTTAAAAGTAGCCCATAATTTAGATACGCCAAGATCTACCACTTCCGGATAAACATAATTAACGGTTACCAAACATTGTGCGAAAATACCGCCGCCTACATCTGCCGTAATAGTTGCTTTGCCCACCTTGTTGGCAATAATTAACCCTTCCTTCGTTACACTTGCTACACTTTCATCAGAAGAACTCCATATCATAGCATCCTTGTAAGTGGCATTGCCAGGGATAACTGTTGCATAAACAGATGTACTTTCTCCAAGTTTAAGGGTGATTGTTTCCTTATCCAGAACCAATCCAGTAATGGGAACTATTGATTCATCATAGACAGGACGTATTGCCAATTCATCATTCCTATCATGAGTTGCAGACATAAAAGAAGATGATGAAAATTCCAGGGAATAGGCACCAGGAGAATAGTTAACATTCAACGATGATGACCAATAATAGCCATTCCCGCTTGAGTAAAGGGATGACATTTTATAATAGTATCCAGTTCTAGGTAAGAAGATAGATGCTCCTGTTGTCTGGCTTGTAACCAAATAGCCCGATTTATTATTAACTTTAGTCCATTCCCACGAACATTTTGTTTCATCAAGTAATTCACTGAATTCTTCTGTCGTCGGCATTCTCCATTTCCCTCCAAATCGCCAATGTACAATATCGTCTAATGGATCTAATATTGTTTTATTGTCTACATATCCATTTAGGCCATAGCCAGAACTCATACAGTACTTTGTCAACTTTTGATTTGACATCCAGGGGTAAGTATGAGATGTCGTGTTCGAATGTGATTGTACATCTCCCCATGAAAAGAGCTCACCAGACTCTTCCTCCGATGTCGCTCCCACATTAAGATATCCCCATTTTACAGACAATCCCAAGTCTAACGGTTGAGGCTCTCCAACGGTAACACTGCAACTTGAATTAACCTGTGAATCTGTTGAAGTCGCGGTGATTATACAATCGCCACGAGCAATAGCCGTAATGAGTCCGGACTGCGAAACGGAAGCAACTGATACATCAGAACTAGTCCAGACAACCCCCTTCTCTGGCGCATTTGAAGGAGAAAATGTCACATTAAGCTGAAGCTTCTGACCATAACCCAATTCTACTGAGGTCTTATCCAATGATATATTTTCTACTTTAATGCGTTTCCCAAAAACAGGACGTATCATATGGCCAGAGTCCCTTCCCCAGTAATCAAGATTGGGTTTTCCTGAATTAAACTGGGCATTGACGCCCTCAGCCTCAGCCTTAATAATGAAGCCCCAACCCTCGGTGGGAATTTCAGAGGAATTCTGAGATAACCAATATAATCCATACTCTCCATTATTTCTTCTTTCTTCTTCATACATCCACCCACCGGCTGGCAAAAATATGGATTCACTTGTATAACCTTCAAGCGTACTTGTTCCAATAAAACCAGATACAGATGTCCCTTTATAATCACTCGTCCATTCCCAAGAACAGTTATTTCTTAACTCATTAAACTCGTCAACTGTGGGCATCCTCCAGTTTTCCCCCCATTGAGCGCAAGCCGCATCATCTTCTTCAGCCAAAACAGTCTTGTTGTCAACTGTACCATATGAAGTGTTGTTATTATACTTAGATAATGTATTATTACTAGCTCCCCAAATGTAATTACTCCAAGAATAATTAATTTTGGGCGTCACTTCTCCCCAAGCATAGTAGTTGCCATACTCTTCTGGTGCTGTAGCTCCGAGGTTAAAAGGGGACCATTCTACGCTTAATCCAAGATCCACAGCAGTTGGAATATTTTTTACATCAACTGAGCATGTTGCCATTAACCCACCGTCTATGGATGTTACTGTAATAGTACATGAGCCCAAAGAAGTTGCTGTAATGACTCCATCAGGGTCAACTGTAGCAATACTTGTGTCAGAGCTGCTCCAAGTCAAATCTTTATTTGCTGCATCTGTAGGCGTTATGGTCACTTCCAGTTTCTTGGATTCACCAATTCTAAGCAGTAAAGCAGTTTGATTTAGAGAGATTGATTTAATATGTATCTGATCATCATAAACAGGACGGACAGATGGCCCGTAGCAACGGCGGAGTAAGCCGGTCGTCGTCACCCAGTCGGCGTCGAAGTACAGGGAACGCGCACCGTACGGGTAGTCCGTATGGATGGACGAAGACCAGTAGTAGCCACATGATCCAACATTGTTGAATAACGTACCATTGCCGTGACCGGCGGCGGGAAGGAAGATGCTATTGCCGGTAATCTTGCTGGTTACTATTCTTCCACAGATTCCCGTTTCATTGTAGTCTGTCACCCAAGTCCAGTTACAGTTCGTCCTCAATTCCTCCCATTCTACATCAGTGGGCATTCGCCAGTTTTTACCGAGTTTTACGCGAACGACATCATCTTCCGCTTCTAGGACAGTCTTGTTATCAACTGTGCCATAAGAACTATTTGTGTTATACTTTGAAAAAGGACCGTCTGCACTGGTGCCGAAACTATATGTTGACCAACTGTAATCACTCTTAGTCTCAGTTTCTCCCCAAGCGTAATAATCACCAAACTCTTCAGGTGACGATGCTCCTAAATTAAATTCAGCCCACTTTACCGATAGTCCCAAGTCAACATGAGGAATAGCGTAATTCAGAGACTTATCCATTTCAGTCAACCGTCCCCACGTCGATCTTTTTATTATGACCTGATTCTCATTTTTTCTTTCGGCAAGAGTGCCGTCTGTCTTATTCAGAACAAGTGAATAACCCTTTTCAAGAGTGGCGGGGAAACAAACGATATAATACCATTTACCAACCTCAAAAGTATTTCCGTCAGGGGCCGATAAGACTATCTCAGAAAACGGGCTCGTAATCTCATTAATGACCGGCTTTCCTTCCGCGTCAAATGAGACTGTTGCCGTTCCTGCGATAGCTTCGCCATTTTCGCTTTTGAATGAAACGGTTTTAATCCCGGACTCTGAAACTGAGAACTTGATTCCACCGCAGACATTATAGAATGTAAGATTGAAATCGTTAGACCTCGCAATAGAGATGAAAAGGTCTTTAGCGAATGACCCCTCAGTGGCAATCTGTTTATCTGTAAGATTGACAGTAACCGTGGACCCATTACATAAATTTGATTCTGAGTGTGGATATACTGCCCAGAACTCATTTACGTTTTCCCAGGAGACGCCATCCAGAGTCCCATTGAATGTTGCTTCTGCAGAAACTGAAGTGTTTTCGGAAGAGAATTCAAAAGATTTGTCTCCTATGAATATGTCGATCTTATCATTTGCATTCCACCAAACAGCCCCGTCAGTTTGAAGAACTGTTTTAGAAGAAGAGGAGTCTCCGTTAACAGCATAAAAAGATACTGACCCTAAAGAAGGGGTTTCGTAATCCTCTTCTTTGATATTGCAGGCAACAACACAAAGAATAATACCTGATATTGCAAAAAAGTTTGTTTTCATATTCAATTGTGTTTTTAATCCCATTCTTCTTCACCAGTTCCTTCATGACCTCCGCCAGAGGTGGTGTTGGAAACGGTTATTAAGCACGTGGCGGATTTTGCCCCGGCCGTTGCAGTAATGATAGAAGTTCCTTCCTTTAATGCCTTTACCTTGCCTGTCGCGTCAACAGTAGCAACGGTAGTATCAGAAGAGCTCCAGGTTACGGTCTTATCAGTCGCATCACCTGGCCCAACCGTGGCTAACAGTTGAATCGTTTCATTCTGTTTAAGCTTAACAGATGCCATGTTGAGACTGATTGAACTAACAGGAACGGTCACGTTTACAGCGCAGGTCGCTTTCTTTCCGCTGGCGTTAACCGTAATTGTGGCAGTTCCACCGCCCACAGCTTTTACCACACCATTAGCTACTGTGGCAACTGAAGAGTTGGATGTGCTCCACGATACAGATTTATCCGTAGCATCATAAGGATTAACGGTCGCCGTCAGAGTCGCAGATTCACCTTTATTCAGTGCCAGTGATGTCTGGTCCAGAGAGACAGAAGAAACAGGGACCGTAATGGTCACAGAGCAAGTGGCGTATTTCTCGCCTGCAGCAGCCTTTATGGTGACGCTGCCCCCAGCTAATGCCGTGACCTTTCCGGTCTGGTCCACACTTGCGATAGTCTCATCTGAGCTTGTCCATGTCACATCCTTGTCTGTAGCATCTGATGGACTGACCGTTGCTGTCAACGTGGCTGTTTCACCCTTAATGAGTGCCAATGTGGTCTTATCAAGAGAAACCGAAGTGACTGGAATAATTTTCTTGGAAACAGTAACCGAGCAACTGGCGGACAAGGAACCCGCTGTTGCGGTAATCACAGCCTGGCCTTCTTTCACTGCATAAACCTTTCCGTTTGGATTGACCGTCGCGGCATCAGGATTAGAAGAACTCCATGACACGGTCTTATCATCCGCATCGCTTGGAGATACCGTCGCGATGAGGGTCGTGCTTTGTTCTTCCTCCAGGGAAATGGAGGACCTGTCCAAAGTGATAGACGTTACGGGGGTTGTCACCGAAACCGTACATGTGGCGGATTTTCCACCGGCGGTGGCTGTAATCTTGGCTTGTCCAGTCATATTGGCCGTAATGACACCGTTTTGTACAGAGGCAACACTTGAATTGGATGACTTCCAAGTAACGGTTTTATCCGTAGCATCGGAAGGATTTACAGTTGCGGTCAGTGTCTCGCTTTCGCCCTTTATTAGTTCAAGAGAGGTCTTGTCAAGAGACACAGAGCTGACCGGTATGACAACGGTAATATGGCACGTGGCGTTATATCCTTCCAATGAAACCGTGATGTCAGCGGTTCCTGCTCCAACGGCCTTGACATTCCCCTGATTGTCAACCGTCGCAACGGATGAATCAGACGAGACCCAGGAGACCTCTCCCTGGAGCGTGGCCCCAATAGGGATAACGCTATAAGTAAGCGTAATTGATTCCCCCTTGTTGATTGTCGCTGAACTCTTGTTCAATGAGATTCCAGATACTGATTCAAGGACCGAAACGGAGCAAATAGCTGTGCATCCGTCAACGGATGCGGTGATGTTAGCCGTTCCCTTGTTCACGGCCGAGACTAGGCCTTGCTCGGTAACAGTTGCTACAGCCGTATTGGAAGAGTTCCAAATAATTTCTCCCTTCAAGGTGGCATCTGAGGGATTCTTGATGATTGAGAGCGTTGATGTCGCGCCCTTGAAGAGAGTCAGGCTGTTCTGATTGAAGGAAAGATTCGCAAGCGGTACAAGAACAGTGAATGAACACTTTGCCTCCTTCCCGTCAGATTTGGCCGATACCGTCGCCGTTCCCTTGCCGACAGCAGTGACTTTCCCCGTCGGGGAGACCGTCACTACATCATTGTTGGAGGAGACCCATTCTATTGTGTTATAGGTTACATTATTGGGGTTCAGCGTAGCCGTCAGCGTTACGGCATCACCGATATAAAGGGTGGCTTCAGTCTGGCTGATATCTATTGAGGATACATGGATATAGTCGACAGTAACAAGGCATTCAGCTTTCTTGCCTTCAACCATTGCCGATATCTTAGCAGAACCCTCTTTTATAGCCTTTACCTTGCCATTCTCATCCACGGTGGCGATCTTGTCATCCGATGTTGCCCAGGTTATCTTCTCACGCAGGGTGGCATCTGCGGGAGTAATAATGGCAGTGAGGGTCTCGGTATCTCCGACAATCATGCTGAGCTCATTCTTGTCAAGAGATATCTCCGCTATGGAAGAAAGAACCTCTATCTGGCATACTACGCTCTTGCCGTTGGCCTCGGCCTTGATGGTGGCAGTCCCTTTCTTGACGGCGAAGACCTTTCCATTCTCTACGGTTGCAATCTTTGGATCATTGGTCATCCAGGTTATATCCTGATACGTGGCATTTTCCGGAGAAATGGTGGCGGTGATTGTGTAATCTTCACCTTCGTACAGGGAAAGTGATGTCTTGTCGAAGGTTATGCTCTGAACAGGGATAAAGTCCACAGTAACATCGCACTCGGCGGTTTTCCCGTCAACGTATGCCACTATCTTGGCGTTGCCTTCCTTGATTGCTTTGATCTTTCCCTCATCAACCGTTGCGATACGGGGATCCGAAGTGCTCCACTGGATGGTTTTAACCGTCGCGTTCTCTGGAACAATCGTCGCAGTCAGAGTGAACTCCTCGCCAACAATCATCGAGAGTGAGGTCTTGCTGAGCATCACCATCGTTACGTCTATCTTCTTGGCGCTGACGGTAACTTTGCACTCTGCGGACTTCTCTCCAGCTTTTGCAGTTATGACCGCCTCGCCTTCTTTGATTGCTTTGACCTTGCCCGAATCATCGACAGTTACAACCTTTGAGTCCGATGATGACCAAGTAACCGTCTTTTCCGTGGCATCGTCAGGTTTGACGGTTGCTTTGAGTGAAAACTCATCTCCTTCCACAAGTGTCAGTTCCTGATTATCTAGCTCTATTGATTCAACGGCAATATATCCTTTACTGACTGTAATCATACAGGAGCCGGTCTTCCCACCAGCGACTGCCGTAATGATGGATACTCCCTCGGTCAATGCTTCTACCTTTCCTGACTGGTCTACTGAAGCCACAGACTGCTTGGAAGAAGCCCATGTTATTTGTTTGTCTGTTGCATTTGTTGGTGAGATAGTGGCCTTGAGCATCAGTGTCTCCCCAATAATCATCTCGGCAGTTGGCTGGCTTAGGGTGACGGATGATACCGGCACTTCCTGTTCCTGCTGCGTGCAGGACCAGAGAATGGTAAGGGTCAGAACTGCAAATACAAAAGCAAAGATTCTTTTCATCTTGCTGGTTTACTCATTACCGCCAGTCCTCCCTGATACGGTTCTATACAACAAAGGTGGGGAGACTCAGTAGCCCTAGGTACCTAATCCAGAGCCCCCGCCAAGAGGCCCATTCAAGAGTACTTTTGAAGAAACATCATCTCTCCACCCGGTCGTTATGAGGGCACTGCATTAGAAAAGCAGCCCAGCATAGACTAGTGGAAAGAGAGCATTTCACTTCTTAGCCTCTTGAATAATAATACTGGCGGGTATTTTGGATTAAGGCATAAAAAAGCGCTAATGCACCTTTATCAGAGGATTTCTCCCTCTGACAAAGGCAAATATAGCGATTTTATGTTAAAAGATATTGAAAATAATGATGTTTCTTCAAACCTAAGGACAGAAAAGGGCAGTGAAAACAATAAACTGGATTAGCGTGGAGCTAAGTTGCTGATATATGGCGTTTTACATAAAATAGGGTGTCGTTTAAACGGCACCCTATTTTATGTATTGTATTTATAATCAATAGTTTACCTCCACGGGGCAAACGAGAGACTATTAGATTTTTGCCTCCGGTGTTAAAAACGCCTGAACCGGAGAAATCATTCCTCATCTGACAACAGTGCAGTGACTTCTTCTTTAAGCTGTGGAAGGTCGTTGATGACAATCTTCCACATGACATCATCTGTCACGGCCGCATAGTCATGGATGACACGGTTTCTTGTAGCGATTATAGCCTTTGCATGGGATATGGCAATATCCGGCTGAGCTTTAAGAATCTTATTGGTAGCTTCTCCAATAATGCCTATATTTCTTTCTATGGCACGTCTGAGCATCAGATTCTTCTGGTACTCGTCAAAGCGCTTAGGAACCTGCTCAAAGAAAGAGTAAACTTCCTCAATAGCTACCTTGATATCATACAGATGTGCTTTAAGATGCCTGTCCATAGATGAGTTGTTTGGTCTCGTCTAGTTCTTCTTTGAAATAGGGATTCTTGACGGCATTATATTCAACCAAATCCACATCCCGTTTCAAGAGGGCTTCCAAAGCGAACTTGAATTCAAAATAGTTTTCTCCGTAAACAAGTAGCGGGAGTGCATTACGGTCAAAAATCACCGTGAAATCAATATCGCTTTCCTTGTTGAATTTGTCGGTCAAAACTGATCCAAAAACATAAAGCTGTAACACCTTATGCTTTTCACACAAGGCTCTAATCTGTGCCATATTCCTTCGAATCAGTCTCATATCCTACGCAAAGATAATGAAAGTTTTCGAAAACATCCTAAAAACGCCTGAACTTGAGCGCCAGGGAAAATCAGTCCTGAGAAAAGTCTTTGAGTGATTCGCGGTAGGCGTTGAAAATCTTTGACTTGGAGAGGTAGCCGACGTATTTGCGGTCATCGTCCACTACGGGAAGGTTCCAGGCGCCGGTTTTCTCGAATTTACGCATTACGGAGTCCATAGGCTCTTCGGGATGAACGTATTCCGGGGCGGATTTCAGGTAGTTGAAAACGTGGCGCTCTTCATATAGCTCTGGATGGAACATGTCCTTCCTGATATCGGCCAGGGTTACATAGCCCTGGAAGCGTCCCCTGCCGTCTACAACCGGGAAAAGGGAACGTTCGCTGGAGGCAACGGCCTCGACCAGCTTCCCAAGGGTGTCGTCCACGCGCACGGGAAGGAAATCCTTTTCCAGTAGATTGTCCATTTTGAGGAGGGTGAGGACGGCTTTGTCGGCCTCATGGGTGAGGAGTTCTCCGGAAGCCGCAATTCGCTTTGTGTAAATGGAATATTTCTCGAAAATGCGCGTTGTGCCATACGCTACGGCCGAAGTGAGGATAAGCGGCACCAGCAGCTGATACCCTCCGGAAATCTCAGCAATGAGGAAGATAGCCGTGAGCGGAGCCTGCATTACGCCCGCCATGAGGCCGGCCATCCCCACAAGCACAAAATTGGCCACAGGAACCGCCCCGGGGGCAATCTGGTTTATGACATCGGCCACAACAAAGCCAACCAGGGCGCCAAAGAAAAGCGTAGGGCCGAAGGTACCGCCCACTCCCCCGCCGGAATTGGTGAAAGTCATGGAGAACACCTTCAGGAGCATTACCAGAAGGAAAAACAGGGGGATGCCCCAGCTGTAATTCATGAGTATGCCAAGGGGCGTGCCGCTGATCTCAGGGTCCAGCCCGTTAAGAAGCGGCATGAGGAAGTTGTAGCCTTCTCCGTGAAGCGGCGGGAAAAGGTAGATCAGAACCCCAAGGCCAACTGAGCAAAGTATCCACTTGAGATAAGGATTCTTAAGGCGCGACAACCTGTCTTCCATTCCAAGGGTGGCATGTATGAAATACAGGGAAGAAATGCCGCAGAGCATCCCCAGAAGCAGATATGCCGGAAGATTCCCCATCTGGAAATCCACTATTGTGGAGGCAAAGACGCTCTCCCTGCCAAGGCACAGATAACTGACCAGCGTGGCCGAAATTGAGCTCAGGAGAAGCGGCAGGATTCCGGACATGGAGAGGTTGAAAAGGAGTATCTCCAGCGTAAAAAGCACTCCGGCCAGCGGAGCGTTGAAGATGCCCGCAACGGCGCCGGCAGCACCGCATCCAAGCAGAAGGGTCATTCCGCGGTAGGACATCCCAAGGTACCGGCCAAGATTTGAGCCGATGGCGGCACCCGTGTAAACTATGGGGGCTTCGGCACCAACAGAGCCGCCAAAGCCGATTGTAAGCGCACTGGTCACAAGGGACGACCACATGTTGTGGCGCTTGATTTTTGACTCGGAGCGTGAAACGGCCTGGAGCACCTTTGTAACACCATGGCCGATATTGTCCTTTACCACGTACCTCACTATGAGAAGGCTCAGGAGCATTCCCACGCCTGGAAGCACAAGGTAAGGCAGGCGGCTGCCGGGCATAATGCCGGAAAGCCAGCCCTGGATTGCGTGGATGGAAACCTTCAGGAGCACGGCGGCCACACCGCAAAGAAGGCCTGTCAGGACAGACAAGCCAAGGAGCGCCGTACTCTCAGGCACCTTACGCAAAAGGGCCCGCAAAGGGGCCCAAATAAACTTATTCGTCATCAGCTCCTGATGAATACTGAGCTATGTTGTCGTCTGGGAGAGTTTCTCCGGAATCTTCCGGGGAATCAGGTGCTCCGCCGGCCACGGCCTCGTTTTCGGCGTCTTCTTCACCTTCCAGCCAGCGGGCTACATCCTCAAGGTCGTCTGTCTTGACATTGATCTTGACAAGATATATGGCTTCCTGGGTTTCTACCGTTACGGCGTAGAAGGTGGTGCCGTCCGGTTTGGGGTATTTCACGAGGTCGTTGAGGTAATCGCTGAAGCCTCTGGGGTATTTCTCTTGAAAAGCGGCAGCCAAGTCCGGATGGAGTGCATTCATCTTCTCAAAGCTTACGACGTGTCTTTTCTTGGTGTCTGGCATAATCAAATTTTATTTGTATTTAGGTTTAGTCTTTCCGCCTGCAATATTAGGCTTTTGTTTTGAACCTTGCAAGTGCTTGCCGCTATTTTTTGAAGAATTTTTAAAGAAAAATGACTTTTGCTTCATTTTGCGCTCGGGGTCGTGCTCCACAAACACGGGTTTCATGTCTCTTGGGTCTATTCCGCTGTAAAACATCACGGAAGAAGTTGTCATGGGCGTAGGGGTGAAATCCTGCACCTGGTCCATCCAGATGCCTTTGAGCGCGGGATTGTTTGCAAGGCACTCCATATCCTTGAGGGTGCATCCGGGATGGGACGATATAAAATAAGGTACAAGCCCTACATGGGTTCCGGCGTCACGGTTAATCTTGTCAAACTCCCTGCGAAGACGCTCAAAGAGCTTGAAGGAAGGCTTGGCCATCTTCTGGAGCACATGGTCTTCAGTGTGCTCCGGGGCCACTTTGAGCCTTCCGGAAGTGTGGTCAAGGACCAAAGTCTTGAGGTATGGCTTGGAGCTTTCGTCCACAAATCCGTCTTCCGTGAGGAAGAGGTCGTAGCGGATGCCGCTGCCTATATAGCTGTGCCGAATGCCTTTGGTGGCGTCTATCTTCTTGTAAAGCTCCATGAGGCGGGTATGGCTGCAGTCAAGGTTGGGGCACCTCTTGGGGAAGAGGCAACTGCGGCGCTTGCATTTGTCGCAGAGTTCCAGGTTCTTGCCGTGCATCCCATACATGTTGGCCGTAGGGGCGCCTACGTCGGAGATATTTCCGGCAAAGTCCGGAAGGTTATTAAGCTCTTTCACCTCCTTCAGGATGGAGGCCTCGCTTCGGCTTTGGACAAATTTTCCCTGATGCGCCGCAATGGTACAGAAGTTACAACCGCCGAAACAGCCCCTGTGAGTGTTTACGGAGAACTTTATCATGTCGTATGCCGGAATGCGCTTGCCCTTGTACCGCGGATGCGGCAGCTTGGTGAACGGAAGGTCCCAGAAACTGTCCATTTCCTCCTGCGTTGCCGGAGGATAAGGCGGATTAATCTGCACATAACCCTCCCCTACCGGCTCCAGGATGGTATCCGGGTGCATCATGTTGGCATGGGTCTCAATCCAGTGGAAATTCTCGGCAAAGGCAATTTTGTCCTTCTGGCATTCTTCGAATGAATGAAGCACCAGGGTTCCGGAGGGGGCAGGCGTCCCGGAATCCGTGGCCACCCTCGGCCGCGTAAGAGGGAGGGGCCCAGAGCCTTCGCGAAGCGACGGCGCATGGGAGGGGTCGCGAAGCGACGATTCCGGGACGCCTGCCCCCTCCGGAACCCTTCCTTTAATGAAGAATGCAATCTGTGGAATCTGATGCATCTTGTGCGGGCTCCAGCCTTTTTCTATGCCTTTTGTGAGTTCCAGCATGGGCCTTTCTCCCATGCCGTAGCAAAGGTAATCGGCCCCGGAGGTATAGAGGACGGAGGGCATGAGGCAGTCTTTCCAGTAGTCGTAGTGGGTAAGGCGCCTGAGGGAGGCTTCAATGCCTCCTATGATGACCGGGACGTCCGGGTATAACTCTTTAAGGATCTTGGTGTAGACGGTTACGGCATAATCCGGCCTGGCGCCGGCCTTGCCCTCGGGGGTGTAGGCGTCGTCGTGGCGCAGGCGCTTGGAGGCGGTGTAATGGTTGACCATAGAGTCCATGGCGCCGGAATTAAGGCCGAAATAGAGCCTGGGACGGCCCAGTTTACGGAAATCCCGGAGGTCGTCCCTCCAGTTGGGCTGGGGCACAACGGCCACCCTGTAGCCCCACTTCTGAAGCCACCTTGCAATGACAGCCGTGCCGAAGGACGGATGATCTATGAATGCGTCTCCGGAAAACAGGATTACGTCAATGTAGTCCCATCCCAGGGCTTCCACTTCCTTTACGGATGTGGGGAACATATATGCCGTTTCTGCCATAACGAAGGCAAAAATACAAAATTATCTCAAAGAAAACACCATTTAGTTGGTCCTGGAGGCCGTTTTTGGAAATTCAGCATACTAAAACCGCTCGTATCCGCTTGGTTATCAAGCATTTAACCAAAGAAAAATAAAGCATCCCAAAATTTGACACCGCGTCTCACGCTCTGTAACTTTACTATGCATACCGGTTTTACGGAATTCTCGGTCACCGTAACGGTTGTGTTCTTATTGAGGGGCCGGACTTTCTTCCCGGCCCCTTTTCTTTATTTGACTTTTTTTATAAATTTGCGAATTAAGAATATATGAGAAAGCTTTTACACATTATATTATTACTTGTTCTGGTATCCTCCTGCGGGTGGTTACGCGGTGGCGGGAAGGCCCCGGAAGCGGAGCTTTCGGCCCAAAGCACGCGTGACACCGTTTACCCGCTTGGATTCTGCACGGATTCATTCAGGGTGGTTGGAGGGAGCATCCGCCCCGGAGACAACTTTACGGCCTGGGTAACGGGCCTTGGCCTTGACAGAAACAAGGTTCAGGCTCTTCTGGAGGCCTGCGACACTGTCTTCGACCCTAGGAAACTCCGCGCAGGCAATACCTGGGAGGCTTACTACTCGGATTCCACAAGGCTCAGTTATATCGTCTATGACAACAGCCGTATCCGCCGCACCGTATTTTGCTGCCAGGATTCCCTCTCCGTATGGCCTTACACAAGGCCTGTGGAGGCTATCCAGAAATCGGCCGACATCACCATCACTTCCTCCCTATGGAATGACATGACGGCTGCGGGGGCCTCTCCGGAACTTATTACGGACCTTTCCGACATCTACGCCTGGACCGTGGATTTTTTCGGCCTTCAAAAGGGAGACCGCTTCCGGCTTCTCTACACGGAAAATATCTGTGAAGGTGAATCCGTGGGCATTGAGAGGGTGTCCTATGCCGAATTCCTTAGGGACAGCACCTGTCTTCCAGCAATCTATTTTGACCAGGGAGACGGAGGAAATACCTACTGGAACGAAAAGGGAGAGAGCATGAGAAAGGCCTTCCTCAAGGCTCCGCTCAAGTTCACACGGATATCTTCCGGATATTCCCTTCACCGGCGCCATCCCGTCCACGGTACTGTCAGGCCCCACACCGGGGTTGATTACGCAGCGCCCACCGGCACTCCCGTCATGAGTATTGGTGACGGAACCGTCATAAGCGTCGGCTGGGGTGGCGGAGGCGGCAAAACAATTAAGATACGCCACAATTCCGTGTACACAACCGCCTACCTTCACCTTTCAAGGTATGCCGTACAAGCCGGGCAGAGGGTATCTCAGGGCCAGGTCATAGGCTATGTTGGCATGACAGGCACGGCAACCGGCCCGCACCTTGATTTCCGTGTTTGGAAAAACGGTTCTCCCATAAATCCGCTCAAGATGGAGTCTCCGCCTACGGAGCCTATCCTTAAGGAAAATATGCCCGCGCTGGATTCGGCAAGGGTATCATATAAAGCGCTCCTGAAGGACTGAATTTAAACATAAACCACTGAAGTTATGCTGAGTATACAAGAAGAAGCCGCACGTTGCCTACTATGTAAAGACGCCCCCTGCAGCAAGGCCTGCGGAAAAGCCGATGTCGCCCGCGCCATCCGCGCTGTGCGTTTTGACAATGCCGCAATGGCAAGGCTCTGGCTCGGAGACTCCGAAGATGAGGACCTTGCAGCCGCGGAAAAGGCCTGCATCCACTACGACATGCCCATCCGTATCAGGGAAATCGTGAAGGCTCTTCCTGATGTGCCGGTTCCGGACCCCTCTTCCCTGCCCAGGCTTGACATAGATTTCTGCGGTATCCACTGTGAGAACCCGTTCTTCCTGGCTTCTTCGGCCGTGTGCACCAACTATGAAATGGTGGCGCGCGCTTTTGACGCCGGATGGGGCGGAGTGTTCTACAAGACCATCTGCCTGCAGGAGATCAAGGAGGTGTCGCCGCGCTTTGACGCCGTCCATACAAACGGCAGCCATGGCACTTTCTTCGGCTTCAGGAATATGGAGCAGCTCAGCGAGAACCCCGTGGACATGGATTTTGATATCCTTGCCCGCCTAAAGCGTGACTATCCCGGCAAGGTGGTAATCGCGTCCATAATGGGTCAGGCCGATTCCGACTGGACCTCGCTGGCGGTAAAGGCACAGGAGGCCGGGTGCGATGCCGTGGAGCTCAACTTCTCCTGCCCCCAGATGAAACATGCCGGCATGGGCAGCGACGTCGGTCAGAGCCAGGAACTTGTGACCTACTTCACGGACCTTGTGAAGCGGAGCGTGAGCATCCCGGTCATAGCCAAGATGACACCCAACCTTGCGCACATTTCAGAGCCCGCAATGGGAGCATATCTTGCCGGGGCCGATGCTATTTCGGCCATAAATACAATAAAGAGCGTAACCCTTGGAGACGACTCCGACGTTAGCGGCCACCAGACAGGCTCCGGTTATTCCGGCAAGGCCGTAAAGCCAATTGCCCTTCGGCATATCCTGGCCATGGCAAAGATGCCCGGCCTTAACAGGCTTCAGTTCAGCGGAGTAGGCGGAATAGAGACCTGGCGTGACGCCCTGGAATTCCTTCGTCTAGGGTGCCGAAACGTGCAGGTTTGCACCGCCGTCATGCAGTATGGATACCGCATTATCGACGACCTCATCCTTGGTCTCAGGGCTTATATGGCTTCAAGGGGTATCCAGAGCCTTGACAAACTTATAGGAGAGATTCTCCCGCAGTTCCTTCTGCCCCATGACCTTGACCGAGACACAGTGGTGTATCCCAAATTCAACACTGACGTTTGCATAGGCTGTGGCCGATGCGCCATTTCCTGCGCAGACGGCGGGCATCAGGCAATAATATTTAATCCTGAGACAAGACGTCCCAGGATGGATGGTTCAAAGTGCGTTGGATGTCACCTTTGCCGTCTGGTGTGCCCTACGGGTGCAATCAGCTCCACAAAGCGGGTCCCCAAACACGCCTCCTAGTTTATCTCCACAACCTTGTAAGAGGTAGATCCAAGGCCGTTTTCTTCGGCCCTGTAGAGGATACGGATTCCGTGGCGCTGGTTGATTCTGTCAATCAGCGCTTTGGTGTCATTGCCGTCTCCGGAAGGGATGGAGAACACCTGGTCTATGCAGAATTTGTCAAGTGCCACGGGATCCAGGGAGGCGGCAATTCCGATATCCTTGATGGTGGGCTCGTGGGGGTTGCCGTCGCAGTCGCAGTCAATGGAGATGTTGTTCATCACATCTATGTAGATGACATTGCCCTTGAAGTAATCGTGCACGGCCTGTGCAGCTGCGGCCATTGATTCAATGAAGGGAGTGTTCTTCTCCGGAGAGAGGAACCAGCCTGCCGGGGAGTGGAGGTCTCCGCTGGCTTCGGCCTTTTCATGCTTTCCGGCCGAATGGATGTTGACCTTGCCGTTTGAGGACGCAACTCCAATGGAAGCGTTCTTGAGCACGCCGCCGAAGCCGCCCATTGCGTGACCTTTGAAATGCGCCAGGTTAATCATGAAGTCGTAGTTCTGCACGTGGGAGCCCACAATGTCGTACTGAATCCACTTGGTATCCTTGACGGGAATCTTGATCTCCCCTTCTTCGTCCATGATGTCTACGGTGGCAACCTCGTTGTAGCCGCGCTTTGCAATTTCGGCGCGGTGCGAGGCCGTTGTGGAGCGGCTACCGCCGTATGCGGTATTGCATTCCACAAGGGTGCCGCCTACCTTATGCACAAGCGGGGCGATGAGTTCCGGGGAAAGGTTGTTGGATTTGGCCGATTCTCCGGTGGATATCTTCACGGCAACGCGGCCAGTGGCTTCAACCCCAAGGGCTTCGTATACTTTCACAAGGCTTTCGGGGGTTATTTCCTTTGTGAAATAGACTACCGAGGTGGCATCTTGGGTTTCCGTGGAGGAAACTATCCCGCCTTTGGACTGGGAGCCGCAGGAGGCGGTGCCGACAAGTGCCGCAAAAAGCAGCAGGGACAATGTGTAATTAAGTTTTTTCATGAGTGCAAAGATACAAAATTGTTGTATCTTTGCAGCCCAATAATTGCGTCATATGGACCATCTTCCGCTTTCAGACATCCCCATGCTGGTGTCCAGCATCAACTTCCTCCTCAGGGACAGGGAGTTTGACAACCTGGACCAGATCTGCTACTGTTTCGGCATAGAGCGGAAAGAAATGGACCGCATCCTCTCCAGCGAGGGGTATTCTTACAAGGAGGACCTTAACTGCGTCAAATGAGTTCTTTGGAGAGGAATATCATTGAGCAGGCCTACGCCTTTTTTCACCAGAAGGAAAGGGTGTATGCGCACTCTACATCCGAGACTGAGCGGGACCATATAGAGGAGTCCATATCTAGCTATGCCGACTCCATGTCCAAGGAACTGTATCTATTCCTGTCCCACGGCCGCGAAGCCTATCTCAAGGAGCATCCCTGCTTCCACTCCGACCTCCTGGATGCTATCTCCAAGATGGAGAGTCTGCTAAGGGGCCAGGTATAGGCCGATGCTCTCAAGGACAGGGGCTGCCTTGGAAGAGGTAATCCGGACGCGAATGCGGTCTGTGCTCACCTGCGGAAAATGGAGTATCCTTTTATATCCTATTGTGGTTCCTTCGGCCAGCTGGCGCCACCCCTCTTCTCCATCAGGCACTTCCACAACGAAAGAGCGAACCCTTTGCCCGAGGGGGATGTACTCCTGGATCTGAATGAGATTGAAGCGTTTTTCTTTCGGCAGTTCCAGCACGGCAAATGCGCAGGTATCCCTTCCGGAAGCAGCCCAAAAACGGTCATAACGGTCCTGTAGGAGGTTTTTCCCCCTGAAGCGGAGTCCGTATGATGACGATGTCCTTACCTTGGCTCCCGAGGCTAGATTGTTTCCGAAAACGCTGTCAAGACGCTGCCGGAACTCAATGAGTCTCACGGAATCTACGGGGTGTATCCTCCCGCTTGTGTCCGGCGGGACATTGAGAAGAAGGAGGGCGTTCCGCCCAACGCTGCCGTAGTAGATATCCATGAGCTGGTCCACGCTCTTCACGCTGCCGTTCTCACTTTCCCTCCAGAACCAGCCCGGACGTATGGACACATCCGCCTCTGCGGGAATCCAATAAGGCCCGTCCTCGTCCCCTTCCATGAGGCTTCTCTGAGGCGGCGCACCGGCTCCAGGCGTGTAGCCATCGGCCTTGAGGGTGCTCCAGGAAGTTTCTCCTGCCATGCCGCTCTCATTACCAACCCAGCGGCAGCCCGGCCCAACGTCACTGAAAAGAACAGCCCGGGGATTGAGCTCAAGGACGCTTCTGCGGAAGAGAGGCCAATCGTACTCCTGCCTCTTCCCCGTGGGGCCTTCTCCGCAGGCGCCGTCAAACCAGTGCTCGAAAAGTTCCCCGTACCTTCCGTCATGGACGCTCTGAAGAGTCCTTGCGTACTTCCCGTTATAGTCCGGAGTCCCGTACGAAGGGTCGTTCCTGTCCCACGGTGAGATATATACGCCCATCTTGAGACCGCTCTCACGGCAGGCCTCAGAGAGTTCCCGGAGGACATCTCCCTTGCCGCCACGCCAGCGGCTCTCCCTGACCGTATGGGTGCTCTCGGGGTTCGGCCACAGGCAGAACCCGTCGTGGTGCTTTGCCGTGAGGATGATGCCCCTAAAGCCAGCCTCGCGGGCAATCCCAGCCCACTGGCGGCAGTCAAGGGAACCGGGACAGAAAAGGTCCTCGGGTTCGTTCCCATGCCCCCACTCCAGGCCGCTGAAGGTATTGGGGCCGAAATGCACGAAAAGGTTCATCTCCATCTTCTGCCACTCCAGCTGCGCTGCGGAAGGAACCGGGCCGACTGGCGGCGGGCACCGGAGGCAGGAGGCAGACAGGACTGCTGTCAGCGAAAGTACTATGACACGGATGTTCATTGCTTCCTAGTTTTTCTTGTGGGTTCGGCCTCAAGCGGATTGTCAGGCCAGGAATGCTTGGGATACCGCCTGCGTAGCTCTTTCCTCACCTCAAAGTAAGTCCCTTCCCAGAAGCTCCGGAGGTCGCTGGTGAGCTGCACGGGCTTGTACCCTGGAGACAGGAGTTCCATAAGCACGGGGCGTTTTCCTCCATCCACCCTAGGGGTCTCTGTAAGGCCGAAACATTCCTGCAGACGGACCCTCAGCACCGGGGCTTCCGCCCCCTGACGGTACTCCAGGCGGATATTGCTCCCGGTGGGAACGGTAATGTGAGTAGGAGCGAGGCGGTCTACAGCCTGCTGCGTTTCGTATGGGAGAAGGCTCCAGATGACCTCACCCATGTCAATCTTTTTCATCTGGGCAGCCGAAGTGGCCTTCCCTATGTACAGGGGTATCCACTCCCCTGCTCTTTCAAGGACGGCTTCGGCCGATAAGTCCGGGAGTTCAAGTTCCGGATGCCAGGCGGCCACGGAGGCAATCCTCCGCTGGAGGTTCTCCACATCTTCGGAGAAATCAAACATGGACAGGCCGTCTTTCCTTGCGGCCTCAATAATCACTTCCAGAATCTTTTCCCGTACCCCTTCAGAAATTGGGCGGCTTTCAAGGGTGAGAACCCCCAGGCGCCTTTCCCGCCGTGCCACGGCCGCACCTTGCGCCCTGTCCCAAAGGACAATGTCCCTCTGCGTAGACATGGCCCTGAGGTCGTTCTCGTCAACGGGGGCGGCCAGATATACCCGTCCAACTCCCCCGGGGCGGCTTCCCATGGAGGCAACCGCAATCCATTCAGAGGCGGACAGAGGGTCGGAGGGCTCCACGGCCACCTGTTCCCCGCCGGAAAGGAGGTATCGGCCCGGACCGCCCTCCTTCCAGGCCTTCCCTATCCTTTCCGGATAGGCCGAAGCAATAAGCGCTCCGGCATCGTATGGGTCCGGATGCCCATTGTCCACGTCTATCCTTGCAAGGGATGCATACTGCCCTGCAATCCTTATGATGCGGGACCATCGGCCCGGACGGGCGATTTGCCTTGCCTGCCGAAGGGCCGAAAGGCGTAAATCCACTCCCGCCCCCATTTCATCGGCCAAAGGGTCTTTCTCTTCCAGAATGGCGGCAATGTCGGCGGCAAGCGCTTTCCTCAAAGGTGTATCGGCCATAAGAAGCATCCGGGCAATACGCGGATGGCATGGAAGTGCCTGCATGGCCTTCCCGCGAGGCGTTATCTTGCCTTCGGCATCAAGCGCGCCGAGGGACACAAGCAGCCTCCTTGCTTCGGTCATGTGAGATGGCGGGGGCGGGGTTATCCATGGAAGGGCCGAAATGTCATTCTCTCCCCATGCGGCGGCATCCAGAACCAGGGAAGACAGGTCTGCGGAGAGTATCTCAGGCGTTCTCACCGCGACCATACGGGCTTCCGTCCCGGCACTCCATAGCCGATAGCACACACCAGGCGCCACCCTCCCGGCACGGCCGGTTCGCTGAGTGGCCATATCCAGGCTTACCCTCACGGTCTCAAGATGGCCAAGACCGCTCCGGGCATCCACCACAAGGGTCTTGTAAAAGCCGCCGTCCACCACTACGCGCACTCCTTCAATGGTGAGGGAGGTCTCCGCTATGGGAGTTGAGAGTACCACTTTCCTTTCACCGGGCCCGCTTGGGGCTATGGCCGATTTTTGTTCGGCATTTGAAAGCATCCCGTAGAGCGGGCAGATGCGGGTAGGGCCAAGGCTTGTTCCAAGTAGTTCCTCGCACCTTCTTATCTCTCCCTCGCCGGGAAGGAAGGCGAGGATATCCCCTGTTTCCTTTCCGTGGGCCTCCCTGATTGTATGGGCAACAAGTTCGGCCACATTTGACGCGTCCGCCTCCTTCCCGCGCCGGATCTCCACTGGAAACATTTTCCCTTCGCTCTCCACAACCGGGGCATCCAGGGCTTGGGACATCTTGGCCGAATCTATGGTTGCCGACATCACTACAATCTTGAGGTCCTCTCTGAGAATTGTCTGGGCCTGCCTTGTGAGCGCAAGGGCTTCGTCGCTCTGGAGAGAGCGCTCGTGGAATTCGTCAAAGATGACAACACCAACGCCTTCAAGGGCAGGGTCGTCAACTAGCATCCTTGTGAGAATGCCTTCTGTGAGCACTTCTATGCGGGTTTCTCGCGATACCCGGCTTTCAAGCCGAACACGATAGCCTACAGTCTTCCCCACGCTTTCGCCCAGAAGCCAGGCCATGCGTTCGGCCACCCCGCGGGCGGCAACCCTCCGGGGTTCAAGCATGAGGATCTTTCCATCAGGGAAAGCCTCTGAGATAGTAAGCGGAAGGACGGTAGACTTGCCGGCTCCGGGAGGTGCGGTGACTATAACACGATTCCCTTTTCTGAGCACGCGATTAACTTCCTCCGCAATGCCAAGGGCCGGAAGACAAGATATGTCCTTATGATGGAGTATACTCAAAACAGCGCTAGTGCAAATATACAAAAATGTTGTATCTTTACAGTGAAAAAACGCCTTATGATAGATTGTCACTGCCATATCCTCCCCGGCGTGGACGACGGAGCCACTTGCCTGGCCGAATCCGTCCTCCTGGCCCGGTACCAGGTTAAATGGGGCTTCAGGAAAGCGGTGTGCACTTCTCACAGGGTTGGCAAGTATCCCAATACTCCGGATGACGTAAAAAGGGCGTGCGACCTTCTAAGAGATGAACTCTCCAAAGAAGGCGTTCCTCTTGAACTGGAGCCATCCATGGAATACCGTCTTATCCCTGAAACCTGGCCGGAGACCCTGGAGAAAGGCTGGCTACTCCCCTGGGAAGGCAATCACATCCTCATTGAACTACCCATCCACAAGGCATCAAGAATCGGCAATATTGTTCCTGAGGACGAGATAGAGCGGCTCATAGACATGGGATTCCAGCCGGTCCTGGCCCATCCTGAGAGGTATCTGTATCTTGACATGGACAGGTATCTTTCCTTCAAGGAGGCGGGAGCACTGTTCCAGCGCAATATCGGCTCACTTGAAGGGCTATACGGAGAGGCCGTCAGCGTCCGGGCCGAAGCCCTGCTCACAGAGGGATTGTACGACCTTATCGGCACGGATCTTCACAATGAGCGCTATGCGGCGTTTTTCGATTCCTTCGGCTTCAAGGCAGGTTAATCACCATCCGCTGAAACTCTACCCCGAAGACATGGCGGATGTCGGCTTTACGGAAGCCGATGGATTCGTAGAGATGGACAAGGTGCGGCATGTCGTGGTCGGCCACAAGGGTTATCTTGCTGTAGCCGAGAGCCTGTCCTTTTCTGATTCCGTCTTCAATAAGCGCGCGGCCGATACCCTGCCTCCTGAATTCGGGAAGGACGGCAAGGGTGTCAAGGTAGTACTCCCCTGGATCGGCCTCCTGCTCCGAGGTTTGGTCCATCTTGAAAAACTCTGGCCACAGTTCCGTGAAAGTCCTGTGGCGCAGGTCTTTATACAGTTCGCCGCGATAAGAAAGAAGTGAGCCCGCTACCCTGCCATCTACTTCGGCCACCCTTGTTCTGGAATAGCTGTAGAGCAGGTCTTCCCTCTGTTCGCACTCAATTAGACGGTCGTAAATGTCCCGGTTCTCCGGGATATTGGTCTCGAAGTCATAGAAATGCATCCCCGCCATTATGCATTTGGCGAGGAAAGGGGCATCGGAAGGTGCGGCGTCCCGGATTGTAAGCACTACGAAAGGAGTTCTTTGACAACCGACGATATTGTCCTGCCGTCCGACTGTCCGGCAAGTGCCTTGTTGGCGGCGCCCATGACCTTTCCCATGTCCTTGATGGAGGTGGCGCCCACCTGGGCGATGATTTCCGCAACCTTTGCCTTCACCTCGTCAACTGAGAGTTGCTTGGGAAGGTATTTCTCCATGACGGCAGCCTCGGCGAGTTCATTGTCGGCGAGTTCCTGGCGTCCTGCAGCAGTGTATTGTTCGGCCGATTCCTTGCGCTGCTTGATTAGTTTCTGGATCATTTTCAGGACGTCGGCATCCGTCACATCCTTGCTTCCGCCTTCGGAAGTCTTGAAAAGGAGGATTTCTCCCTTGATAGCACGCGTAGCGGCAAGCGCCACGGTTTCCTTGGCCTTCATTGCGGCCTTGATGTCTTCTTGGATTTGTTGTTCGAGTGTCATTGCTGATTATTTTATTATTGTCTAAATAGCATTCTATCCCCGTCTTCAGATTTGACAAATCTGCAGGAACGCCCACAAAAAGCTTTGTGAGCCCGGTCACGCAGCAGTTACAGTGTTTTGAGCAGTTCCACGAATTTCTCCCTGATGTTCCCGAGGATGCCCCTCCAGTCCTTGAGCGTTCCGTCAAGGTTGTCGGAGACCGCCTTCAGGCAGTAGAAAGGAAGACCTCTCTCCTTGCAGAACAGGGCGGCAGCGTAAGCCTCCATGTCAAAGAGGTCGTATTGCCCGGAAAGGACCTTCACCTGTTCCGGAGGGAAGGTCTGAGTGCTCATGAAGTAATCGCCGGAGAACACCGTAGCCCCCCCTACAGGAAGGTCTATACGGTCATAGATGAGCTCGCTGCCTCCGTTGACAAAGCTACCCACGTTCACTATCTCTCCTATGGGGTATTTGGCCGATCCAGCACTTCCTATGTTGAGGATGATGGGCTTTATGTCATGCTGCCGCGACTCATACCATTTCACCAGGGCACTGTACATACGCAACTTCCCCATGCCGGTATAGACAACGGGAAAACGGACGTCGGACGCGGAGATCTCGTCATGGTCTGCAACGAAGAGGATAATGTCCCTTCCGCGGAGGGAATCAAGGGTCTTGTAGTCCATAATTAGGGTTATTTTGCAGTGGCAATGCATTCAATCTCTACAAGGGCGCCCTTAGGAAGGGTCTTCACAGCCACGGCGCTCCTTGCAGGGAACGGGGCCTTGAAAAACTGGGCGTAGACCTCGTTCATCGCGGCGAAGTCGGCCATATCGGCCAGAAATACCGTTGTCTTTACAACGCTGGCAAGGGATAGGCCGGCGGCCTCAAGGATGGCCGATGCATTAAGGAGACTCTGACGCGTCTGATCCTTCACTCCTCCTTCCGGGAAGGCACCCGTGGAAGGGTCGATGGGAAGCTGTCCTGAAACAAAAACAAGTCCTGCGCCGCTGTCAACGGCCTGGCTGTAAGGGCCGATAGCCCCAGGAGCCTTAGTGGTTTCAATTGAAGTCATATCTAATCTATAATCTGTGTAGCAAGTTTGTTTATTACCCGGCAGGGATTTCCCACAGCTACCACGCCGGAAGGGATGTCCTTTATAACCACGGAGCCGGCACCTATGGTAACGCCGTCGCCTATGGTGACACCCGGCAGGATGGTGACGCTTCCGCCAATCCACACATCATTCCCTATCGTGACAGGTTCGGCCCACTCATTGCGGCTCCTGCGTTCTACGGGATCCGTGCTGTGACACGCCGTATAAATACTCACATTGGGGCCGATGAAACAGTCGTCCCCTATTGTTACCGGAGCCTCATCAAGCACTGTGAAGCCGAAATTTGCAAAGAAGCGTTTCCCGATACGAATCTGCTTCCCGTAGTCGCAGCGGAACGGCTGGTTGATGATGGCCTCATCATCAGCCATGCCGCCAAGAAGGCTCCGGAGAATCTCCTTCATCTTCCCGGTTTCCGAAGGCTGAAGGTCATTGTAACGCCTCACAAGGAGCCTTGCCTGGGCAAGTTCGTCCAGAAGGAGCGGGTCTGCGGCATTGTAGACCTGTCCGCTTAGCATTTTCTCTTTTTCGGTCATAATCCCCTTTCTTTCTTGATGGTCTCGTAGGCTTCCTGAATCTGACGGAACTTTTCTTCGGCCGCTTTCTGTACCTCCGGTCCAAGGGTTGCAACTTTGTCGGGGTGGTTTTTCATGGCCATCCTGCGATACGCCTGCCGGACTTCGTCGTCCGTTGCCGAGGGGTCAATTTCCAGCACTGCATAGGCCGAATCCGTCTCCTTGTAGAACATTGCAATCACGGAAGCTGCATCTGAGGCCGAAAGGCTGATGGTTGTTCCTATAGCCTCCAGGACAGACTTTTCGCTCCCATCAAACTGGCCGTCCGCGATGGCGAGCTGCACAAGGTAATGGAAGAGCTGGATCCGCTGGGAGTAGTTCATGTAGCGGGCAATCTGCGGGCCTACCTCGTAGATATTCACCTGCTGGTTTTGGAGCTTCTCAAGAATCTGGACGGCATCCTGGACGGCGCTTTCGCCGAAGTTCCGGCGCACGAAGTCCTTCACCATGTCTATCTCCTTGGGGTGAGTCTTTCCATCGGCCTTTATGATGGCGGAGGATAGCACCAGAAGTGACACGAAGAAGGAATTCCGTTGCTCGGTGGCGCTGTAGGTGCGCGCTCCACCCTTCTCCAACGCCATCCCGTACAGGAAGCCAAGAAGCCCGCCTATAGGGCCCAATACCACCCAGCCAAGTAAACCTGTCAGCCATTTAGTGAAACCCATAATCATCGTTTTCCCTCTCCTATGCAAATCTCGGTCCTCTCGTGGGATTTACTGACATTTTGGCCGAAATTCACTTGTAATTCAAACTTTTTCGCTACCTTTGCCGTAGATTATTCCATTGACAGTATTATGAAATCCGGGCGAAGGTGCCACTGAGCATTGCGCTCAAGGGGTATTGCACCCTCGTGGGCCGGGGACCCGGGATTCGATCTTTATAATACTGTTTATTTATGTCAAGCAAAAACTACACGCTTGTTGCCTGGACGGAGAACGGCAATCTCCGCATGGTTCCCTCCCTTGTAAATATTGCGGCCGAACCCTACAAGGCAAGGATCGAGCAGCTGGAAGCCCAGTGGGAAGACGTGGAGGACGAGATAGGATGGCTCCTTGCCCGTAGCCGGGCCCACGAGAGGTTCGCTAGGTTCCTTCTTAGTGTGGGATACCCAAGGGAAGCCTACGAGGAATACCGGAATGCAGCCATGGTCTGCGCCTGGTGCTCGGACGAGCTCTGGCTCCAGGGAGAAGCCTGCGACTTCCCCGCCCTTCCGCTCCTTTACAGGTTCCTCTCCATGCATAGGCAATGCGTAAGACTGGCCCTGAAGGACGAGTTCCTCCGGAACCGTTACAAGGGCAGCGACCTTGAGGGTCACTACCACTTCTTCACGCTGGACGACCAGATTACAGAGCGGGAGTTCTCCGAGAGCTATGCGAGCATGAGGGCCTGGAGGTTCGGGAGGGTCGGCTGAATGTGTTTAATTTCACTCACCTGGGCGAGGTTGGTCAAACTAAAACCAACCTCGCCCAATCCAAGTACCACTGGGTACTCACTGTACACAGAAATGCCTTGAAACGTGTACGGTCAGTACCGCCAGGGACTCACTGTACACGAAAACGCCTTGAAACGTGTTCGGCCAGTACCGCCGGGGACTCACTGTACACGGAAATGTCCTGAAACGTGTACGGTCAGTACCGGCAGGTTCTCAACGCGAACAAAAACGCCCTGAAATGTGTACGGCCGGTACCGAGGAGGCTGTTGGACCTGGTCCAAACGGGAAGTTGGTGCCAGTTAAACAGTTGACAGTTAACTAATTACCGGATTCTTTGGGATTATAGATAATCCCAAAGAACTCCATAAGCTACAGATTATCAAGATATTAGCTATCACCATGACGGCATTACAAAGAAAGCGTCTCCGCAGTTACGTCTTGACATGCTTACGTTGACCGTATACCTTTGCATTTACAAAAGGATGTTGATGCAAAGATGTGGCAGACAGTTTACACAGGGTTTTGGACATGATCCGTTAAGCTTCCTTCTTGCGGAAACGACGGAAAAAGTGTAACTTGCACCAATTATGAAAAAAGCACTTACCCGAACTTCGGCATGCTGGAATTCATGAACAATAACTTGAATTAAAATCAAATATCAACGTTCATATCTCATCACAATATAATTGTTTACACTAGAATGCATTGATGTTTGCAAGGCGGCGGGAATCAAAATCGAACCCGTAAGATTTCGTATCTTTAAAACCCCTTATTTGAACAACTTGGGCACAAATAGCAGCATGTACTGGCGCCAGTTGCACCACAGATGGCCGCGGGAGGATTCGTGATACTCATAGGGGAACCCTATGCTATCCAGTTCCCCGCGGAAATCCTTGTTCACTTCATAGAGGAAATCTTCCTTGCCGATTGCAATCCAGAACAGGTTGCAACCCTTCTTTTCGTAGGCCTTTAGCTTGGCTTCACGGCTACTGTAAACATCAAGGTCGGAGGTGAACTGGGGCACCAGCCCTGCAGAGAAAAGTCCGGTCCAGGAGAAGAGGTCCGGGTGGTTCAGGGATATGTACAGGGAGTGGAATCCACCCATGGACAGGCCCGCAACGGCCCTTGACTGGCGGTTGCGCACGGTCTTGTACCTGCCGTCTATGAAGGACACAATCTCACCGAAGGATGCTTCGTAAGTGCCGTTTTTGTAATTGCTGGGAATCTGGTTTGACATAACGGGGCGGAAGGCAAGGTTGGCGGGAGTCTCTCCCGGAGCCGCCTGCGCGCCGATATTCCCGTTGGGCATCACTACAATCATGGGAACGGCCTCTCCCCTTGCGATGAGGTTATCCATGATGCGGGCGGTCTTACCAAGTTCCAGCCATGCGGTTTCGTCTCCGCCGCTGCCGTGAAGAAGGTACAGGACAGGAAACTTCTTCTTGCCGTCATACGCCGCCGGAAGGTATACGCTCAGCCTCCGGTCCTTTCCAGTGGCGCCGGAGTGATACCAAAGCTGCTCCACGCTGCCATGGGGAACGTCTTGAACCTGATAATAGGAAGCCTTGTCTCCACCCACGTAGAAATAGCTGAATGTTGTACCCACATCCCTCAGGGTAAAGGGATTCCCCGGATCAAGGCCGATAAGCCCGTCTACATAAAACCGATATGTATAGAGCTCTGACGGAAGCGGTGCCGTGGTATATTCCCACACGCCGCCCTCCCCTTCCGTAAGGGGCGCAACTCCGTTTTCCCAGTCCCCTATCACTGCCACTTTATGGGCTTTGGGGGCATACAGGCGGAATGTGACAGTGCAGTCAGGGTTAACCTCCGGGGAAAGTACGGCCTCGGTTTTTTGGCCGATATTCTGCTGGGCAAAAAGCGCTGCGGGCAGAAGGACTGTAGTAAGGGAAGATAAGAATCGTTTTAGCATATCGGGTTCTGTTGGTTCACACAAAGATAGCATAAAGGCTGCTAATACACAATACGGCATCCTAATTCCCGCCAACCGGATGCCCGGCCTCCTTGAGGAATCGTTTCAAGCGAAAAATCACATTTTCGGACAACAACGCAGTTGCGAAAGCCCCGGAAAAAGTGTAACTTGCACCAATTATGAAAAAAGCACTTACCTGGACTTCGGCATGCTGGAATTCATGAACAATAACTTAATTTTGAGAAATACAAATGATGTTTGTTGACATAGAGATAGTCAAGGCCATCGTCAGGGCCGCAGCGACCCTCATGGACCGCTCAGGAGGGTTCGACGTGAAGGAGAAAGGCGCCCGGGAGAATATCGTCACATCATCGGACCTTGCCGTCCAGCATTTCCTCATGCGGGAACTAAGGGACCGCTACCCGGAGGTAGGGTTCCTCTGCGAGGAGGAGGACATGAAGGACATCCAGGGACACGAGGCCGTATGGGTCATAGACCCCATAGACGGAACGTGCAATTACTCCCGCGGCAACGAGAACTGCTGCATCAGTGTCGCACTGGTTCAAAATGGCGAGCCGCTGATAGGCGTTGTCTACAGCCCGTGGAGAGAAGAACTCTATTCGGCCGAAAAAGGGAAAGGCGCTTTCTGTAACGGGAAGCCCATACACGTTTCCGACAGGCCGTTTGAAAAAGGGCTCCTATTCACGGCCATGTCACTCTACAGGAAAGACCTTGCAAAGACGTGCAGTGACATCATCTACGACCTCTACATGGAGTGCAATGATGTCCGCCGCACGGGTTCGGCAGCCGTGGAGCTATGCCTCATGGCCGCCGGTTTTGCCGAACTCTACTTTGAGATGAGGCTCATGCCCTGGGACTATGCCGCAGCGTTACTGATACTGAAGGAGGCAGGTGGAACCGTCCTTGATTTCGAGGGGAAAGAGCCCTCCCCTTTCAGGCAGTCGCTTGTGGTTGCAGCCAACAACGAGGAAAGTTGCCAAAGGCTTCTCCGCACCGTCCGCAGGCACCTTGACAAACTACCTTTCTAGGGATTTGCCGCTATTTCAGGTGCCTGATGGCCTGCGAAGTGAGGGAAATCTTGTTCTTGAATGTGGTCCTTCCCTTATAGTAGACTACGTCAAGGGTTGTTCCGTCATTCTCGAAATAATATGAGCGGATCATAACAACAAAGATAGTTATTCTCCGGGTATTATGCCAACTCCGTGCCATGTACATACCGAGTACTTGATGCCTATGACGCAATGTTTTGCTATAATGGTGAAAATACCTACCTTTGTATCATAAGTAAAAGGCCGAAACATGACATCGGCCATTTCTAAAAGACAGGCAAATGAAAAAGAGCATTCTCATATTATTCGTAACAGTATTGTTAGTAGGTGCCGCGCTTCCCTCCCGTGCGCAGCAGATAGTAAGATTCAATCCGGATTACGCCCTCTCTGAGGTCAGGGCCGATTACGGACTCTACACTCCGATGTCCGTCAACGGCAGGGGCGCGAGGTATTTCGGCATAGATTACTCCAGGCGGTTTTTCGGCCACCTGGCATGGGAAGCCGGGGCCCAGTACAGGCTCAGCGCCGTCGGGTTCCAAAGCCACATAGGATTCCCGCTCTCTATAGCCTACAAGACCGGAATGGTCTCCTTTGACCAGGCTGTCGCGTATGGTGCGGGGGCTGTCGTCAGCGATATCATCTGGGGCCGGGACATCCTCTCCAGCATCATCCACGCACTTTTCCGCCGATCGGAGTTCTTCATCGGCATAACACCGGGGCTCTACACTGGTGAGAAGACCATTTCAGATGACATTGAGACAAACGGGCGGTTCTCACTCACCGGGGACTTCGGCATGGCCCTGTCCATACCCCTTTGGAGAGTCTCCATAAATATAAAGCCCACCTTCCACTACTCGTTCATCAATAATATCGATGTCAATTCTGTCCCGCAGAGATGGTGGTTCTCCATTTCCGCCGGACTGGGCTTCCTTTTCTAGGCATCAATGCCGTAGAGAGTATTGGTACTAAGCATGCACAAAAATGCCACAAAATGTGCACAATCAGTACTTCAGGGTACTCAGCATGCACATTTTGAGGGTAAAACGTGTGCGGTCAGTACTGCGGAGGAGCGCCGGACCAGGTCCAGCCGATGCAAGGGGCAATTCCCGGCCCTCTACTCTACATAAAGGAGAAGACCCTTCAGGTACTCCCCTTCCGGATGGTAAATATTCACGGAGTGGTCTCCGGGCTGGTTAAGGCGGTCTAGGATCCGAACGCTTCGGCCGGATTCTGCAGCGGCGGAGAAAACGGCCAGTGAAAAGGCCTCCTTGTCTACCACCTGGGAGCAGCTGAAAGTGAACACGAAGCCGCCTGGAGCCACCTTTGAAATGGCGGCGGCATTAAGCCTCTGATATGCCCTGAGGGCGTTTTTGAGCGCGCCCCTGTGCTTTGCGAATGCCGGGGGATCCACTATCATAAGGTTGTACTTCCCTTCCGGAACGTTTTTCAGGAAATCAATTGCATCTGCGCAGTAAGAAGTATGGTCATCCGAGCCGAAGCCGTTCAGCGCCACATTCCGGTCTACCATTGCCATGGCGCGGGCGCTGCTGTCTACGGAATCTACATGAACGGCACAGCCTGCAAGGGCGTAAATGGAGAATCCGCCGGTATAGCAGAAAAGGTTGAGCACGTTTCGGCCTTTGGCAAGGGCGCCAACCCGTGCGCGGTTTTCCCGCTGGTCCAGGAAAAAGCCCGTCTTCTGGCCTTCGTTCCAGTTGACAAGGAACTTGTTGCCGTTTTCAAGGACAACAGCTTCGTCCTCCTCAAAACCCGGGGCCTTCCAAAGATACCCGTCCACAAGATCCAGGCCGGCCTTGAAGGGCGCAGTGCCGGAACTCTTGTCATAGACAGCCTTGAGAGAAGGTCCGTAAACCTCCCTGAGGGCATCGGAGATGGCGTTTTTAGCGCGGAACATGCCCACCGAATGGGCCTGCAGCACGCACACCCCGTCATAGAAGTCCACTATGAGTCCGGGCAGGCCGTCCCCTTCCCCGTGCACAAGACGGTAGCAGTTGGTGCCGTTTTCTCCAAGCCCAAGGGATTCCCTGAGCCGAAGGGCCCTTGAGAGCATGCGCACCCAGAAATCCGGCAAAGTGGGATCTTCGTCGAAGCTCAGGATACGGACGGCAATGGAGCCAATCTGGTAGTGGCCGCAGGCAAGGAGTTTTCCGTCTGCGCTAACTACGCTCACAAGGTCTCCTTCGGAGGGATGGCCCTGGATCTGGGCAATTGCCCCAGAAAACACCCAGGGATGGAAACGCAGGATAGATTCCTCCCTGCGGGGCTTAAGAAGTATTTTATCCATTGTCTTGACGGTATCTTTCCGGATGAAGTTCCTCATCCGAAAGCGGATGCTTCTGGGACTTCATTAGTTTCACATACATTTCACGGCACACCCAGGCGTCTGTGGCGGCATACCTCAGCTGGCTTTCGGAGAGGTGTTCGGCCTCCCAGTTGGAAAGCTGCTGCGCCTTGGAAATCTTCACGCCAAGGATAATGGCCGTCATCTTCTTGACGGACTTGTCACGGATGCCGTATTCCCAAACCTTAGACTGGAGGTCCACAAAGCTCTTGGCCGAAAAAAGCGCATACTTTTGAAGTCCCTTGACGTCGTCTGCGGTTGCGGCGCCCACCTTAATAATTGAAGGATTGGAAAGGATGGCGGCAAGGCGCTTGGGAATACCAGTTTTCTGGATACGGAAAAGGTATGCCCTGGTGCTGCCGGAGAGCTGAAGGAGAGCTGTCCCGTTTGAATGTTGGTCCGGGGAGAAAGTAGGGCGGGTTTCGGTGTCGAAGCCCAGCACTTTCTGCCTCCTCAGGTATCTCAGGGCAGCGTAAAAAGTGTCGTTGAGAGAGTCCACAAGCACAATTTCCCCGGGAAAGGAAACAAGGTCCAACGCGGCTATTTCCTCCGGGCTAATTGAGATACGGAACATATTCTGACTGGACATATTGGGCACTCAGCGGAACTGTCTGGAGGCCGCCCTCCAGGGATTCCTCCGTAACGAAATACCTCACTTGAGGCTTGCGGATTTTGTGGGTGAAAAGGTTCTGCTGGCGGCAAAGCCCGTACACCGCATCAAGGATGCAGGCCGAAGGCTCTATGATTCTAAAGGTTTGCGGCAGCATATTGGCAAAGGCTTCCTCCTCTTCCGTTGCGGCATTGCGGCGGATAAGCGGAATCTCCGAGTTAAGCGGAGCGGGATCCACTATGCCGAATCCGTCCAGGATGAGGGCGTCCATCTTTCGGCCGGTAACCCTGTACTGCCGAAGAAGGGAGCGGAACTCCGTGCAAACATCCAGCGCAGGCTCCGGGGTAATGGAAGTCACGTTTCCTTCCAGACCCATTTCCCGGAAAGCGGCTTCATATACTCCGGCATCGCGTACGGGGGCCGAAGCCCACACGGCTATATTCCTGGCACCGCCCTCCCAGGCATCCCTAAGGGTTTCATGGACCGGAGAGACAAGGTGGCATACCCCGCCTTTCAGCTGCTGGAGGGTATCTACGTCAAACAGGCCGAAACGGGAATGAAGGGAAGACGTGAACACTATTATCTTTGCCTTGGAAAGGCTGTCCCATGCAAAGAGGGCTCCCCTTACGGCCGATTCCCTAAGGGAATCAAGCCCCGTTGAGTCAGGGAGGAATGAGGCATAGGGCTCATTGTAGGCATCCATTATGACATCGAAGGTTTCCCCGGCAAAATCCGGAAGGGAGTCCCTCTTGTACCTGCCATCTATGTTGTCTATGCGGTCCGTGCTTTGGAAACGGCGTGCAAGGCGGATTCCGTCTGCGCTTTCCCCAAAGAGAACTATATGGCCGTCTGCGCCTGCGTGCCCCGCCTGGGCCACAATGCGCCCAAGGCCGGACGAATCCCTTGCAACGGTGTACACCAGAGGCACAGCCTGGCGCGGCTGAGGCCCCTTTTCCTTGCAGGAAACGGCAAAGAGGGCGGCAATGGCCGAAACAATTATTGCTATTCTTTTCATCATTAACGCGCAAATTTACTAAAAAATCCTTACTTTTGTAAAAATAGATAGAAAGACACGCGATGAAAAAGATTCTAAGCCTTGCGCTTCTGGCAGTTGCCGTGAGCGCATTCGCCCAGAGGGCACCCAGTCCTGTAAAGGCCTCAGATTATGAGTTTACAACAGTCAAGGAAAATCCCATAACCCCCATAAAGAATCAGTACCGCAGCGGCACCTGCTGGTGCTTCAGCACGCTGTCATTCCTTGAGAGTGAGGTTATTAAGGCAAAGGGCATCAAGGACGCATCCCTTTACCCGGACTTCTCCGAGATGTTCGTGGTGCGCAAAGCCTACTATGACCGCGCAATCAAGTATGTGCGCATGAACGGCAAAATGAACTTTGCCGCCGGCTCAGACTTCGGAGACGTCCTGGAAGTTGCGCAGACCTACGGCCTCATGGACCAGAATGCATATTCCGGCCTCCAGTACGGCTACGACAAACCCGTCCAGGGAGAACTTGACGCCGTGCTCAAAGGATACGTAGACGCCGTAATCCAGAACCCCAACAGAAAACTCACCAAGGTATGGCCTAAAGGCCTTGAGGGCATCCTGGACGCCTACATGGGAGAGATTCCTGAAGATAAAGTAATCGCCCCCAATGCCATCGGCATCAACCTCTCCGACTACATCGGCTTCACCTCCTACACCCATCACCCCTTCTACACCGCCTTTGCAATGGAGGTTGAGGACAACTGGCGCGCAACCCCTTCATGGAACGTCCCCCTGGACGAATTCATGGCCATCATAGACTACGCCATTGACAAAGGCTACACCGTAGCTTGGGGCGGAGACGTCTCAGAGCCCGGCTTCACCCGTGACGGACTTGCCATCCTCATTGACACTGAGGCCCTCTCCACTTCCGGCTCGGACCAGGAGCGCTGGGTTGGCAAGGCAGAAGAAAAGCCCGCCGAAAAAGTCACCCCTAAGGAAATAAGTGTAACCCAGGAACTCCGCCAGGAGTACTACGACGAAAAGACCTCCACCGACGACCACGGCATGCACCTCTACGGCATTGCCAAGGACCAGAACGGCACCAAATACTACCTCATCAAGAATTCCTGGGGAGAAACAGGCGCCTACAAGGGCATCTGGTACATGTCAGAGGAATTCGTGAAGGGCAAGACCCTCAACATTATGGTGAACAAGAACGCCGTTCCTAAGGAAATCCTCAAAAAGATCGGCCTCAAATAAATGAGCATTAAAAAGCACATTCCCAACACCATCACCCTGATGAATCTCCTGTGCGGAGTTATCGGGGTGATGGCCGCTGTTGTGGGAAAGACAGACATCGCATTTTTCCTCATGCTTGCCGCCGCCTTATTCGATTTCTGCGACGGCCTGGCCGCAAGACTGCTGGGGGCATATTCCGTTATCGGAAAGGAGTTGGACTCACTGTGTGATATGGTAAGCTTCGGGGTACTTCCCTCCGTAATGCTGGTGTATGCATCCGTGAACTCCAGCCTTTCACCCCAATGGCTGTGCTACATACCTGTCTTCCTTGCCCTCATGAGCGCCCTCAGGCTTGCAAAGTTCAATGTGGATGAGCGCCAGGGCACGGATTTCATAGGGGTGGCCACACCTACGGCGGCCATCATGAGCGGAGCGCTGTGCTACAGCGGCATTTCCCTTCCGGGATGGTTCTATCCCGCATTTGCAGTGGTCATGGGCCTTCTTCTTGTGAGCGAGATCCCCATGTTCGGCATGAAGATAGCAAAAGGCCATAAACTCCTGGATACCAAGCGTATAGTGTTTCTTGTCCTGGCCGTAGCCTCCATTGCCGCAACCATTGTCTTCGGCCTCAACTGGAGCATTGCAGTCCTTGCCATCTTCGGCATTTACATTGCAGAAAACCTTGTCTTATGGATAGCGAAACCAAGAAACTGACACCCCTGAAATTCCTCCCGGACAAACAGGACACCCCGTGGGGAAGCATAGAATACAAACTCGCAGACCTTGGATTCATAGATTCCATGGCCTCTGAGGGGTGGCTTGGAGGAAACACCATCGGAGACATAATGCAGACCTACCTCGAAAGAGTTTCCGGAGAAACTTCCTTCAACTGGTACGGCACGCAGTTCCCGGTGCTTGTAAAGCGCATGCACGTAAAAGGCTGCACTCCCCTTCACCTGAACCCGGACGACGAAGCCGCCGAGCAACGCTACGACGCATTTGGAAAAACGGCTCTCTGGTATGTGGAGGACGCCGGCAAGGACGCCGCCCTTTACCTTGGATTCAAGAAGGAGGTTGGCGCCGCCCAGCTTTATGAAGCCGGCCAGGACGGCTCCATCACCTCCCTTCTTCATAAGGTAAAGCCCTCAAAGGGAGAGTTTTATCTAATTACGCCCGGAATGGTCCATTCGGCAAAGGATGTTACGCTCCTTGAAGTATCGGAAGCCTCGGAACTCAGCTTCAACCTTGACACTGACCTTGAAGAGGCCTTCGACCTTGTGGACATGGGAGCCTGGAGAAATCCCCTTCCAAAGCCCGAAGGCACGCTCATCGTGTCCCTCCCCCAGTTTACCGTAAACGCCATTTCCCTGTCGCAGGCCCTCAAAAGCCACCGCGACGAAGACGACACCTTCCTCATTTACATAACTCTTGAGGGAGAGGCCGTCATCCAGGCCCATTCGAACAACTACAAGGTAGCCAAAGGAGACCTTATAATGATTCCGGCCGAAGTCCAGGACTTCGCCCTTCTCCCTGCCGCCCCCGGCACCGTCCTCCTGGAAGTGAGGATGGACCCCAGGCCGGAAAACGACATTGTTTCTGAACCCATAGACGATGGAAGTCAGGATTGACAAATACCTTTGGGCAATAAGGGTGTTCAAGACACGCTCCGAAGCCACAGATGCCTGCAACGGCGGAAAAGTCAAAATTGGCGGTGTCAACGCAAAGCCGTCCAAGGACGTACGCCCCGGAGACATCATAAATGTCCGAAAAGGCGCAGTAAACTTCACCTACAGGGTGATAGACGGCCTTGAAAAGCGCGTGGGCGCAAAAGTTGTCCCCGAATACGCCGAAAACCTCACGCCGCAGGAAGAACTGGACAAACTCCGTGCGCCGGTAGAAACCTTTTTTGTAACCCGGGACCGCGGCGCAGGCCGTCCCACCAAGAAGGACCGCCGTGAAATAGAGGAGCTCTGGGACCAAATGGACTTCTAGCGCCCGCAGATATCCTTGAAAGCACAGTAGGCGCAGATTTTTGTGTCCTCTGTGCGGCTCCAGGAAAGATCAAGATTAACTATGTCTGAAAGCATGGCCGAAAGCCGTGCTTTCATGTCTGCGGTCTTCGCAGGGTCTTCAGGCACTTCCGGGAGGGGGTCGGAATACATGTGCCGGATAGAATAGATTGAGTTTACGAACCGGAGGCCGCTGAACTCCGGAATTCCGTGGCACAGAAGGTTATAGACAAAAAGTTGGAGCTCGATCTTGGAGTTTTCGCGGTCGTCGTCCACCTTTCCGGTCTTGTAGTCCACAATGCGGAGTTCGCCGCTCCGGTAGCAGTCCAGCCTGTCTATGTAGCCGTGCAGTTTGAAGCCGTCAAATTCCCCTTCATAGTGCTTTTCCCGGCCGATAATCTCAAATCCTGGAGCCCCGGCCGAAGCCAGGAGGGACGAGTCGTATTTCAAGGTAGAAAGGACATAGTCCAAAATAACCTCCTCCAGGACAAGGTTTCGGCCCGTAACCTCAATGGAGTGCATCTCCTTTATAACCTCCCTCCGGATAATGGCCTTGAGCGCTCCGGTGTTTTTGCGGAAATCAGAGAGCATCTTGGGGGTAATGACCCGCGCCCTGCCATAAAGGTCCTCCATCACATGGTGGTAAACGTTCCCCAGCATGCGTGAGTCAAGGGATTCGGCAACTTCGTCGTCGGTCTTCAGGCCCTTCACCGTCTGGTAGTAGAACATCGCCGGGCAGTCCATGTAATTCTTGAGGGCCGATGCCGACAACAGTTTCCCCCTCACTATGTCCACGTGCTCCTGTGTCTTCAAAATCTCCTCCTCCGGCTTAGGTGCCTCAATTGGGGCGGCCGAAGAAACCTTTTGGAGAGAAACCCCGAAATGATACTCCAGCTGCTTTATGTAGCGGCTCTCCTCCCCGGATTTCAGGCCCTCCGTGCGGCTGTCGTACACAAGCCACACATGCTCCGGGCGCTCTATCATGCGATAGAAATAATACGCCCACACGGCATCCTGGAACTCATAAGTAGGAAGGCCGAAGCCCTTTCTGAGCTGCGGAGGTATGAACGACGGGCTCACACTGTGCCTTGGGAACATCCCCTCATTGGCGCTCAGCACCACCAGGTACTTGAAATCCAGCGCACGGGTTTCCAGCGGTCCCATTATCTGAAGACCCTTGAGGGGTTCCCCCTTGAACGGGACTGATATCCCCTGCAGAAGCCTCCGGATAATCCTCATGTGGGTGACGGGCAGGACATCAAGGTCCGTTCCCCTCAGAATAGTGAGCTGGGTTATGCAGCGCTTTGCGAAATCCAGCTCCAGCATCATGTCGGGGGTTCCGGTGAGGGATCGGCCTATATACCCCACAACATCCATGAAATAATCCTCCAGTCTGTGATTCTGGGCGGCCGAAGAAAGGGAAAGGTCTTCCGTTACCGGGGTGAAAACCAGATTGAGGAGCGGCCCGCCTTGAAGTTCATGCTGCGGGACATAGTACTTCGCCTGAGACTTGACCTTCTCAATGACCTTCCGCTCTTCCTCTGAAAGGAGGTCCCGGAAAAGCCCAGAAGCAAACACCGCCCTTACCGCCGCATGGTAGAAATACCATCCGTCCGGACGCTTCCTGAGCCTTAGCTGAAGCGTGCTCAGGGCATCCAGAAGCGTATAAACGGCGCTTGCCGACATTGGATAACCCATGGTCACGTTGATGGAATCGTAAGTCGGCGGAATGGAATTAAGAAGAGGCAGAAGGAGGGACTCGTCCGGGAGCACAAAAGCCGTTTCAACGCTGTCTCCTGACGTCTGAGACAACACCCAAGGCGCAAGTTTTGCCTGCCCCACGGACGACGGGACATCCACAACGGTAATCTCCGGTATCCGGAGCCCGTCCGGATCTATGGGAAACGCCTGAGGGAACTCCCGCACATTCTTTTCCATGAAAAAGGACGACTTGTTGGCCGGATTCTTTATCATGGAACTGGAGTAGTCCCAGGAGAAATCCGCCAGACCGGCGTCACGCATGCGCCTCAAAAGGAGTTTCTCGCATTCGTTAAGGGCGTTGAGCCCCACAAACACATATTTTACTGTTTCAGGGAAAACACCGTCCAGGACATCCCTGACCGGCACTCCGGCTTTGAGGGTGGATGCAAGCGAGCGGTATACCATGCCTTCATAGGCCATTCCCTTTTCCTTGAGCCTTGCGTTGAAACTCTCATAAAGAGGGAAAAGGATGTTCCAAAGCTTTACGAACCTTCCCTTTATTCCATCGTCCGGGTGCTGAATGTCCCGGAAATGGCCGAGGAAACTCTCTATAGCCTCTTTCTGGGTTGGAGTAAGATAGTCAAAGCTGTCCTGTATCTCCTTGAATTCCAGGACATTCCTAAAAAGGCCTCGGGGATCTGCCAGGTATTTGTCGGCGTCATCGAAGTCCGCAAGGATAACCTCCCCCCAGAAAATGAAATCGTCAAGGGGTTCGGCCGCGGGATTCAGGGCCTTGTAGCAGTGGTAAAGCTCCAGAATAAGGCTAAGCTTGTCCGTGGTGTGGACACCGTTTACCCTGTAGAAGAAGTCGTTGATGGTATAGAGATCCGGTACCATCAAAGGCTTTTCCCCAACCATCTCTCCAAGGTATTTTTTGAAAAACACCATTGAGCGACGGTTGGGAAAGACAAAGCAGGTATGCTCTATGTCGGGGCCTTGGAAGTAATGGGCGGCCACCTGCCTCAGGAATTCGGCCAAGAGCTACTTGAATTCGTAGGCGTAAGGAAGACGGGCCATGGGCTTTCCGCTCTTTGATGAGAGGATGCCGTTAAGCTCCTGTCCAAGGCCTTCAAACGGAGTTCCGGCAAGGATGGAAGGCTCGCTGGAGCCCTGTCCAAGGCTTTCCATGAGCTGCTGGGCAAAGGTGAGAGGTGCGGGGAATGCGGCCGTACGGATTTCGTCGGGGCCGATTCCGGCAAGGGAGGCGGCGTAGACAAGGGCATCCTGCAGGGTGCCGATTTCATCCACAAGCCCGATCCCAAGAGCGTCGGAGCCCATCCACACACGGCCCTGGGCAATCTCGTCAACGGCCGAAGGAGCCATCTTGCGGCCATCGGCCACAAGGTTCACGAAGCTCTCGTAGATGTCCTCCACGCTTGCCTGCATGTAGTCAAGTTCTGTTTTGTCGAAGGGACGCATGAGGGAGAACATGTCGGAGTGCTTGTTGGAACCAACGGTCTCAAAGTTTACGCCAACATTTTTGGTAACCTTGGAGAACTCAGGGATCATGGAGAATACGCCGATTGAGCCGGTGACGGTATTTGCATCGGCATAAATTTTCTCACAACCGTTGGAAATCCAGTAGCCGCCGGATGCAGCATAGTTGCCGAAAGATGCCACAAGGGGCTTTTTGGCCTGCAGGCTGTCAAGGGCGGTGCGGATTTTCACGGATGCCGAAACGCTTCCGCCGGGAGAATTCACGCGAAGCACAACTGCCTTGATGGAGTTGTCCTTGGCAGCCTTATTGATTTCCCTTACAAAACGGTCCCCGTCGATATTCGTAAAGTCTTCGCCATCAACAATTTCGCCGTCTGCGTAGATGATTGCCACATTGGGCTTCAGGACAGGCGAAACCTTTGCAAGGGCGTAATCGGCAAAGGGAATGAGCTTAAGCTTCTCCTCACTTTCCACGCCGGCAAGGATGCAGAGCTTCTCAACAAGCTCAGAGCGCGTCATGAGGGCGTCCACAAGGCCGTGGGCAAGGAAATCCTCGGGCTCGGCAAGGGCAAGACGGTCTACAAGGGAGTTGAACTCTTCCTCGGAGATTTCCCTTGACGAAGATATGGCCGAAGTGAGGGTTTTCCAGGCCGAATTAATCATCACCTGGTTCTGCTCACGGTTTTCCGGGGATGCAGAGCTGCGGATGTACATTTCGCCTGCGCTCTTGTACTTTCCGTGACGGATAAGCTGGACATTGACGCCCACCTTGTCAAGAATGTCCTTGAGAAAAATCATCTGGCTGGAAAGGCCAATCAGCTGATAGCTGAACCCGTGATATGAAGACAAGTACACTTTGTCCGCCACCGTGGCAAGGTAGTAAGACCCGTTGGAAGGAGCCTGCAGCCAGGCGATGACGGGCTTTCCGCTGCGTCGGAATTCTGAAAGCGCCCTTCTGAACTCTTCTGCGTGTGCAAGGCCTGCAGTGGCGCCTTCCGGTCTAAGGAGAATGTACTTTACACCGGGGTCTGCGGCAGCAGCCTCAACGGCATGGATTGCATCCAGAAGACCTATCTGGGCATCCGGCATGCTGAAGCTTCCGCTGAGGGAGAAGGAAGGGACGGGGTTGTCCTGGGTCTGCTCCGCGATAACGAACTTTGACATGTCAAGGTCCAGCACGCCTTCCTTGGGAAGAGGTGCACCGGAGCCGCTTGCAAAAGCGCCCGCAAACATGACAATCATGAAGATAAAGGCCAGAACCCTGAGCACTATGAGTGCACAGATTACCGCCAACATGGTCTTTACAAATTCTTTCATATATCTGAATTTTAATTACTTGACTAATTGGGTGGCCGCATTCCAGGAAATATTCTCCCTGTAGAAATCATCAAGTACGCGGGACCCCATCCTGGGAAGGTACATTGAAAGGCCGCTGTATGAATCGTCTTTTATCTGAATGCCCAGGAAGGATGGTGTGTGGTCCTTGTAAATCACCACCTTCCCAAGGGCGGAATCAAATTCCCGAAGGTCTTCCTCCGATGCCCCGGATTTGGAGAGGATGTCCCTGATGTCATAGAAGAAATGCCTGCCTGCGCGGAAATACCGCTGGACAGAGTCTGCATTCACACAGCCCATTGCAGTGCGGTATTTCTCGAACAAGGTCCGGCACACGGCGGCAAGTTCATCCAGGTAACGGGTATCCACGGCCGAAATAGTGGCGCAGCGGGTGTCCGAGCCCTCTGGGAGAATCCTGTACTGCTCAAAATAGTCACGGCACACCTGCACGGGATCCGGGGAATCCGTGACGAGGCGTGAAGCGAGGAGTTTATAGTCAAAGCCGTCGGCAAGGATTTCGGTGGGAGAAAAACCTATTATGGTGGCCATGTCCCTGAGCTCATAGGCAACCTCTATGCAGGCCATCAGGCAGGCGTCAAAGAGGATGTAATCCATGTGGCACGGCAGGGCGTCACGGAATGCCCTTATTTCCATTTCCACGGACCCGGACACGTCGTCGTCCTGACCCACGGACTTAACGGCAGGATACTCCGGGATGGGCTCAAACTCTTCCGGGGAGAGCACCCCGCAGCCCCTGAGGGACAATGTCGAAGACGAAGATCCTCCGCCATGGGCCTGCTCATACGCCGAAGGGTCTTTGTAATAGCCGTCCGGAAGATAGCCCGTGGCATGGGAAGAGAGCACTATCCCATAATGGCTTCCGGGGAATTCGTCCACCACGGTCCGGAGTGCTTCCTTCATGGTATTTCCGCCGAACATCTGCTCAAAGCCGCCCCAGGTCCTGAGGGTATCCCTCACGGCATTCCCGTTTTGGTCACGGTAGAGGCGGTACAGGACACAGGGAGTCTCTTGGTTTTTATTGGAGCCGATACGCGAAAACACCACCAGGACGTGCTTCGTGGCAAACCGGCCGGAAGGGATGTCACTTTCCTCGATTTCTGCAAGGTCATCGGAGAGATACCCGGCAAGGGAGTTTCGGCCCCCGGATATCATTATCATGACGTTACGGTCTACCACGGGCGTAACCCTGCCCTTGGTCTGGGGAACATAAGATGAGCCCCCGGAGGCCTGGTGGTCCGTTTCAAAATAGCGGTCCTTGGCGCAGGAGAGTACCAGTGCCAGAAGGATTGTGAGGGAGAAGACACCCCGTATTTTACGTAAATACCTCATCTTATCTCGCAAAGTTAATGAAATTTTCATATATTTGTGCAAATGGAACAAATACGCTTATGAAACAATTTGCAAAGACAATGATATCGCTGCTTGGAAGCGCCGCCATAGTGGGCGGCTGCGGGGCTCCGTCGGAGAAACCGGAGAATGATTTCAAATACACCATAGACTCTTTCGCAGACCTCAAGGTAATGCGTTACCAGATTCCCGGCTGGGAAAACCTTTCCCTTCAGCAGAAGGAATACGCCTATCACCTTGCCGAAGCCGCAAAATACGGCCGTGACATACTCTGGGACCAGAATTGCAAGGACAACCTAAGGGTGCGTCACGCCCTTGAGGCCATCCTGGAAACCCCGGCCGAAGACTCCGAAGACTACAGGAATTTCGTGGTCTACGCCAAGAGGGTGTTCTTCTCCAACGGCATCCATCACCATTACGCAGAGGACAAGTTTTTCCCCGCCTGTCCCAGGGAGTATTTCGCTTCGCTCCTGGACAAGGCCGGAGTATCAGATCCCGGCCTTCTGGATATCATCTATGACCCAGCCATCTATCCCCAGAGGCGTTCCACGGAAACTTCCGGAGACATAGTGAAACAATCGGCCGTGAATTTTTATGAAAACGTCAGCCGTGCAGAGGTAGAGAAGTACTATGCCGGGATAGTGGACCCCAAGGACCCCCATCCCATTTCCTACGGCCTCAACACCAAGGTGGTGAAGGGCAAGGACGGCGTCATCCGTGAACTTCCCTGGAAGGTTGGAGGCATCTACTCCCCCGCCATTGAGAAAATCTGCGAAGAACTTTCAAAGGCCCGCGAGGTTGCCGAAAATGACATCCAGAAGCGTGCCCTGGGGCTCCTCATAGAGTACTACAACACCGGAGACCTCCGCAAGTGGGACCAGTTCAACATCGAATGGGTGAAGGACACCATCGGAACGGTGGATTTCATAAACGGCTTCATTGAGGACTACAATGACCCTCTGGGCCGAAAAGCCTCCTGGGAGGGCTATGTCAATATCAAGGACTTCGAGGCCTCCAAGCGCACGGAAACCCTCAGCTCCAACGCCCAGTGGTTCGAGGACCACTCCCCTGTTGATCCCCGCTTCCGCAAGGAAAAGGTCAAGGGTGTTTCGGCAAAGGTGATAAACGCCGTATGCCTCTCCGGAGACAGCTATCCTTCCACGCCCATCGGCATCAATCTTCCCAACGCAGACTGGATTCGCAAGGAGCACGGCTCCAAGAGCGTCACCATCGCAAACATCACGCACACCTACGACTACTCCGCACAGGAAATGCCCGCGAGCACCCTCACGGAGTTCGCGTACAATGAGAAGGAGATAGAGCTTGCCAAGAAATGGGGCACCGTGGCCGATGAAATCCATACGGACCTCCACGAATGCCTTGGACACGGCTCCGGCCAGCTTCTTCCCGGGGTAAGCACCACCGCCATGGGAGAGTATGCATCGGCCCTGGAGGAAGCCCGCGCAGACCTTTTCGGCCTGTATTTCACCGCAGACCCCAAGATGGTAGAGCTTGGCATAATGCCTGACCCTGAGGCATACAAGGCCGAATACGCCAATTACATCCGCAACGGCCTCATGGTCCAGTTCACACGCGTGGAGCTTGGCCGCCCCAACACGGAGGCCCACATGCAAAACCGCAAGCTCATTGCCGAATGGTGCTATGAAAAGGGCGCCAAGGACAATGTGATTGAAAAGAAGGTCCGTGACGGAAAAACTTACTTTGTGGTCAACGACTACGTGAAGCTCCGCGCCCTGTTTGCAGAGCTTCTTGCCGAAATCCAGCGCATCAAGTCCGAAGGAGACTATGAGGCCGGAAAGGCACTCATTGAAACCTATGCCGTAAACATAGACCCTGAGCTTCACAAGGAGGTCCTGGAGCGCTACAACGCCCTTAACCTCAAGCCTTACGGCGGCTTTGTAAACCCGGAAATCCAGCCTGTCACTGGCCCTGACGGCACTGTCACGGACTATGTCCCGGTTTACACCGACGACTACATTGGCCAGATGATGCTCTACGGCAAAAAGTACGGTACGCTCTAATCATTGTCATTTCGACCGAGCGCAGCGAGTGGAGAAATCTCAAATGTCAATAATCACAGACTACCGGAATTACCTCATGCTTGAGCGAAGGATGTCACCAAATACGGTGGCATCCTATTGTCATGACGTGGAGGCATTCCTGGAGTCTACAGGCCTTGAGCCTGTGGCAGTACAAACTTCAGACATAGAGGATTACCTTGGGTCAATTAAAGTTTCAAAACGTAGTTCGGCAAGGCTTCTGAGCGCCCTCAGGAACTTCTTCGACTGGTGCGTGCAGGAGGGGGAAATCAAGTACAACCCCTGCGACAACGTGGACTCCCCCAAGCTTGGGAAGTACTTGCCGGCGGTTCTAAGCGTAGAGGAAGTTTCGGCCATAATGGACTCCGTGGATCTCAAGTCCGCTACCGGCAAACGGGACCGCGCCATCCTTGAAGTGCTATACGGCTGCGGGCTCCGCGTCTCAGAGGCCGCTACGCTCAGGATTTCCCGAATAGACTTTGAGGAGGGCTTCGTGGATGTGATAGGCAAAGGAGACAAACAGAGGCTGGTGCCGCTTGGGGAAATGGCGGCCGATGCCGTCAAGGCCTATCTTCCGGAGCGCCCGGTTCCTGCCGCCCGTCCGTATGAAGACATCCTTTTCCTGAACCGCTTTGGAAAGCCCCTCAGCCGAATTTCCATTTTCAACATGGTGAAAAAACAGGCCATGATTGCCGGCATCCACAAGGAGATTTCTCCACACACCTTCCGGCACTCATTTGCCACGCACCTCATTGAAAACGGGGCCGATTTACGAATTGTCCAGGAGATGCTGGGCCACGAATCCATCCTCACCACGGAAATCTACACCCACATAGACTCCTCCACCTGGTACAAATCCGTGCTGGAGCATCATCCCAGGCGATAGAAATTGGATGCTCCGCTTTTTATTACCATTATGCAATCACAAACGGAGTTTAATATATCCTCCGGGCCAGGAGCGCGGCAGAAAGTAACATTGACAATATCTTCGCAGTCTAAAAAAGGTTCCGAATGTTTATCGTATATGTCATGGTATGACAATATAACTACTAAATCCATTGGAATACTTTCAAGATGCCTGGCCAATTCAACAGCAAACCATATGGCCGTGCCCATATTGTCTTTCAGTGAGTCAGAGGAATCGAAATACATGCGATTGTTAGACCACTCGTTCAGCATTACGTCGTCATCCCAAAACGTAGCATAGCGGTTTTTCCATAGTTTATATGTGTACGCTTCCTGTGATGGCTCTCTGATAATCTGTTTATAATATCTGGCATACTTTAATGGCAACCGGTATTGATCAATCTTGGAAAGATCAATTTCTAGATTTTCCAAGATATCTGAAAACTTCCGGTTAAATACACATGCGCCAGTTTTACGGTTGTCCCAAAATCCTAAGTCTTCTTTCATCGATTTATCATTTATTCAGTGCGGGCATATGAGTAACTGCCATACTACGTATTTACAGGGCGCCCATTAATGCGTCCGGGTGCTGCCTCGTTTTCTCCACGGCGGTAAGTAAAACTTTTACCAAACTCTATGGTCAGTTCCTTATCCCATTCCTTTTCATTATATGTCGGCCAATCCTCGACATAACTATATACCCGCTCTTTCAACTCCTCGTCGTATTCCCATTTATATACATCCGAATTATTACGTGCAACTCCGCAAGAAAAACAAATGAATAAAGCCCAGCAAAAACATAATGCTCTAAACTTATTTCGAAACGGGAACCTCGGGCCAAGAGACGCCAAGGGTTCATGGGGTTTATCATTTTGGAGGACATGGATTATTTCGCGTAGTATCCGCCAGTCTTGGCGGAACCACGATATTCAATCAGTCCTTTCTTCTTAAGAGTTGCCAATTGCTTCTCGACAGTAGGCAAAGGACGGTCAAGAAGAGCAGCAACATTATTGGCTTTTATTCCAGGATTGGAAAAAACAGTTGAATAAACTGGTTTCAGACTCTCACTAAGAGTTTTTACACCATCATTTACTCCACCATTTACTCCACCATTTACTCCACCATTTACTCCACCATTTTCATCACCACTAAGATATGGAGTAAGCGGATTCTTGAAGCGGATGGTCAGGCAAACGAAATTCGGAACGAAATCATACTCCGGTTCAGGAAGCCCGGCTTCTTTGCAGAGAGTGAAGATGTCAAGAATCCCTCGTCCCCAACCTTCTGTCTTGCCGCCCTTGAAAAGAGCATTGGCAATGACCTCATTTACGAGTACGGAGTGGGGACGGTGGCGGAAATCGGCCGGAGTAGTGCCTGGAGGGAATGCGCCGGGATTCATGAATTCCACGCGGTCATCGAAGATGTTGACGCTGGGAGTCCTTCCCTCGGACCACCAGGTTCTGTGAATCAGCAGGTTGAGAGCTGCTTCCCTAACGACCTTGAGCGGGACCGTGAGCACATTCTTGCTGTCGAACTGGTCCTGGTCGCCGGACATGAACATGTGTTTGCGGCAGAAGTCCTCGATGGCCTGGAGCTGCTGGAAGAGGTTGGCGTCAATGACGGCCTGGTCACGGAACTTGTCCATGATGGTTCCTTCGAACCGGGCCAGACGGACACGGCAATGATTGAAGAATTTGTACGGGTCTTTGCCGAACAGGGCGATGGCTCCGTTGGTGAGAGCGTCACCCGGCAGGAGGACTTTGAAGGGACTCAGGCGTTCGGGGAGCGTCACGGCATCGGCGGCGCTTGCCGGAATCCTTCCTTTGGCGATGCCGCCACGGATGGCAGAGGTGAGGGTGTTTTCGTCGATGTCATCCAGCGTGGCTTCCCGGCACGGGGCAAGTTCCCAACTGAATTTCTTGGGGTCGCTGAGGCGGATTTGTTCGTCGAACATTTCGCGGGGCATAACGGCCGTGGTATTCTCCACCTTGTAGTACGGACGGCTGTCGTAAGTGTAAGGTGCGGCATAACCCATCGGGGCCGGAAACCAAATGGCAATGACCTTCTGATTTGGACGGCCTGGAACATCAACATACTGGGCGAACAAGTCAATGGCCGGGACAAACTTGCGCAGTTCCTTGGCAATATCCTGACGAGTCTGGTCTGCAACATCCTGACCAAGAATCTTAAGCGTCTTTGGATGAATGCCGAAAAAGAGCCAGCCTCCCTCAGTGTTGAGGAAGGCACAGCCGGACTGCATTCCGGCGACTATCTCGCCAGTCGTCTTCTTGACCTCCAGGACGCGGCTTTCGTCGCGCCGGATGATGGTTTCGATGTCGTGTATCGTCAGTTCCTTCATAAAATGCGGTCGAGGTTGGCTTGTTCTCGAACTTTCAAAGATACGGATTTTTCGTGGGAATCGGGAATGAAGGGCTAAAAATCGAAATCTCCGTCAGTTATGTCGGACGTGTCAAGTATCTCTGAAATGTGATTCAGGTAGTAGTCCAGACTTGACATCGCCTCATCATAATCCTTCGGATTCCAAAAGAACACTTCAGAGTAGAATCCAGCTACGCTTATTGACTTCATAACTACAAACTTAAACATTATTTTGCCATTATCAAAAAACTTCGTATCTTTGCGCGCTTAAAAAGCCGCAAAGGTTTTTTGGTGCAATGGGGTGCTTGAAAAAGAGCACTGAGTAACACATTTTTATTTTTAAAAACAATGAAGCATTTCACTCTTAATGGCGAAATCCGCCAGAAGGGCAACAAGGCCGTCCTCAAGGCCTTCCGTCGTCAGGGTCTTGTTCCCTGCAACCTCTATGGTGAGGGCATCAAAGACAACATCCTTTTCACTGTCAACGAGAAAGAGCTGAAGGGTCTTACTCACACTCCCGCTTCTTATATCGTAGACCTCAACCTCAGCGGTAAAGCTTACACCGCAGTGGCTCACGAGTATCAGTGGCACCCGGTAGAGGACAACTGCCTCCACGTGGATTTCCTCGCAGTAGATGAGAAGAAGCCCATCGTTATCAGCGTTCCCCTTAACATCACCGGTCACCCTAAGGGTGTTCAGGCTGGTGGTAAGTTCGTCCAGAGCGCCCGCAGCCTCAAGGTTTGCGGCCTCATGAAGGACCTCCCGGATCAGCTTGACATCGATGTAACTCCGCTGGAGCTTGAAAAGAGGATGGTAGCCGGTGACCTCAAGTTCGAGGGCCTCCAGATTGTCTCTGACAAGAACACCATCATCTGCTCCGTAAAGGCCACCCGCGCAATGCAGCAGGCCGCCCAGGAAGCAGCAAAGGCTGACCAGCAGTAGTCTTTACTGTAATGGAGTATCTCGTTGTCGGCCTTGGGAACATTGGCGCAGAATACGCCAATACCCGCCACAATATGGGATTTATGGTATTGGATGCCTGGGCTCAGGCATCCAATGTCCTTTTTAGGACAGACCGCTACGGCTCAGTTGCAGAGGTATCATTCAAGGGCAGGTGGTTTGTGCTCCTGAAGCCATCCACCTACATGAACCTGAGCGGAAAAGCCGTGCGCTACTGGCTCCAGCAGCTGAACCTTCCGCTTGAAAACCTCATTGTGATTTCCGACGACATCAATCTTCCGTTCGGCACCATCCGCATGAGGGCAAACGGGTCGTCGGGCGGTCACAACGGGCTGGAGAATATCACGGAATGCCTTGAAAGTGACAAGTGGACCAGGATCCGCATTGGAATCGGCAATGAATTCAGCCGCGGTGGCCAGATTGACTATGTCCTTGGAGAACTATCCAAGGAAGAAAAAGAGCAGGTTCCGGAACTTGCAGCCCGCATTATCCAGGGCTGCAAGGATTTCTCCACAATCGGCGTCCAGAGGGCTATGAGCACCCTTAACACCAAGCCCAAACCTGCGTCTCCGGAACCGGAGAAACCGGCAGAGAAATAATTTTCAAAAAATGTTGCAAAAAATTCAATTTTTCTGCAACATTTTATTTTTTCCTGCATCTATATAGTAGGTTTAGGTTTTAGTACACGTCAAGAAACCGGCACTTCTGGTTTATCCAGAAGGCCGGTTTTCTTGTTTTTAAGTATTTCTAAGGGAGACCTAGAAGCTGGTAGCAATTCCCAGGAAGTCGTCTGCCTTGAGGGCTGCGCCACCAATGAGGCCGCCGTCAATGTCTTTTTCGGCAAAGAGTTCCTTTGCGTTTGAAGGCTTGCAGGAGCCGCCATAAAGGATGGTCATGTCATCTGCAACCTGAAGGCCGAATTTCTCTGCGATGACGCTGCGGATGCAGGCGTGAATTTCTTCGGCCTGGGCGGCAGTGGCGGTTTTGCCTGTGCCGATTGCCCAAACGGGCTCATAGGCGATGACAACGTTCTTCATGTCCTCTGCGGTAAAGTTGTAAAGGACGTTCTTGGTCTGGGCGGTAACAACATCGAAGTGCTTGCCGGCCTCACGCTCATCAAGGTTCTCACCTACGCAAAGAATAACTTTGAGACCTGCCTCAAGGGCGAGTTTTGTCTTCACAACAAGCTTTTCGTCGGTTTCTCCGTAGTACTGACGGCGCTCTGAGTGACCAAGGATGGTGTACTCACAGCCGATGGATGTAAGCATGTTAACTGCAACCTCACCGGTGTATGCGCCTTTCTCATGGTCTGCGCAGTTCTGGGCGCTGAGTTTAACCTTTGAACCCTTCAGGACATCTGCAACGCATGCAAGATGGGTGAACGGAGGAGCAACTACAAGCTCTACGTTTGCGGGAAGATCCTTGGCTTTCTCTACAACTGCCTTTGCAAGTTCAACACCTTCGGGAACGGTGGTGTTCATTTTCCAGTTCCCTGCTACGATATACTTTCTCATATTTGTTTATTTAATAAGATGCCCGGACGGGGCCGGGCATGACGATATTATTTTACTGACATTACCGCCGAAGCGATTGAATTGAGCTTCACGTCTACGGAATCGGCTCTGGAAGCAAGGATGCAAGGGACCTTGGTGCCTACAAGGAAACCGGCCTGGCGTACGCCCACGGCAAGCTTGGAGTTGGTTTTCCAGAATACGTTTGCGCTTTCGATGTTGGGGAAGAGCAGGCAGTCTGCGTCTCCGGCAACGGGGCTCTGGAGCTTCTTGATCTGGACGGACTCTTCGTCGATGGCAACGTCAAGTGCCAGAGGGCCGTCACCGATGGCCTTGATCTGGCCGCGGTCGCACATCTTGGCAAGCATGGCACCCTCTATGCAGGCGGGCATGCTGTCCAGCATCTGCTCAGAGGCGGCGATGAAGGCAATCTTAGGCATTGCAATGCCGAAAGAACGGGCCACTCCGGTAACAAAGCCGGCCATCTTCACCTTCTGGCGGAAATCCGGAGCGGGGATGACGGCCATGTCCGTGATGAAGATAAGCTTGTGATAGTTGGGGTTCTCGATAACGCCAACGTGGGAAAGAAGGCCCTTAGGAGGGAGCAGGCCCACTTCCTTGTTGAGGATGGCGCGGAGGAACTTGTCCGTGGAGCAGAGGCCCTTCATGAGGACGTCGCCCTCTCCGTCATGGACCATGCGCACGGCTTCGGCAACAGCCTTGAGCTCGTCCTTGATGTCCACGATCTCAAACTTTTCGATGTCAATCTTGCATTCGTCGCAAACCTTGGCAATGAGGTCACGGTCTCCAACCAGAGTAACCTTTACAAAGCCCTGGTCAGTGGCCAGCGATGCCGCTTCAATTGTATGGGAATCCACGCCCCATGCCGCAATCATTTTCTTGCAGATACCCTTAGCCTTGAGTTCCGCAAAAAGTTCGTTGAAATTCTTTATCATATCTTTATTCCTGATTGTCAAGTACAAGGTGCATTGTGTCGCGGGCAATCACCAGTTCTTCGTTGGTGCAGATGAGAGCGGCCTTCACCTTGGAGTCTTCCGTGGTGATGACGGCGTCTTCTCCCCATGCCACGTTTGCCTCATAGTCTACCTTGAGGCCAAGGTATGAGAAGTTCTCAAGTACGCGGCGGCGGAGCCTGCTGTTGTGCTCTCCGATACCACCGGTGAACACAATGAGGTCCACTCCGTTCATGGCGGCAACGTAAGAGCCGATATTCTTTATGATGTCGTAGGTGTACTTCTTGAGAACAAGCTTTGCCTTGGGGTCTCCGTTATTTGCAAGCTCGTCAAGCTCACGGGCATCCGATGTAACGGTGGAAACGCCAAGGAAACCGGACTTGCGGTTGAGGATGGTGGTCATCTCATCAGGGTCCACGCCAAGTTTCTTCTCCAGATAGAGAACGGCGTTGGCATCAATGTTACCCACGCGGGTGCCCATGATCATGCCCTCAAGCGGGGTGAAGCCCATGGAAGTGTCTACGCAGCGGCCGTTTTGGATGGCGCAGATGGAACTGCCGGCGCCAAGGTGGCAGGTGATGATCTTGGAATTGTTGACATCCAGGCCGCAGAGCTTTGCGCCAACGCCGGCCACAAACTGGTGGGAAGTGCCGTGGGCGCCGTAGCGGCGTACGCGGTATTTCTCATAGTATTCATAGGGAAGGCCGTACATGTATGCGTAAGCGGGCATGGTCTGGTGGAAGGCGGTGTCGAAGGTGACAACCTGGGGCACTGAAGGAAGGGCTTCCTGCATGGCCCTGATACCAAGAAGGTGGGCGGGGTTGTGAAGAGGAGCGAAGTCTGCGCAGAATGCAATCTTGTCAAGGACGTCTTCATTCACAAGCACGGAACCGGAGAAGAAGTCTCCGCCCTGCACTATACGGTGACCAACGGCCTCAATGTCCTCAAGGGACTTCAGGACGCCGGTTTTGGGGTCTGTGAGGGCCGAAAGGATGAGCTGCATGCCCACTTTGTGGTCAGGGATGGGAATATCCGTGACAATCTTGTCTTTCCCGGCGGGAGCATACTGAAGGATTCCGGCAGGAAGGCCGATCTTTTCTGCAATACCCTTTGCAATAACGTCAAATACGTCGTCGCTCTTCATGTCCAGGAGCTGGTACTTGATGGAAGAGCTGCCGCAGTTGATAACTAAGATGATCATGTTTTATTTTGGTTTAGTTTTATTTCTCTATAGCCCCGCAAATATACGAAATTATTACTAATTTTGCGAATATGGATAGGGCTAAATCCATAGAAGCCCTGTCGGTTATGTTTACGGCGGGCGTGGCAGCGGGGACGGCGGTTTCTGCAGCGGCATCATGGGCCGCTCCGGCAATGCTCCTTCCCTTAGCCTCAGTCCCGTTTTTCCTGTGGCCGGTGCTTCGCCGAAGCAAGGCCGGTGCTCCCCTCTTCCTCCTGTCGTTCCTTCTTCTTGGCGCATTTTCGGCCCTGACGGCGCTTCCCTACGCCACCGGAGAAAGTTTCCTTGAAAGCTTAGCCCTGGACTCCGCAGACTCAATGAGGGCCCTCATAGCGCGCATCCCCTTCAAGGCCGAAGTCACCTCTCCCCTTCTCACGGCGCTTTTTACCGGAGACAAAAGCGGGCTTGCAAAAGAGACAATTGATGTTTTCAGGCAAAGCGGCGCTTCCCATATCCTGGCGCTTTCCGGGCTCCACATGGGTATACTCTACCTCATTTTCAGCCGCCTCACCCTTCCCCTTGGGTACTCCCCTGCTGCAAAATGGATAAGGGCAGTTTCTGTTGTGGCCGCCGCCGGATGGTTCACCCTCATGACGGGTGCCGGCCCTTCCATAGTGAGGGCCTTCCTCTTTATATTAATAGGAGAAATCTGTACCCTTTCAGGGAGGCGCCGGAAGCCGTCCCGCATACTGTGCCTGGCACTTCTTGTCCAGCTCATCCTGGACCCAGGGGTAATCCGGAGCCTTGGGTTCCAGCTGTCCTATCTTGCCATGGCTGGAATAGTGCTCCTGTACCCTGTCCTTGAAAAGTGGTACCCCAAAGGCTCCAGCCTAAATCCGTTAAGGAAAATATGGCAAATGGCAGCCATCAGCATTTCCTGCCAGGTTTTCACCGGCCCGCTGGCCTGGAAGGTATTCGGCACGTTCCCGCGGCATTTCCTCCTTACGAACCTCATGGCCATCCCCCTTGTCACGGTGCTCATGTGGACGGCGGTTTTCACCGTCATGCTCTACGGGTTTGGCTGGTGTCCGGAGTTCATGATAAACGCCGTGGACGGCCTCTGCCGCCTTCTCACCTGGGTTTTGACAGTAATCAGTTCCTGAGCGTAAAGCCGGCCGAATGCCAGCTTTTCATCTCTCCGTCAGGGCCTGCATACACTAGATATCCCTCTATGTCCGGGTTTGACTGGATAATGTCCTTGGACGCTTCAAGGCCCGCCACCATGCACCATGTGGCTATGGCGTCGGATTCGGCCGAACTAACCTTTGACACTATTGTGGCGCTCAGGAGGCTGTGCTGTACCGGATATCCGGTTATGGGGCTTACCGTATGGGAGTACTTCTTTCCGTCACGGACATAGAACTTGCGGTAGTTGCCTGAGGTTGTGATTCCAAGCGCCTTTCCGCCGGAAGACCAGATATCCTCAAGCATCTCTTCCTCCCCGGAGTCCGAGGGACGGTCTATGCCCACGGCCCAGGGCTCTCCGGAAGGATTTACGCCGTCGCACCAGATTTCCCCTATGTCCACAAGCATGTCCTTTGCCCCTATGCCGTACAAGTACCGGGCAATGACATCCGAGGTATAGCCCTGCGCAATTGCGTTGTAATTGAGTTTTGGATATCCTAGGGCCGAAGGGTCCAGGGTTCCGTCCGGGGAAACGGGGAGTTTTTCAGGGAGGCGTCCCTGCCCCACTTTCCCAAGAAGCTCCGATATTTCGGCATCCGTCGGGAATTCACCTTTCTTGAAGCCGAAGCCCCAGGCGTCATAAAGCGGCCCTGCAGCGCAGTCTACGGCACCGCCGGAGAGCTTCCACATGCGGTAGCCAAGGCTGTACATTTCAAGGAAAAGGGTGTCTGGCTTCACAACTTCCCCCGCATTGAAACGCGACAGGATGGACTGGCGGTTGTATCCGGAAAGAGAATAGTCTATCCTTTGAAGGATGGCGTCCACGCTGTCCCTTATTTCCTGAGGAGGGACCTTCACTCCGTCAAGGTTGAGCTTCACTGAGTAAGTGACAGACTGGGCCGTACCCGTAATTTGGATATAGCGCCCGCCGCGGGTGCCGCAGGAAAGGACAGTAAGGATGGATGCCGCCAGGGCAAAGGTTTTTCTCAAATTATATAGCATGATATTTGCGCAATATTACAAAAAAATAACGATATTTGCGTGATTTAAGCTAGAAACAATGAGAAAAACATCCATTATATTCTCAATCGCCATTGCAGGAAGCCTCCTTGCCTCAGCCTCCTGCAAAAAGCAGGACGCCACAGACACCACCCCGTCCCTGACCGGCCTCTCAATCAATGAGGCCATTCCCTATGTAGCCGTAGGAGAAAGCCTCATTTTCAAGGCAAACACCTCCAGCATCATTTCTTCAAAATCCACCGCAACCCCCGGAACCATCGGCCTTTACTGGCAGGTGAATTCGGCCCAGAAAGACACCCTTTCAAGGGATATCAAAGTTGAGAACCCGGAATACGAATATCACGTAGACACCCTGGGCTCTTACAGCATAACCTGCTACGCCTACTCCGAAGGTTTCTATAACGCCAGCGCAATTTCCACTTTCGAGGCAATTGACCCCTCAAAGGCCCTTGACAAGCTCAATCCGGCCGAATCCGTCACAATCGGGGGCAAGGAGTGGACAGCCAAGAACCTATGCAACACCTCTTCAGGGGTGTCGTACAAGAATGCCAAGGTTGTGGATCCCCTCTTCGGCCGTTTCTATACCCACGCGGAGGCCATGACGGCATGTCCTTCCGGCTGGCACCTTCCCACCGCCGCAGAATGGGACGCCATTGGAGAGGATGCCGGGGCAATCATGGTAAATGCCACATTCCTTGACAACCCCATGTGGTCGGTTGCCATTGGCCAGAACATCACCAACTCCACCGGCTTCAACGCCATCCCCGTGGGCTACTACGACTCTTCGGCCAGCATGACGAAATTCCGCCGCTATGAGGAAATGGCGGCATTCTGGACCGCCTCGGACGCCACGGACCCTTCCATGGCACAGTTCCGCTATGTGCTCTATGACAACGCAAAAATAATGAAGGGTAGCGGAGACAAAAACTCCCTTGCCCTCAGTGTAAGATGCGTGAAGGATTAACGTAAATCCGTTATCACAGAATTTTCAGGAACCGATTTCACGTCAAAAGTGAAGTCGGTTTTTCCTTGCGGCTCAGAATAGGAAATTCCGGTAAGGACAAACCGTGCCTTCACACCCTTGTCCACGTCATAGACCACATCCAGGCTGTCCCGGGAGCCTCCTTTAACATGAAGTGCATTTCCGTATTTCCTGTAGGAACTTATGAGGAGAGCGGGATTTGTGAGGATGTTGTCATTTTCGGCATTCTCAATCACAACTTCCTGGGCCGAAGAATCATAGGTCCAGCGGGTTTCACCGTTGCACACTATGGTAAGGCCAAGGCCGTCCAGGGAGTAGGCGTTGTCCTCTACAAGGACCTTGCCCTCCGTTACCTTAGAGAAGCCCTGTCCGTCCTTGGAAAGGCTGTATTCATAGGTAAAGGAAACCCTTTTCCCTGCAGCACGGTCAAGTTGCGGGATAGAAAGTCCCTGCGCGTATGAGCTTGCAAAGGCAAGGGACATAACTGACAGTATTACAAGTTTTCTAAGCATTACTGCTGCATGAAATGCGAAAGTATCTCTTCAAGTTCCTGGATGTCCTTCACTAGAACCTCGCGGGGTTTGGCTCCGTTTTGGGGGCCCACTATGCCTGCGGCTTCAAGTTGGTCCATCACTCTACCTGCTTTTGCATATCCCATGCCAAGACGGCGCTGGAGGTCTGATGTTGAGCCTCTTTGGTTGGTAACAATCATGCGGGCGGCCTCCTCAAAGCGTTCGTCCAGTTGCTTCATATCCACGCTTCCGGCGTCACCGCCCTCTCCGCCGTCTGCGGCAGGAGGCTCGGGAAGGTAATACGGCGTATTGTAGCTCTTCTGGAAGCCAATCTGCTCCCCAACTGCCTTTGTGAGGTCCACAATTTCGTCGTTGGAGATGAAGGCGCACTGGACGCGCTCCATCTCAACGCCGCTATAAAGGAGCATGTCTCCGCGGCCTATGAGTTTGTCGGCGCCGGGCTGGTCCAGGATTGTGGCCGAATCTATGCGTGAGGTTACCCTGAAAGCGATTCTCATGGGGAAGTTGGCCTTGATAAGACCGGTGATCACATCCACGGTAGGACGCTGGGTGGCCAGGATCACGTGGAGACCTGCTGCACGGCCTTTCTGGGCCAGGCGGATGACGGAAGTTGTGATACGGCGTGCAAGGGCCTTGGATTCCGGGCCGGCGCCAACAGACATGGTAAGGTCTGCGTACTCATCTATCACCGTCACGATGTACGGCAGGAAGTGGTGGCCTTCGTCGGCCCTAAGGTGATGCTCCTTCCACTTGGTGTTGTAGAGCTTGATGTTGTTCACAAGGCCCTTGGAGAGGAGTTCATAGCGGGCGTCCATCTCTACGCAAAGGGACTCCAGCACCGCGGCGGCGTCCTTGGCGTTTTTCACTATAGCGTGATCCCTCTCCTCTTGCTCGCTGCCGGAAGTGGGAAGCACCGCCAGATAGTGGTGCAAAAGGCTTGCGTAGGACGAGAATTCCACCATCTTGGGGTCCACGAACACAAACTTGAGTTCCGACGGGTGCTTGGCGTAAAGCAGCGATGCCACTATTACGTTAAGGCCCACGGATTTACCCTGTTTGGTAGCGCCGGCCACAAGGAGGTGCGGGGCATCAGCAAGGTCAAAGACCTTCACCTGCTGGGAAATGGTGTAGCCAATTGCCACGGGAAGTTCGGCCTTGGAGTCACGGAACGCGGAGTCGTTGAGAAGAGCCTTCAGCGGCACTATTGAAGCCTTGTCGTTGGCAACTTCTATACCCACGGAATCGGACAGCGTGGTAATGCGGACGCCCTTTGCGTTAAGGGATATGCCAATGTCCTCCTGGAGCTGCTTGATGGCCGAAATCTTCACGCCGGGGGCGGGATAAACCTTGTACAGTGTGACGGTAGGGCCAACGATGGCCGTAACGTCGCGCACCTGGATGCGGTAACTGGCAAGGGTCGCGCGGATCTTGTTGTTGTTGCGGCTGAGCTCGTCCTGGGATACCTCATGGCGGCCATAGAGGTGGTCTCCAAGGATATTGAGGGATGGAGTCTTGTACTTAGGAAGGCCGTCCGGGGGATCCAGGCGGTTATCAATAGGCTTAAGGGGTTCCTTAACCTCCTGCTCAAGGGTGTCGTCCGTTACGACGTTGATACTGGTATCCTCCTCCGCGGGTTCAGCCTCGGGGGCTGCGTCAACGCCTGCCTGACCGGCAACCTTATTCTTCTTGAAAATGCTCTTCCTGGGCTTTTTCTCCTCCTCCGGTTCTTCGGCCGAATTTGACGTAACAAACCCGGCAGCTGTAGCTGCAGCGGCCTCAGCCACCTGAGGTTCAGGTTCTTCCGCAACATCCTGGACGGTTTTACGTCCCATCAGAAGATCTGCGAATTTCCGGCTCATGCAGTATAGCCACGCGGCAAGAAGCACAAGGAGTATGAGGATTGAAATTATCTCCCCGAACTTAGCTACCAGGAAACCGACTACGGCCTGTGCGGCCCTGCCGCCTATTCCGCCGGCGAACATGGTGTCCCAGCCGCCCAGCATTCCGGCCATTGCAAGCATCCATGATAGGAGGAAAGACATGGTAAGGGAACCGTAGAACCACTTCTTGAGGCTTATTCCAAGGCTGGGCTTAAGGAGTTTGACGCTCCAGGCAATAAGGAAAGCTACAATGCAGAACGCCGCAAGGCCGAAGCTGTCGGTAACCAGGAATTTCCCAATTGAGAAACCGGACTGCGCGGCGGCGTTTGCAACCTCCGTGCCCGAAGGGGCTGAAGCAACGCTCTGGTCTATTCGCCAGGTGAAGATGTAAGAGGTTACGGACACCGTAACGATTACGGTGAAAAGCAGCACAAGGGCTATCCCGGCAAGGCGTACGCCCTCCCGCTTCCTCTCACTCATACGGTCCAGGTATTTAGAGAATAGCCCCATTACTTCTTGCCTTTTTTACGGAAACCGCGGTTGAACTTGGCGTTTTTGCCGTTATTGAACCCAAGGTTGAGCCCAGGACGCGAGAAAGACGTCCCCTCCGATATTTTCCCAAGCTGAAGGCCTTCCGGAACCTTTACACGGCCTTTCGAGAGGCGTTCTATGTCCTGGAAGATAGTGGCATCAGACACGGTGTCCTTGTTCCAGATAAGGTACTGCTGCCTCATGTAGATGGCAAGGGAGCGGATCATTTCCGTCTTTTCTTCGGAGTCCGGTTCAGATGCTATGAGGTCCAGGATGCTCTCAATGTTGCGGCCGTAGTGGCGGGCCCTGATGGGTTTTGTGTTAAGGGGAATAGGGTCCGGGCGACTGTTCACAACCTCAGGGACGGGCTTGGGGAAAGGAGAATCCACGTCAAGGTCATAGCCAGCTATGATGAAAAGGTGATCCCAGAGCTTCTGGTACCAGTTTTCCTGCTGATGGACCTGGGGATTGAGGCTTTCCATGACTTTCACAACAGCCTGCGCCTGTTCCGACCGTTTCTCACGGTCTTCTATATCCTTAAGCTGTTCCACCATCTTGAGGACCAGCCTGCCGTATTCCGGCATTTGCAGTTTTTCGACTTCAGTATTGTAATATAGCTTGATGGTATTCTCGCTTGCTTCCATAAAGACTCACTTTTTAATCAGCCACAAAGTTAATTAAATTATCGTCCAAATACCAAAGGTATCCCTCAACTTTTTGGTATCCCATGCGGCGGTATATGCTTACATACCGCTGCACCTGGGTAATGTATTTCTTCTTCTCCTTTCCAAATTTGAAATCCACAACGTCCACTTTGCCGCCGGGGTGCACCACAACGCGGTCTGGTCTGTACTCATCTCCTCCGGGGACAAGTATTGATGCTTCGCGGAAAACCTTAGCCTGTGGCGAGAACCAGCCGCGCTCCTTCACGGAGTCTATTCTTTCGGCAAGGAAATCAAGGGCTTCGGCACGGCCGCTTTCAGGGAGTTCACCGGAAAGCACGGCGGCGTCTACCGCCCCGGGAAGGTCCTCAGGCACCGTTACCCTGGAAAGTATCCCGTGAAGCACGTTCCCCCTGATTCTGCGGCTGGCATCCGGGCCGAAGCTGCCGTCCTCTCCAAAGAAATCGGAGGCCTCGGGGGAAAAGTGGAGGCGCCCGCCGCTGTCGGAGGGGAAAGAGGAGTATCCCGCACGGACGGCAACGGTTTCATTCACAGGCCTTTTCAGGGTGTCAAAATGGTACATCTCTCCCCTGTGATATTCCTCCGCCCCCGTAAAGAGATAGAGGATCTGGGACATGTTTGAGGGCACGTCCATGGATTTTGGCGGAAGCGCCGCAATTACCTTCAGGCCGTATTTCGGCCTTGTAAGCGCCACGTAAAACACGTTTATGTTGTCTATGGCCTGCAGGCGCCTTTCACGTAAATAGTCTTTGGCAAAAAGGGAATCCACCGTGCTGTCGGAAAGGTCCACGAAGTATGAGCCTTCGGCCTTTCCTTCCAGCGGGGTCCCTTCGGTCTGCGGTTTCACCCAGTATTCGGAGTGCTTGTAAAGAGTGACTTTTTCGGCGAAAGGGAAAATCACATACGGAAATTCCAGCCCTTTGGATTTGTGGATGGTCATGATGCGCACGGAATCCCCGGATTCCGGAGAGGAAATCTTGGGATTCGCCTGCGCCCAGGCCTTAAGGAAGGCCGAAAGAGAATTCCCGTTTTGGGTGGTCCAGTCAAGGAGGAAGTCCATAAACGACTGGATGTAAGGGATTTCAGAGCCAAAGACTTCAGGTTTTGAGGCCGAAAGATCCCTCAGGATGGATTCGGCAAGGTCTGTGAGGGAATGGTAGTGCTCAGGGATGTCCACGCCCATGGAGGAGGCCAGATAGCCAGCCACGGAGGGTTTGTCGGCATTTGCGGGGGTATCGGCAAGTGAAAGCTGCGACACCAGCCTTCGCACCGTAGCCGACGCTTTCACGTAAAGGGAATCGTCAGAGACCACCGGAATGCCTCTGGAGACAAGTTCTGAGGCCACGGCGGCGCCGTCGTCGTTGCCACGGACAAGGATGGCGATGTCGCTCCACTTTGCGCCGGCTTCACGGAGGGTCTCTATGGTGGAAGTTATTTCGGCCATCTGGTCAGATGTGAACACCACATCCACGCTGCCCGGGGCGGGATCATCGAACATTACCGTCTGGTCGACGTCGGCGTACAACCTGGAAAAGCTACCGGGACTCTCAGGGTCCTGCCCGGCAATGCCGTCCAGCGCCTTTGCGGCATACTCAAAGAAGTCCCTGTTGAAGCTGACTATTTCCCCGCAGGTGCGGTAATTGCACTTCAGGGAATCAACCTCCGGATTCCTGAATTCTTCCTCCAGGCGGCTTCCAAGGAGGTTCCAGTCGCTGCCCCTCCACCTGTAGATGCTCTGCTTTACGTCTCCCACCACAAGGGAATCGGCCCCCTCATCTATGCTTCCGTGAAGCAGCGGACGGATGTTCTCCCATTGGATGTCGGAGGTGTCCTGGAACTCGTCCAGGAGGAAATCCTCAAAGCGGACGCCAAGCTTTTCATATATGAAAGGGGTGTCGGTGCCGTCAATTATATCCTTGAGGATGGTATTTGAGTCGTCAATTGAAATGACGTTCTTCTCCTTTTGTATGTCCTCGAAGGCGGCCAACAGTTCGTGGGCCATTCCAAGGGAATATATCTCCGCCGAAATTATGTCCGCGCTCCGGTATACCCTGTAAGGCAGGCCGAAAAGGGACACGAAATCACCAAGGGGAGCCTCCAGGGGCCCTTCCACGCGGGGAAGAAGAGCCGCGTTTTTCTTGGCAAACCATTCCTCCGGATTGGAGGCGCGCCTGAGGAAGGCGTCCGTGGGCTTTTTGACGGGCTTGCCCTTCTTGATATTTGCGTAAGGGACTATTTTGGAGAGGAACTTCCCGTTGAAATCGTCGGTGGAAAGCCCGCAGTCCCCTACCACGGACAACACTTTTTCGGCCGAAGCCTTTACCCTGGCCTCCCACTCGTTTCTTATTTCAGAGCAGGACTTGCCGATTTCCCTCAGTTTTTCCCTGGAAGGAAGGGTGCCGCGGCCCTCCTGAAGCTTTGAAAGGGATGCCGCCATGTCCTTGAGACGGCCCTCAATTGAGAACCATCCCTTTTTCTCAAGGTCCCATTTGGCGCTCTCCGACAGCCAGTCCAGCACGGCCCTGTCTTCCTCTGATACGCTGTCCAGGACCCTGTCCACGCTTTCATCAGTAAGGGCTTCGCGGTCCAGCTGAACCTGGTAGGTGGAAAACTGGCCGATTTCCCTGGAAAAAGCCCTCAGGGTTCTCTGGAAAAAGCGGTCTATGGTGGAAACCGCAAAGGCCGAATAGTCGTGGAGGATGCCCGAGAGCTGGGCCCCAGCACGTTTCTGGATGGTGGAAGCGTCCCCTACTGTTTTAAGGAGGTCCTCAAAGTACGGAGACTTCTGCGGGGTCTGCGCCAGCTTATGAAGCTCTTTCAGGATCCTGCGCTTCATCTCGTCAGTAGCCTTGTTGGTGAAAGTAACGGCCAGGACATGCCTGTACGCATCAGGCGCACCGCTTTTAAGTATAAGACGGATATACTCCCCCGCCAGGGCATGTGTCTTGCCGGACCCCGCCGACGCTTTCAGAATCTTCAGCATATTTGCAAAGATAGTAATAAATGGGCTAAACACAATCTTTGCAGATGCGCCGAAGATTTGCTATCTTTGCAAATATGAATACACACGTAGTTATAATGGCCGGTGGCATTGGAAGCAGGCTGTGGCCGCTTTCCACCCCGGATGTCCCCAAGCAGTTCATAGACGTCCTTGGAGTAGGGCGTTCCCTTATCCAGCTCACCGTAGACCGCTTTGCTCCGCTCTGCCGCCCGGAGAACTTCTGGGTGGTGACAGGAGAGAAGTATGTCCAGCTGGTCAAACAGCAGCTTCCCCAGATTCCCGCAGACCAGATCCTGGCCGAACCCGAGGGCCGAAACACCGCCCCCTGCATTGCATACGCCTCCTGGAAAATCCAGAAGAAGGACCCTGAGGCCAATATAGTGGTTACTCCCGCAGACGCCCTTGTGCTCCGCACGGCAGAATTCGCCGAAACCATAGGCAAGGCACTGGAGTTCACCGAAGAACGCGACGCCATTGTAACCGTTGGCATCGCTCCTTCTCGCCCGGAAACTGGCTACGGCTACATCCATGCCGCAGAGGCTCTCCGCGGCCAGATAGTGAAAGTGAGTGAGTTCAAGGAAAAACCGGATCTTGATACCGCAATAGGCTACCTTGAAGACGGCCATTTCTTCTGGAACGCCGGCATCTTCGTGTGGAACGTGAACACAATTGTCACCGAACTCCGCAGTTATGCCCCCCAGATAGCCGGAGTAATGGACCAACTTGCGCCGTCGCTATTCACTGAAAAGGAACAGCAGGAACTCCGCCGCCTTTTCCCCACCTGCGAAAAAATATCCATAGACTACGCCGTAATGGAGAAAAGTCCCCGCATCTATGTAATTGCCGAAGACCTTGCCTGGAGCGACCTCGGCAGCTGGGGTTCCGTCATGACCCACCTCAAGGCCGACGAAGACGGAAACACCGCCGTAGGGCAGGACGTACGCCTTTTTGACTGCAACAACTGCCTGGTTCATGTGGCCGGAGAAAAGAGGGTCGTGGTGGAAGGCCTTGACGGATACATAGTTGCAGAGTCCAAGGACAGCCTCCTTGTGTGCCGCCTTTCCCAGGAACAGCACATAAAGGAATTTTCTGCGTAAATTTTTTAAAAATTTTATTGCAGATTCAAAAAAAAGCACTACCTTTGCAATCCCGATTTCGGGCGGAGGACTCGTTAGCTCAGTTGGTAGAGCACAACACTTTTAATGTTGGGGTCTCGGGTTCGAGCCCCGAACGGGTCACAAAAAGCCACCAGCGCTCTTAGCTCAGCTGGTAGAGCAGCTGACTCTTAATCAGCGGGTCTAGGGTTCGAGTCCCTAAGAGCGCACTAAAAAGAGACGATTATTCGTCTCTTTTTTTTATATTTGTAAGTGAATATAATATACTCGCGCCATGTCAACACTAAAATCCATCCTCGTAGCACTTATCGCAATGACAAGCATTACTTCGGCCATAGCACAGGAGCAGAATGCCGCTCTTGAGACAATCCACGCCCGAAAAAGCGTGCGTACGTACACCAATGAGCCTGTTTCTCAGGAGCAGGTGGAGACTCTCCTAAGGGCCGCAATGGCGGCTCCTTCAGGCATGAACCTTCAGCCGTGGCGTTTTGTGGTGATTACAGACGAGGCCACCAAAGAGAAACTTGCAGGCGGGTTCAACAAGATGATTGCCAAGGCTCCCGTGGCAATTGTGGTGTGCGGCAAAACCACCCGCGCCATGGGCGGGGAAAACCGCAACTGGACCGCCGACTGCGCAGCCGCAACGGAGAACCTCCTGCTGGCGGCGGAGGCTATCGGCCTTGGTGCGGTATGGACGGCATGCTATCCCTATGAAGACCGCATGAACCCTGCAATCGAGGCCCTTGGCCTGCCGGAAGACGTCAAGCCCTACTGCATTGTCCCCGTGGGCCATCCCGGCGGCAAGGAAAAACCCAAGGACAAGTGGAAACCGGAAAACATTCACTATAATAAATGGTAATGCCATGAGACATCATTTCTTTTTTGTATCGGCCATGTGCATCATGGCGCTTACTTCCTGCAGTAAAGCAGTCACGGTCAAAGACCCCATCACGGTCCAGTCTCCCGCCCCTACGGAGCAAATTACAAAAGTGTCTCTCTCAGACACACAGAAGGGCTATGTTTCGGCCGGAAATGCCATGGCCTTTCGCTTCCTTAAGCAGCTTTACAGCGGAGATAACCTGGTGTGCTCTCCCCTTAGCCTTCAGTATGCCCTTGCCATGACGGCAAACGGCGCCCAAGGAGAAACCCTTCAGGAAATCACGGACTTCCTTGGTTATGGCGCAGATGGCATAGACGCGCTCAACCAGTACAGCCGGATCCTACTTGAGCAGCTTCCCGCCGTGGACCTCAATGTTACGCTCAAGGTAACGGACGCCCTTCTTGTCAACAACAAGTTCCCGCTCCAGCCATCCTTCAAAAAGACGGTTGAGGATTACTATTACGCCGCCATCGACAACATGGATTTTGCCGATGCCGCCCAGATTGCCGCCCGCATCAACGACTGGGCCGGCCGTAGCACCAACGGCTTCATCAACAAGGTCATGGAGCCTTCGGACATTTCGGCCGATGCCGCCGCCTACCTCATGAACGCCCTCTACTTCAAGGCAAAATGGGCCGGCAGCGAGTATGAGCCAATGTTCCGCGAATACGGAACAAGAGACGAGAATTTCACCATGGAAGACGGCTCGGTGAAACAGGTGAAAATGATGAACAACATGCGTCGGCACAGATATGCCGAAATGGACGGCTACAAGGTGCTTGCCCTCCCCTATGCCGGCGGCAAGTTCTTCATGTACATCCTTCTCCCGGACGAAAACAACCTCCAGGGCCTTCTTGAAAAGCTCCAGACAACCTCCTGGGACAGCATCCTCAAGAGCCTGAAGCAGGATGCCGATGTTTATCTAAAACTCCCCAAATTCGACATCGAGAACAAATTCAATCTCAAAGAAAACCTGCAGGCCCTTGGCGTAAAGCGCGCTTTCAATGGAGGTTCAGCACAGTTTGACGGGATGTTCGACAAACCCGGATACTACTTCTGGATTGAGAAAGTCATCCAGAAAGCCCGCATTTCCGTGGCCGAATGGGGCACTGAGGCCGCTGCCGTAACGGTTGTGGAAATGGTTGGAGAATCCGACGCCGGCCCCGGCGAAGAGCCAAAACGCGTCAATTTCTACGCAGACCATCCGTTTGCCTTTGCAATCGGGGAAGCCACTTCCGGAACCATCCTGTTTGAGGGAACCTACACCGGAAAATGAGCGTGGAGCCAACCGCTTGACTTTTAGCGATTTACGCAAAAGAGGGTGCGCGAAAACGCGCACCCTCTTTTACATAACTAGTTGTATCTTAGCATTTTAGCTCCACGGGGCTAATCCGGCTTGTACTCCAGGATATCCCCGGGCTGGCAGTCAAGGGCACGGCAGATGGCTTCCATGGTGGAAAGACGCACTGCCTTGGCCTTGCCCGTCTTGAGGATGGAAAGGTTGGCTGGAGTTATGCCAACTTTTTCGGCCAGCTCACCGGAAGACATCTTCCGGCGGGCCAGCATTACGTCAATATTGGTGATGATGGGCATTATTCCTCCTTCTTCTCAGGTTGGGCCTGGTCTTCGGGTTTACCCTTGAGGTATGAAGGGAGTTCCATACCGGCCATCTTGAAAAGGTCCTGGAGCGGAGGTACAGACTGCATCATTCCGGAAATGAAGTTGGAGGTTGCAGTTTTTCCGTTTACGGAAGAGCCTCCGTCCCAAACGGTTACCTTGTCTATGTTGATGCCCTTCACGGCCTCTACCTGGGTCTTGACAAGTTCCGGGAGTTTGTCGGCGATCATCATGAGGACGGCCTTCTGGGCATCGCCTTCTGCGGCGCCTACAAGGTTACGGAAACCGTCGGCCTGCTTGTTGAGGATTTCCTGGATACCGCGGGCCTGGGCGTCCATGCGTGCGAAGATGGCGTCGGCCTCACCCTTTGCCTTGCGGCGGATCTGCTCTGCTTCGGCTTCGGCCTCAATGATCTTTTTCTGTTTGTCAATCTCTGCGGCAACCACGATGTTGGCCTTCTGGGTGGCCTCCTCGCGTTCTGCACGGGCAAGTTCGGCGTCACGCTCGCTCTGGTAAGCCTCTTCAAGGGCTTTTGCGGCCTGGACCTTTTCTGCGGCAACTGCAACGCGGTCGGCTTCTGCGGTCTTCTGACGCCTCAGGGCATCGGAGTTGGCGATTTCAATCTTTGCGTTGTTCTCACCCTTAACAGCGTCTGCGTCTGCGGCGGCAACGTTGATACGGGTATCCTTGTCGGCATTGGCCTTACCGGTTTCACCGTAACGGTTCTGCTCTGCAACGCTCTTCTTAGCGTCGTTGATGGCCTTTGCGGCGGCTTCCTTACCAAGGGCCTCGATGTAGCCGGATTCGTCGCGGATATCGGTGACGTTCACGTTGATGAGTTTAAGGCCGATTTTGCGGAGTTCGGCCTCAACGTTTGCGGATACGCTTGCGAGGAACTTGTCGCGGTCTGCGTTGATTTCCTCAATGTCCATGGTGGCGATCACAAGACGCAGCTGGCCGAAGAGGATATCCGTGGCAATTGACTGGATGCTGTCCGTGGAAAGGCCAAGGAGACGCTCTGCGGCGTTGGTCATGACGTCGGGCTCCGTGGAAATACCAACAGTGAAGCGGCAGGGAACGTCTACGCGGATGTTCTGCTTGGAAAGGGCGTTGGTGAGGTTGCATTCAATGGAAATGGGCTTGAGGTCCAGATATGCGTAATCCTGGAACACGGGCCAGATAAATGCCGCACCGCCGTGGATGCAGCGGGCCGAAGAGCGGCGCCCGGTTTTACCGTAAATGACCAGAATCTTGTCTGAGGGGCAGCGCCTGTAGCGCCTGAGGATGGCAGCCAGGGTCACGAAGACCACGGCCACAAGAATGAGGATAAGAGTTAGTGTAGGCATAATTTATACGGTATATGAGTTTGTTTCTTCTACAAGTACGGTGTTGGAGTCCAGGACGTCCACAACCCTGATGGGAGTGCCGTTCTTAAGGGCCGATTCCCCTTCATACAGGGCGTCGTATTCACGCACCGCCCCGCCGATGGAGATCTGGACCTTTCCCTTTCCTTCGCGTGCGGCGGGGATGGTAAGGTAGACCGTACCTTCGGCACCCGCAGCTGACTTCTCAAGGACGATGTTGCCGCTTTGCTGCATGCTTGCAAGCCACTTGAAAAGATACATGACGGCTGCAACAAGCGCTACGCCCACCACCACGGAGATGATGATGAGAAGCGGCCAGGACTCAACGGAAGGCTTCAGGAGAATGGCGCTCCAGCCAAAGCCCAGGATAAAGTTCACGAAGTTGCGGAAAGAGTACAGGCTTGCCCCGTCCATGGACATGTCTGCGTCCATGTCAAGGTCGAAGTCGGCGGAAGTGTCGGCATCTGCTCCCACAAAAGTGAGGATGCTCTGAATGAGGAAAATCAGGGTAGCCGCAAGAGTTACCACCCACAGGATTTTCATTACCGGTTCAAGCCCGGCCCACCATAATGATATCATAGTGCAAAAGAATTTGGTTTCTTTTGCAAATATAATAATTATTTATTGAATTGCAATAAAAATTTGCAAATTTTTGATAATTGCCACGGATGCTATTGATAATCAACAACTTACACATAGTCGGGTGCACTTGCAGGTGCACCCGACTTTCTATAAAAAGCTATGATTCAGCGAATTAGTAGCCAAAAATATCTTCCACCGAAACGGTCTCCACAGGGCCAAGGGTCTTGAGGTAGGCCATGTCAAGGTCCTTGGTATCTCCAAGGATGGAGTAGTTGTAGGTTCGGCCGGAAATCCATTTGGCGTGAGTGGCAAGGAGGTCTTCCATGGTAAGGGCGTCAACCTTCTCAAAGAGGAGTTTCTCCCGGGGCTCAGTGAGGCCAAGCTCCTGTGCCTGGAGATAGCTGTAGAGCACACGCTCCCCTATCACGCGCTGGGTGCGGAGCTTTCCAAGGATGGAAGCCTTGGCAATCTCAAGGTTCTCGGGGGCCTGAGGCAGGGTTTCGATAATCTCCTCGAAGCCTTCTACTGCCTTTTGGAGCTTGTCGTTCTGGGAAGCGATGTAGGCGCGGAAGGAATAAGTGTCACCGGTAAACGCGGGCTCCGACAGCAAGGCGCCGGCCCCGTATGCCAGGGCGCGGGATTCCCTCATCTCCTGGAACACTATTGCGTTCATGCCTCCGCCGTAGTACTCGTTGAAAAGCTCAATATAGGGAGCTTCTTCAAGCGAGAACTCTTCCCCGCGGTCAGAGTACTGCACGTAATTGAACTGGCGGGAGTCGTAATGAGTCACAAACACCTTGGCCGAAGGAGTAAGGCGCTTGGCGGGATGAGTCTTCACAAGGGGCTCGAGACCCTCTGCGGGATGATACTTGGAAAGCATCTCCTTCACATCCTCAAGCGATGCCGGGCCATAATATACTATGGTATGCTGCTTCCCAAGGAGGTCTTTGAGGGAAGAAAGGATTTCGGCCGAAGTAAGGGCCTTTACCTTTGCGTTGGAAAGCGTCCCGGCCTTAACGTACTCGGGGCCGTAAATGAGGTACTTCTGAAGGGCGCTGCTGCAGGCCCTCTGGTTCTTCTTGGAGTCTTCGCGGGAGCGAAGGATGTCGGCCTTGAGCTCTGCAAGGATATCGTCATTGGGAGTAACATTTCTCAGCTGATACTCAAGTGCTTCCAGGGCCGAAGGAAGGTTCTCCGAAAGGCCGGAGACGGAAATGGACGTGGTGTTTCCTCCAACGCGCGGGGAAGCCGACGAGGCAAGGCCGTAGAGCTTCATGGCAAAGTCCTCCGCGCTGTACTTCTCGGAGCCAAGATATGAGAAATAGTCTGCGGCAAGGTCCAGGACGGGGTCGTTGTCGGTGCCCCTGTCATAGCGGAAAGCGAGTGACGCGATGTCGTTCTGGACATTCTTCTTGTACAGGAGCCTGAGACCGGCGAAATCGGACACGGTCAAATCCTTTTCAAAGTCCACGAAGACGGGCTCAATAGGAGCGGGCTCAGAGGCGGCGATTTCGGCGAGGAAGGCGCTCTGCTTGTCCCTGTTGGTGTAGATGGGGGTAATCTTGGGAGCGTCTATCTTCTTTATGCTCTTATCCTCTCCAAGGCGCTTGAACACAACTGCATAGCCGTTTTCGGGGAGGTATTTTGACGCCCAGGCCACAACGTCTTCCTTGGTAATCTTTGCAATCCTGTCCAGTTTTCCGGCCTCCCATTCCCAGGAGGTGCCGTTGATGAAGGATTTCATGAAAAGGTTGGTGCGGTAGCGGTTGGAGGTAAGCCCCTGCATGGCCCTCAGCTTGTAATTGGCCTTCACGGCCTCCAGAAGTTCTTCCGAGAACTCTCCTTCGCGAAGTTTTTCGGCCTCATCCAAAAGGAGATTCAGAACCTCCTCAAGGCTCTGGCCGTCCTTCGGCATACCTTCGGCAAGCATAAGGCCCCAGTCCGTGCGGTTGTAGGAGAAGAAGGCGCCGCCAAGGATTTCCTGAGACTGGAGAAGGTTGCGGTCTACAAGACCTGCGTTGCCGTTGTAGAGGATTGAGCTTGCAATCTCGGCAATTTCGCTTTCGGGGGAAGACTCTCCTGGCGTGCGCCATCCAAGCATCACGAATTCTGCGTCATAGCCAAGCACATTCTTTACCTTGGGCTCGGTGATGGGATCCTCCGGGGCAATGTTGCGCTCCGGAAGCGCGGGATTGGGTTTCCACTCCCCGAAGTACTTCTTTATTATCTTCACCATCTGATCCGGGTCAAAGTCTCCGGAGAGGCAGATGGCAACGTTGTTGGGTACGTAATAAGTGTCTTTCTGGCGACGGATGGCCTTGAGGGAAGGATTTTTCAGGTGATCCTGAGTGCCGATGACAGTCTGCGTGCCGTAGGGATGGTGCACGAAAAGCATGCTGTCAAGGGCGTCGATGGCTTTTTCGCTATCGTCCGTGAGTCCCATGTTCTTTTCCTCATACACGGCCTCAAGCTCCGTGTGGAAGCCGCGGAACACGCAGTTCATGAAGCGGTCGGCCTCAATGCGCGCCCAGTTCTCCACCTGATTGGACGGGATTTCCTCCACGTAGCAGGTTACGTCGTTGGAAGTAAAGGCGTTTGAGCCCTCCGAGCCGATGATGGACATCAGTTTGTCATACTCATTTGGAATGGCAATCTTTGACGCCTCAAGGCTTATGGAGTCTATTTGATGGTAGAGGGCCTCCCTCTCTGAAGGCTCCGTAAGGGTACGGTAAACCTCGTACAGGGAATCTATCTTTGCCAGCATGGGTTTTTCGGCCTCATAGTCCTGCGTGCCGAATATCTCCGTGCCCTTGAACATCATGTGCTCAAGGTAATGGGCTAGGCCGGTGTTGTCCGAGGGGTCGTCCTTGCCGCCGGCGTGGACGGCAATGTATGTCTGGATCCTTGGCTGGTCCTTATTAACTGACATATATACCTTAAGGCCATTGCTGAGGGTATAGATTTTTGCCTCAAGAGGGTCTCCTTTCACGGAGTCATAACGCGGGCCGCAGGCCATGACCGATACGGCCAGCGCGGCGATGAGCACGAGTTTCTTCATTTCAAAAACGTTTTACTGACACAAAAGTACAAAAAAAACTGTATCTTTGCAGGTTATATAACGTTATCATAATGAAAAATTTTGTAGAGGAGCTAAAATGGAGAGGCATGATCCAGGATATCATGCCCGGAACAGAAGAAAAACTAATGGAAGGCCCGCAGGCGGCTTATGTAGGAATTGACCCCACGGCCGATTCCCTTCATATCGGCCACCTTGTGAGCGTAATGATACTGAAGCATTTCCAGAACTGCGGCCACAAGCCCTATGCACTTGTAGGCGGCGCCACCGGCATGATCGGTGACCCCTCCATGAAAAGCGCAGAGCGCAACCTTCTTGACGAGGAAACCCTCCGTCACAACGTAGAAGGCATCAAGGCCCAGCTTTCCCGCTTCCTGGATTTTGACTCGGACGCTCCCAACAAGGCCGAACTTGTGAACAACTATGACTGGATGAAGGATTACTCTTTCATTAACTTCATCCGAGATATCGGCAAGCACATCACCGTAAACTACATGATGGCCAAGGATTCCGTGAAAAAACGCCTCCAGAGGGACTCCTCGGAGGGCATGTCCTTCACGGAATTCAGCTACCAGCTCATGCAGGGCTACGACTTCTACTGGCTGTGGAAGAACAAGGGCTGCATCCTCCAGCTTGGCGGAAGTGACCAGTGGGGCAACATCACCACCGGCACGGAGCTCATCCGCCGCATGGACGGCGGCCAGGCCTTTGCCCTCACCTGCCCCCTTATCCGGAAAGCCGACGGCACCAAATTCGGCAAAACTGAGAAAGGCAACATCTGGCTGGACCCTGAACGCACTTCACCCTATGAGTTCTACCAGTTCTGGCTCAATGTGGCCGATGACGACGCAGAGCGCTACATCAAGATTTTCACCATGCTGGACCGTGACACCATAGAGTCCCTCATCGCCCGCCACAGGGAGAATCCCGGCGCCCGTGAGCTCCAGAAGGTCCTCGCCGAAGAAGTCACCCGCATGTGCCATGGCCAGGAAGCCCTTGACAATGCCATAGAGGCCTCCCGCATGCTCTTCAGCGGCAACTCGGGAGCCCTCCGTAAACTTGACGAGCGCACCTTCCTCTCCGTCTTCGGAGACGTCCCTTCGTTTGACCTTGCAAAGGCCGAACTTCCCGTGAACATCATGGACCTTCTTGCCGTCAAGACATCCATCCTCCCCTCCAAGGGAGAGGCCCGCAAGATGATCCAGGGCGGCGGCATTGCCATCAACAAGGACAAAGTCACGGATATAGCCGCGGAGGTAACTGAGCAGGACATTGTGAACGGTCACTATATCCTGGCCCAGAAAGGAAAGAAGAACTATTTCATTATCAACGTTAAATAATGGAAAAACCAGCAAGTACAAGACAACTGAAGGTTGGCAGGGAGCTGCAGAAGGACCTTGCGGAACTCATCCGTTCAAAGGGCATGGCGGCGTTTGGCGGCGCCATGGTAACCGTGAGCGAGGTCCGCGTAAGCCCTGACCTTTCCGTGGCCAAGGTCTTCGTGAGCATCTTCCCCTCGGAAAAACAGGGTCCAGTGATGCAGATTCTCCAGGATAACAACAAGGCTCTCCGCGGAGAACTGGGGCATCTTGTTGCAAAGCAGTTCAGGATTGTCCCGGAACTCATCTTCATCCTGGACACCACCCTTGACTACGCAGAGCACATAGAGGAATTACTCAAGAAGTGAAATTGCCATTCATATTCGCCATCCGGTACCTCTTTTCCCGGAAGAGCCACAACGTAAGTGGCCGGATTTCATTTATCGGCGTGGCGGGTATGGCAATAGGCACTGCGGCCCTTGTCATCATCCTTTCCGTTTTCAACGGATTCAACAACCTTGTAAAAGAGTCCCTGGAGGCATCTGACCCTGATTTTCTCATTCGGCCTGCCTCCGGGAAATTTTTTACTCCGGATTCCGCCCTTTTTGCGCCAGTACTTGAGGACAGCAGGGTTCTCAGGCTATCCAGCGTGCTTGAAGAGCAGGTTTTCCTTTCCTATGAAGGCCGGCAGAGCCTTGCAAGGGTAAAGGGAATAGATGAGGCCTCGCAGGAGGAATCGGCACTTAGGGAGAGCGTAATAGACGGAAGCTGGCTGTTTCGGCGCGGGGCTTTTCCTGCGGCTGTTGCGGGCGCCGGGCTTGCGCATAACCTTGGCCTGAGTCCGCGGTTTATAACGCCGTTTGAGATTTACTATCCGTCCCGGAAGGGGAACATCTCGCTTTCAAATCCGGCGGCGTCGCTTCGTAAAGTGAAGGCCCTTACCGGCGGTGTAATCTCCGTCAATTCAGAGATTGACGCTAAGCTTATGCTGGTGCCTATAGATGCCATGAGGGAACTCCTGGAGCTGGAAACCGAGGTGTCTTCCATAGAGATCTGGGCTGCTCCTGGAATGGCCGATGCCCTTGAAAAAGACCTTCAGGCGCACTTCGGCCCGGAGCTTAAAGTCCTCAACCGTTTCCGTCAGGAGGAATCCCTTTTCCGCATGATGAAATACGAGAAACTTGCCATTTTCCTCATTCTCATCTTTGTGGTGATCATCATCGCGTTCAACATCTACAGCTCCCTCAAGATGCTCATCATTGAGAAGGAGGCCGATATTGACACCCTCCGTGCAATGGGAGCCCAGGACGGCATCATACGCCGGATTTTCCTTCTTGAAGGGTGGATGGTGTCTCTCCTTGGAATGGTCATCGGTCTTGTGGTGGGAGTAGGCGTTGTGCTTATCCAGCAGCACTTCGGCATCATAGGCATGCCCGGAAACTTTGTGGTGAACTCCTACCCCGTTGCCCTAAAAACAACAGACCTCCTGTGGATTGCCGCAGGAGTGTCCGTCATTGGTTATCTGATGGCATTTCTGCCGTCCAGGAAAATTACTCTTCCGGAGCGAACATAGGGTCCCAGGCGGGCAGAAGGACAGGCTTCTGGGAGGTCATGGAGAGGATGTCGGCGGGGACGTACTTCTTTTCTACCACAAGGCGGAACATATAATTGTCAAACCAGTCGTCGGTCATGATGATGTTGCCTTTGTAGCCGCTGGTGGCGCCCCAACTGTTCTCTACCATCCACTTTACGGGCTTGCCGTCCTTGATGTCCACGGCAATGAGGGTCATGGCGTGGGTGGAGCCGCTGGCGTGAGTGAGGATGCGGTCTTTCTTGTCCATGCCGTATTCTATGCCGAAAAGCGACTGATAATCAAAGTTTCCGGTATCGGCCACGCCTTTGCCACGATCAAGGAACTTCCCTACGTCGCAGGAGAAGTAAAGCGCGGTGTTGTCCTTTATGGAAGCGATTGCCATTTCCTTGATACGGTCCATGGGAAGGTTCACGTAAACCCAGTTCTGGCCGTCGTAGACATGGCGGTCATAGTCTATCTCATACACCTTGCCGTACTCCAGGGTGGGATTGTTCATCACCATCACGTAGTTGTTCTCAAGGTCTTCTCCAAGGAACTTCTCATAGAATTCCACCGGAGTGTATGTGTTTCCGTCGTGGCTCCAGGTGAACTCCTTGGGAGGAACGCCAAGGCACAGCGCCAGAACACGGTAGACGTCCTTGAGGATAGCTGTCTTTATGGCCTGCGTCTCCTTGTCCTTTGCAGCGCGCAGTTTGAGGCCGCCTTCCCTAAGGATAAGGCTTAGCTGAGAGCGCATGGCCGAAGTATTGTTGGCCGAATATGACTCCGACATTGCCTCTGAGGGCACTACGCCGTACTTCATGATAAGGTTGCTGACACCCGTAAACTGGCCGCCGTCCCCTATGGGATTTGCAAAAAGCCAGTCTACCTTGCGGTCTTCCATGGGAAGTTTCTTGGTGTCTATCACGCCCTGCAGGAAAAGGTTGGCCTTTTCCAGCTGGTCGTAGAAGAAAAGGTAATTCTGGGAGAAGGTGAACTCACTGAGGCCGTGACGGGCTATCATCTTGGCTCTCAGGACATTAAGCCCTGTAAAAAGCCAGCACCGGCCGGAAGATTTCTGGTCTGTGCGCCCCACGGTTTTGACCTCATGGGAAAAACGGGTGTCGGGCATGGCCTGTTTGTCCGCGCTTGCCGCCAGAACCGCCATGGGAGTGGCGTTAAGGGCATTACGGATGGCCTTGTCCTGGGCATTACCCTCGAAAGAGGCGTTAAGGTCTTTTAAAAGTTCGGCCGAAATGCCTCCGGCCTTGTTTTGGGCTGCCGCTCCAAAGGATAGGAGCAGCAGCGCCAGAGCAAAGGTCTTAGTTGTTTTCATTATTTGATTACTCCAAGTTCTTTTCCTACTTTTATGAATGCGGCGATTGCCTTGTCAAGGTGCTCTTTTTCATGGGCTGCGCTAAGCTGTACGCGGATACGGGCCTGGCCCTTGGGAACCACAGGATAGTAGAAACCAGTCACAAAGATGCCTTCTTCGGCCATCTTGGCAGCGAATTTCTGGGACAAAGGGGCGTCGTAGAGCATTACGGCGCAGATGGCGCTTTGGGTTGGTTTGATGTCAAAGCCCGCGGCAAGCATCTTTTCGCGGAAGTAAACCACGTTCTCCATAAGTTTGTCGTGAAGGGCATTGCTCTCCTTAAGGATATTGAAGGTCTCGATTCCTGCGGCGGCAATCATGGGCGGGATGGAATTGGAGAAGAGGTACGGGCGTGAGCGCTGGCGCAGCATCTCAATGATCTCTTTTCGGCCGGTTGTGAAGCCGCCCACAGCACCGCCGAAGGCCTTTCCAAGGGTACCGGTGAAGATATCTATGCGGCCGTAGCACTGAAACTGCTCTGCAACTCCGTGGCCGGTAGCGCCCACAACACCTGCGCTGTGGCTTTCATCTACCATCACAAGGGCATCGTATTTTTCCGCGAGGTCGCAGATCTTGTCCATAGGGGCCACGTTGCCGTCCATGGAGAACACGCCGTCCGTCACAATGATCCTGTGGCGGCAGGCCTGGGCTTCCTTCAGTTTCTCCTCAAGGTCGGCCATGTCTGCGTTTGCATAACGGAAGCGCTGGGCCTTGCAAAGGCGCACGCCGTCAATGATGGAGGCATGGTTGAGGGAATCTGATATGATTGCATCTTCCGGGCCGAAGAGGGGCTCGAACACGCCGCCGTTGGCGTCGAAGCAGGCGGCATAAAGGATGGTGTCCTCCGTCTTGAAATATTCTGAAATAGCCTTTTCAAGCTGTTTGTGGATATCCTGCGTTCCGCAGATGAAGCGCACGGATGACATGCCGTAGCCGCGGGAGTCCATGGCTTTTTTGGCGGCGGCCGCAAGGCGGGGGCTGTCGGCCAGGCCAAGGTAGTTGTTGGCACAGAAATTAAGGGCTTTGCTGCCGTCCTCAAGGGTTATTTCCGCGCTCTGGGGGCTGGCGATGTTTCTTTCATTCTTGTAAAGACCGGCTTCACGGATGGCCTGGAGCTCGTCCTGAAGGTATTTTTGAAATTTTCCGTACATAATAATTATATGGTTTTGTGGTTTCAAATTTAACTCTTTTATATTGAAATTCCACCAAAAAGTAATAAATTTGTACAATCTTTAAGCAGAATATGAAAAACGTACTTGTAATAGGCTCTACCGGCCAGATTGGTTCGGAGCTCACAATGAAAATCAGAAGGGAGATTCCCGGTTCAACTGTTGTAGCAGGTTATATTCCAGGAGCGGAACCTAAGGGCATCCTCCTAGAAAGCGGTCCCTCGGAAATTGCCGATGTCCGTGACGCAGAGGGGCTTGCCGCCATTGTGGACAAGTACCACATTGACACCATCTACAACCTTGCCGCCCTCCTTTCGGCCGTTGCCGAAAGAAAGCCGCTCCTTGCCTGGGACATCCAGATGAACGGTCTTCTGAACATCCTTGAAATTGCCCGCGAAAAGGGTTGTGCGGTGTTTACGCCTTCTTCCATCGGTTCCTTCGGCCCGGAAACTCCCCACGTGGGAACTCCTCAGGACACCATCCAGCGCCCCAGGTCCATGTACGGCGTCACCAAGGTTGCAACAGAGCTCCTGTCAGACTACTATTTCCATAAATATGGCGTGGACACCCGTTCGGTGCGTTTCCCCGGCCTCATTTCCTACACCACGCTGCCCGGCGGCGGCACCACCGACTATGCAGTGGAGGTGTACTATTCGGCCGTAAAGGGAGAAGAATTCGTATGCCCCATTGCGCCCGGCACATTCATGGACATGATGTACATGCCGGATGCCCTTCACGCCGCAATCCAGCTCATGGAAGCAGATCCCACGCGCCTGAAGCACCGCAATTCCTTCAACATAGCCTCAATGAGCTTTGAGCCGGAGCAGCTCTTCGCAAAAATCCGTGAGTACATCCCCGGGCTGCGTGTCCGCTATGAGGTAGACCCTGTGCGCCAGGCCATCGCCACCTCCTGGCCGGATTCCATGGACGACTCCTGCGCCCGTGAGGAATGGGACTGGAAACCCACCTTCACCCTGGATCAGATGACGGTGGACATGATAGAGAATCTCCGCAAGCGCCTCCTGTAGGGGTCTTTTCTTGACTATCAGATATTTTTATAGTATATTTGTCTTATGAAAAAGATGAATATACCCCTTATTGCCACGCTGCTTGGCCTGTCGCTCATTGTGTGCCCGCTCCTTTATATATATGTGGGCCCGGAGTTGGACGCCTCCCAGCTGTCGGTTCTCAAAACCCTTGGCATCATTGCCGGGTGCAGCGCCCTTTACTGCTTTGTGGTTGGTGAACTCACCGGGAACAACTCCCAGATGGACAAACTCTGGAGCATCCTTCCTCCGGTCTACTGCTGGGTAATTGCCGTAAACGGCGGAATGAGCCTGAGGCTTGTGGTAATGGCAGTCCTGGCCACTCTCTGGGGCGCACGCCTCACATTCAATTTTGCCCGCAAGGGAGCCTATCGCCTTAAATTCTGGGAAGGAGAAGAGGATTACCGCTGGGCCGTGGTCCGTGAAGGGCCGTTCTTCAACGGCAACCGCTGGGGCTGGATGCTCTTCGACCTTTTCTTCATATCAATTTACCAGAACACGCTGATCCTTCTCACCACCTTCCCCGCCCTTGTGAGCATGACATCCACCGTTCCCTTCGGCATAGTAGATGTAATTGCCGCCGTCCTCATGCTTGGATTCATTGCATGGGAGGCCGTCGCCGACGAACAGCAGTGGGCATTCCAAACCAAGAAGTGGGCCATGATCAAGGCCGGCCAGAAACTCGAAGACCTTCCGGAGCCCTACAACCTTGGTTTCAACACCCAGGGCCTCTGGGGCATAAGCCGCCATCCCAACTACCTTGGAGAGCAGTCAATCTGGATTGGCTTCTACATTTTCTCCATAGGCGCCGGAATAGGCATTTTCAACTGGAGCATCATTGGCTGCCTGCTGCTGATTGTGCTGTTTATCGGCAGTTCTTCCCTTGCCGAAGAAATCAGCGGAGGCAAGTATCCGCAGTATCAGGCATACTGCTCCCAGGTGTCCAGATTCATTCCTGGCAAACGTTTTCACAACTGATATTTCTGATTGAAAATCGAGGATACCTCAAAGTTGCGGATTGTAAGCAAAAGCCTACAATCCGCTTACTATTTGTAACATCGTGTACGATTTACGATTTGTCATCTCGCCACAATCCCCTGAATATCAACATAGTAAAAGGATTTAATAATTACATATTTCGGGGTGTTTCGGTTAACGTGAAAATTTTTATAATTGATTATCAGCACTTTAATTGCAACTCGCAAAAAATTTCGAAAAAATCTTTTTAAAAAATTTGCAAATCCAAAAATTTGCCGTACCTTTGTATCCGGAATGAGGAAGCAAGGTTCTCTTGACCAAATCATTCTATTGGTTATTAGTTTTAGTGTTATTAATTATGTGGTTAGTAGAGCGTCCGCCTGTGAAGGCCGACGTTTCTTTTTTTATCTCCCCCCTTCTGATGCTATTTACCCCTCACGGTTATGTGAAAACAGTTCTGCTTGCGCTCGTATTTCACGTAGCACAGCCCTTCATTGTGGATATCCCGGAGCACCTGGCCAAGCACGGCGCGGAGCATCTCCGGAGGGACGTCGGCGTACGGGCGGCCGCGGAGCTCCTCTATCTTTACATAACGCCAGTAAGAGAGGTCGAACGTGGTGCCATAGCGGTGTGTAGAGTTCTCAGAGGCGTTTGTGTTTCGCTTGCGGAGGGCCGCAACATCGGCCTCCGTACGCAGAACGGAAGTGACTACCAACTTATTGGGATTAAGGCCGTGGGACGCCAGGGAATCTTGGAAATTGCGGCCGATAAGGTCCAGAAGATCCTTGGCCGATGGCACCAGGTACGGAATGGAATGGGTAAGTTCCCGGATCTCGTAGAGGTCACAGTCCTCCAAAAGGACCAGAGAGCCCTTCATCTTTTCCGCCTCTTCCCTATCCTTCACAGGCGGCACGCCTATGGCCTGGGCTACGTTTAACTGGACATCGTTCATGTCGTTGAACTCACGGGAATACTTTACGTCGTAAATCCTTACGGGATTGTTCTCTATGGTGCCAAGCGCCAGCCAGCGCTTTTCGCGGATGCAGCCGCGTACACTGAAGAAGGTGTAAAGGACAAGGCCGCTGAGTACAACCATGCCTGCCATGGAGATGATGGTCTTAGGTTTCATAGGACAAATATAATGTTTTCTGCCAAAAAATGTCTATATTTGTAAAATAACTGCAAAAACCTATGCCTGAAAATAAGAAACAAGCTGCAAGGATCCAGACCTCTATCCTGAATCCGCTGGAAAAGAAAATACTGGTATGGCTGGCCCAAAGAATGCCTAAGTGGGTAAACTCCGACATGCTTACCTTTGTGGGCTTTCTTGGCGCGCTTACAATGGCCGTCGGTTACGCCCTGGCCAACAACAACCTCAACTGGCTGTGGTTGTCGTGCTTCGGCCTGCTTCTCAACTGGTTTGGAGATTCCCTGGACGGCTCCCTCGCAAGGGTCCGCAACACCCAGCGCAAAACCTACGGCTTTTTCATAGACCACAACGTTGATGTAATCAACGAGACCATCATGTTCATCGGCGTGGGCCTCAGCCCCATGGTAAACATGAGCTTTGCCATGTTCGCCCTGGTAGCCTATTTCATGATAAGCGTATACGTCTACATAGACTGCCACCTCAAAGGGGAGATGCGTCTCACCTACGGCGGCCTTGGCCCCACGGAGTTCCGTCTCATAGTGTTCATAGTGAACCTCCTGTTCCTTTACATCCCCTGGCTCAGCACCTGGAAAATCCCCATGACCATCTTCGGCAAGCCCCTCATGGTAGGCTTCCTTGACTTTGTGGCATTCGGCGCCGCCATGGTTATCTTTGTTATGTACATAGTGGCCTTTGTGAAGGACATCAAGTATTTCTCGGAGATTGATCCGCCCAAGAAATTCTAACGGAACCGTATGGTTGTCATCACTCCGGAAGACGCAGTAAAACTCTCCCCGGTTTTCAAAGGAAAAGCGGGGAGGCTTCTTTTTAAACTGGCCCTGAAACTAACAGGCATAGACCATGTGAACGAGCTCCATGACTATGTGTGGAAGCAGGGAACGCCTCCCGGGCCGGATTTCGCAAAAGGCATCCTGGACTATGCCCAGATTGACTTTTCAATAGGAAACCCAGAGCGCCTGGAAAGCCTCCCGGAAGGCGCTTTCATAGTGATAGCCAATCATGTATACGGACACATTGACGGAATCTCGCTCATAGACATCTTCGGCCATAAACGCCCCAAGGTGAAGGCCATGGTAAACGAGTTCCTTACCTGGATAAAAGGTCTTGAGCCCAACTTCATCTCCGTGAATCCCACCACCACAAAGCGGGAAACCACATCTACCAGCATCGCCGGGGTAAAAAGCGCCCTCTTGCAGGTAAGAAGCGGGGAGCCCCTCATCCTTTTCCCTTCAGGAGCAGTGGCGGACCTCAAGCCCCGTGAAGGCTGGACCGTCAGCGAAAGGGAGTGGCAGGACGCCGCCGTAAGGCTCATCCGGAAAGCCGGAGTTCCCGTGGTCCCGGTAAGGTTCGCCGACAAAAATTCGGCCTTCTACTACCTTCTGGGGCTAATTCACTACAAGATAAGGTTCGTTCGGCTTTTCCACGAGGTATTCAACAAGAAAGGCACCCATCCAAGGGTAATAATAGGTCCCACAATCAGCGTGGAAGAGCAGAAGGCCATCCCGGACAAAGAGTTCAAGCAGTTTCTCCGGGACAGCGTTTACAACCTTCCCCTCCCGGACAATTTCAAACTGAGAAGCGAATTATGGAAGTAGTACTTATAACAGGAGGCAGCAGCGGCATTGGAGCGGCAACGGCCACAATCCTTGCCCAATCCGGAATGAAAGTCTACGCCGGGTCAAGGCGCGGAACCGTCCAGGAAGCCCGTCCGGGCATTATTCCAATAAAGCTGGACGTCAACGACGCCGAATCCCTCAAGGCGGCCGTAGACGGCATCATTGCCGCTGAAGGCAGGCTTGACGCCGTTGTTTGCAACGCCGGAAACGGCATCTACGGTCCCGTGGAGTACACCTCAGAGGCCGATGCCAGGGCCCAGTTCGAGACCTGCTACTTTGGCGCGGTGAAAACCATCCAGGCCTGCCTGCCCGTTTTCCGGAAGCAGGGCCACGGCCGTATCATCACCGTAACGTCCGTGATGGCAGTGCTGGAACTCCCCTACCAGGTTTACTACTCGTCCGTCAAAGCGGCGCTCCTCTCTCTCACGGAAGGTCTAAGGATGGAGCTCAAGGGCTCAGGCATCCAGTGCTGCAGCATCCTCCCCGGAGACGTTGCCACTGGCTTTACTTCGGCAAGGAAAATTGCCGCCCCTGAGGAAGGGACTCCATATGACAAGGGCATCAAAAAGAACCTTGCAAAGATTGAAAAAGACGAGCTTGGAGGAATGAAGCCTGAGGTCATAGGACGCGCCATCCTACGACAGCTGAAGAAAAAGCGCATGGCCGTGAGGGTTACCCCGCGCCTGGATTACAAAGCGGTGAACCTCCTCGTCCGCATTATCCCCAGCAGCTGGAGACTAGCCATCATAAACGCCCTATACAATTGATCCGGAGGCTTCTCATATCCCTTGCATGTATACTGGCGGCCATTTCCGCGGCCGGGCAGTCCACGCGTGTAAGGGGCGGAGTCTATGATGCCGAAACAGGAGAGCCCCTGCCTTTTGTGGGCATCTACTTCGACGGCACCACAATCGGCATAACATCGGACCTTGACGGAAGGTTCAGTATAGAGACGCGCTCCCCGGATGCAAAAGTTCTTACCGCACAGCTTCTTGGCTACGAGCCCCTTTCCATTGAAATAAATAAAGGCGCTTTCTCGGAGGTCAACTTCCACCTGATGCCGGACCGCCGACAGCTGGACGCCGCGGTGGTAAAGCCCGACGACCGCTACATAAAGTCCATCCTCAGGAAACTGGACCGCTCACTTAGCAAAAACGACCCCGACGAAGGTCCCTCCTGGACCTCCCGCCTCTACTCCAAGATAGAGTTCGACGTCACCAATATGGAGGACCTCCTGAAAATAGGCGTCCTGGACAAGAACCTGGGCTTTGTGAGGGAATACACGGATACTTCGGCCATTACGGGAAAGCCCTTCATCCCTGTAATGATATCTGAGAATGTCTCCGACGTCTATCACTCGGAAAACCCGTCCTGGATAAAGGAAGTGATGAGGACAAGCCGGATCTCAGGCCTTGAAGACGACAATGCCGTGAGGCAGTTCACGGGCTCCTACCTTCTCAAGACCAATTTCTACAAGCCCGGAATAGGCGTTTTCAACCTTGAGCTCCCCAATCCGGCGGCGGCCTCCTCACACATGTTCTACAATTATTTCCTTGTAGACAGCCTTCAGGTGGAGGGCCGAAAGACCTATGTCCTGAGGTTCCACCCAAAGAGCCTTGTGACCTCCCCCACCCTTGACGGAGAAATGCAGTTTGACGCCGAAGACTTCGGCATAAGGAGCGTCCACGCCCAGCTCTCCCCTTCCTCCAACGTCAACTGGATAAGGCACATAAACTTTGACATAGTCAACAGGAGAACCCCTGAGGGCAAATGGTTCTACGACGAAGAGCACCTGTTCATAGATTTCTCGGTAACGCTCTCCGACAAATCCAAGCTCATCTCCATCCTTGCCAACCGTAACATAAAGTACCAGCCGCCGGTTTTCGGCCCGGTCACGGACAAAGACGCCCTCACATCCGTGGAATCCGTGATAATGAGGGATGTGACCGTGGGAGACGACGCATACTGGGAGGACGCCCGCCCGTATAAACTTACAGACAGGGAGCAGGGCATCTACGACATGGTGGAGGACTTCCAGGGAACCAGCTTTTACAAAGGGACTTACGGAATTGTCCGCACCCTTGTCAACAATTACTATGAGGTAAAGCCCTGGGGCTTTGAGTTCGGCCGATGGGCCCGTACCTTCTCATACACGCAAATGGAGGGTTTCCGCGTCCAGATTGGAGGCCGAACCCTGAAGGAATGGAACAACAAAATCCGCCTTGGAGGCTATGTGGCCTATGGTTTCAGGGACAAGATCCCTAAGGGCGAAGCAACCTTTGAGTGGATGCTGGGAAGGGAAAAGACCAGGAAACTCACCGCCACCGCCACCTATGACTACAAGCAGTACGGCAGCGGTACAGGCGTGTTCACCGTCCCCAACATCTTTTCCTCCATCCTTGCGCGCAACGTTGGCGCCCGGCGCAACATAATCCGCTGCTTCAACCTGGAATACGACCATGAGTTCTGCAGGGAGCTCAATTCCAAGCTTGAGCTCACCCAAACCCGTATCTGGGGCAACGAGATTGTGCCTTTCATAAGGCGCTCCGACAACCAGTTCCAGAATAGTTTCTCCACCAACGAAGTCCACGCGCAACTTCGCGTCTCGTTCAACGAGAGAGTCAACCGCAACTTCTTCAAAAAGACTTACTTATTCACCAAATATCCGGTAATCACCCTGGATGTCACCGGCGGCATCGCGGGCATTACCAAGGACGACATCGGCTACCTTAAAACGGAGGCCGAAATAACCTGGAAAGTCCCCACCACAGCCGTGGGTTTTGGAAAGTTCATGCTTCAGGGCGGAGCCATCTGGGGAGGAGTCCCCTATCCCCTCCTCAAGCTCCATGAGGGCAACCAGACATATTTCCTGGACAAGTCGGCCTTCTCCTGCATGGACTACTTTGAATTTGCGTCGGACCGCTGGCTTACCGGATACTATGTACACAATTTCAACGGATTCTTCCTTGGGAAAATCCCGCTTCTGAAGAAACTGGACCTCCGAGAAGTTGTGACGGCCCGCTTTGCCTGGGGAACTATGTCGGAGGCCAACGACAGGGAGCATTCGCCCTTCATTTTCCCGGAGGAAATGAAGATAGGCACGCTTGAGACTCCTTATGTGGAACTTGGAGTAGGAATCTCCAACATACTAAGAATCCTTCGCGTAGACGCATACTGGAGGGTCACACATCCGCGCGCAGACGGAAAGAATTTCACCATTAACGTAGGACTTGACGTAGAATTCTAAACTGATATGAAAACTGGCATTACTGTTCATGAGCTGAAAATTGAAGGCTACACTGAGCCTGTGGACATAAGCGGATACATCCTTGACCGCTATGTGTATGGTTTCATGATTGAAGGAGAAGCACTTGCCGACATTGATGGCAACAGTTTCCTCATAGGGCCGGGACAGTTTATAATTGTTCCGGAAAGCAAGAAGATTGTAATACGCCACTACGACGGCTGCTACGGATTCATGGGGTCTTTTTCCATAGATTTCCTGAAAGACGCGTCGTACTCCGTCCTTCGTGCCACAAGGCCGCTGCTCCAGAGTTTCTGGTTCGACGACGCCGTATTCATGGCCAACCTCTTCCGCCGCATGCTCACCGCCTTGGAAGACAAGGACTTGTCCTTCCTTAAAAGCGCCATGGACCTTATCCTTTGCCAGATACGCCCGGATACCAAGGTAGCCGCCATTCCGGAGAAATTCCTCCAGCTGGTATTCGACAGCAAAAAGGCCCCGGCGTCGGTGTCGGAATATGCTACTGAGCTTAACGTTACCCCTAATTACCTCAACAAAACCGTCAAGCACCACACCCACCGTACGGCCATCGACTGGATAGAAATTGCCCGCCTTAACTTGGCAAAGCAGCTTCTAAAAGACAAGAGCGTTCCAATTGGGGATGTGGCCGGCCGCGTAGGTGTGCCGGACCAGTCTTATTTTGCAAGGTTCTTCAAGAAAAAGACAGGCCTCACGCCGTCTGAGTTCCGTACCCAGTCACAGTAAGCACATCTCCGCTTACCATAAACCTTACATCTGCGCCCTCAAACAGGAAGGCGTATTCCCTGCCGGGAGTGTCCTGGTACGGCGGACGAGGATCCAGTGAAAGGACTTCCTCCAGCGTCTGCCTCTGACGGCTGTCAAGGCGGATATTTTCAGGGATAACCACCTTGAGGGCCTTTCTGGGGGCTTCGGCCGCAAATCCGGACACCGCTTCAGGGTGGGAGTCCGCGTATTTCACATAGGGTTTGATGTCGTAGATGGGGGTGCCGTCCATAAGGTCCGCGCCGCTCACAACTATCTCCATATCCTGGATTTCCTCTATCCTTACACATGAAAGGCCCAGAGGATTGGGCCTGAAAGGCGACCTTGTGGCCCAGACGCCAACGGAAGTGTTCCCGCCAAGGCGCGGAGGACGCACGGTTGGCTGCCAGCCCCCTTTTACCTCCCTATTGGCCGAAAAACCCCACACAAGCCAAATGTGACTGAACCCTTCAAGGCCGCGGAGGGCTTCACGAACGCGATACTTATCCGTGAAGACAATCTTTCCCCTGAGGGTTTCGGCAAGAAGGCTCTGGCGCGGGATGCCGAATTTTGAGCCGAACGCTCCCCTGTAATAGGCTACAGGCTCTATTGTGAGGCTGTCCATACTCTCTAATTCAGGTATTTTCCGTGACAGCGGCAGTAACGAAGACCGCTGCCGCAAGGGCATGGATCATTGGGAGCCACATGCGGAATGGTGAACCCATGCGCCCTTACCGGAGGCTCAGGCATGCTCCAGTGCGGGTAATCCCCCTGGGGCTCTGACGGGGCCGCGGGCATATCCTGCCGCCAGGCATTCCTGTCGCAGAGGCACTTACCCGTACTCTTTGCCGAATTCCCTTTGAGGCACCACTTGGGCACGGAATCCGCGTAATCTGATACTATGCCGAAGAAGGACTCTAGGGCTGCGGAGTCAAGGGTCCCGTAAAGAGGACTGTCGAAGACGGAGTCGTAGAGCTCCGGACGGGGGCCGGAAGTGAACTGGGACTCCATCCAGGTGTCGTGAATGGCCTTTACGAGGTCGAAGCCTTCATAGCCTATGCGGCGAAACATCTGCTCCAGGCGCATGCCCTCTATGGTTTTGAGGCCAACCGTAAAGTAAGGGGCGCCGGCTCCGGCCTGCATAGCATCCATATCATGGAAAACGGCATACTCCCCATTAAAGTCCTGAAGCTGAGTCATCAATTCGTCTATATCCGGAACGCAGGGAGAGCAAAGATAGTCTCCCCATTTGTCCGAGTAACGGTACAGCTTCACTATTGGCGTAGTGCTCAGAAGCTTTGAAAGATGCCGGTTGGAGCCGCCCACATTCTCCTTGAACCAGTCCATCATGATATCCACAAACGTTTCCGTAGGGATAACCCCATACAGGTTAAGGTATCCAAGGGCAACCCTTTCCAGCTTGAACTGGCCGTTACGTTCCAAGGAATGGATGACTGAGTCTACTTGGGGAGACACTATATCAAACATCTCCCGGCTTATCCACACCTTGTGATAATTGTCATCGGAATCGTCGTATTGCACAAGGCCGGTCACTTCAAGAAGTGACGGGTAGTCGGCAAAATCCTGATAGAGGACTTTTTCCGGGCCATTGCGTACAAGGTCCCGCAGCAGTTTCACGTCCCTTTCCATAAGATGGGACATCCACTGCTGCGGGTATGACCGAATGTAACTTTGAAGCTCACTTACCATCTGAGACTTCCTGAGGTGGGTACTAAGGGAACTCCCCAGGATGTTTGCAAGATCCTGGAGTTCCGGCTTGTCGTAGGAGCTCAGAACGGTACTAAGGCTTCTTTCTTCCATCAGGCGTCCTGGTACTTTAGGATGGGGTTACGCGCCGCAGCGGTTTCGTCCGGGCGGGAAATGGGAGTGCAGTGAGGGGCGTCGTGGAGAATCTGAGGATCCTCTGCGGCCTCTGCCGCAATCTTTCTCATGACCTCTATGAAAGCATCTATGGTTTCCTTGCTTTCGGTTTCCGTGGGCTCTATCATGAGGGCCTGGTGGAAAAGGAGCGGGAAATAGATGGTGGGGGCATGGAAGCCGTAATCCAGCAGGCGCTTTGCAACGTCCAGGGTGGTGGCTCCGGGAACGCCTTCACGGGCGCCGTCGTTCAAAAGTCCGTCAAACACGAATTCGTGCTTGCAAACGCCCTCAATGGGGAGTTTGTAAACGTCCTTGAGGCACTCCTTGATGTAGTTTGCGCTAAGAACGGCATACTCTCCCACCTCACGGAGATGCTCCTTGCCAAGAGAGAGAATGTATGCATAGGCACGCAGAATTACGCCGAAGTTTCCGTGGAAACCGGACACCCTGAGGTCAGGGATGCAGTCTTCCAGATGCTTTGCAACGCCAACCGGACCGCTGCCGGGACCTCCGCCGCCGTGAGGCGTGGAGAAGGTTTTGTGAAGATTCAGGTGCATGATGTCAAAGCCCATGTCTCCGGGACGCACAACGCCCATGAGAGGGTTCATGTTGGCGCCGTCGTAGTACAGAAGGCCGCCGCAGCCGTGAACCAGCGATGCAATCTCCTCAATCTGGGTTTCAAAAAGGCCCAGGGTATTGGGGTTGGTCATCATAATGCCGGCGATGTCCGGGCCCAGCAGGGGCTTAAGCGCCTCTACGTCAATGCGTCCGTTCTCAAGGGACTTAACCTCCACCACTTCCAGGCCGCAGACTGCCGCCGAAGCCGGATTGGTGCCATGGGCACTGTCCGGGACAATGACCTTGGTTCGGCCGAAATCTCCGCGCTGCATATGGTAGGTGCGCATAATCATGAGGCCGGTGAGTTCACCGTGCGCTCCGGCGCAGGGGTCGAAGGTAAAGGTGTACATACCGGTAATGGCGGCAAGGGCCTTGTTCATCTCCTGGTACACCTTGAGGGCACCCTTAGTGAGCCCCGCGTGCATGAGGGGATGAAGGCCTGCAAAGCCCTGGAGGGCAGCCACTTCCTCATTGATCTTGGGGTTGTACTTCATGGTGCAGGAACCAAGCGGATAGAAGCCTGTATCCACCCCGAAGTTCATCTGGGACAGGTTGGTGTAGTGGCGCACTACGTCGGGTTCGCTTACCTCCGGAAGTTCCAGGGCCGAATTACGCCTTAGGGCGGCGGGAAGTTCCGCGGCCTTGGGGAAATCGTTCTTTCTGAGGGAATAACCGCATCGGCCTTCCTTAGAGAGCTCAAAAACAAGTTTGTCGTAGTATTTCATGGCCTATCCCTCCTTTATTACGCTAACAAGGCGGTCTACTTCCTCCTTGGAGTGTTTTTCCGTTACGCAGAAACTGACATACCCTTCTTCGGTGTCCAGGGCTGCAAAGAAGCCGGCCTCTTCAAGGCGCTTTTGCATGAGCCCGGGGAACTTTTTGGGCTTTAGGACAAACTCCTTCAGGAAAGGCTTGCCGGGGAAAACTTCCTCGAACTTGCCGGTTTTAAGGAGTTCGGAATAAAGGTAATGGGCGCCGTCGGAGCTTTGCCTGTTTACCTCCTTAAGGCCTTCAGGGCCCATCAGGGACAGGTAAATGGTAACCCAGAGCGCCATCAGGGACTCGTTGGAGCAGATGTTTGAAGTGGCTTTCTCACGCTTGATGTGCTGTTCTCGGGCCTGGAGGGTGAGCACAAACACGCGCCTGCCTTCCTTGTCCGTGGTCTGGCCTACAATTCGGCCGGGCATCTTGCGCATGTAGTCCTTCTTCACGGTCATGAAACCAACGTAAGGGCCTCCGTAGCAAAGCGGCAGTCCAAGGGGCTGGCCGTCGCCAACCGCAATGTCCGCGCCCCATTCTCCGGGGGTCTTCACTACGGCAAGGGCCGAAGGGTCACAATATTCTACCATGAGGGCCTTGGCGGCATGGATGGCCTCCGCGAATCCGGTGTGGTCTTCCACTATGCCGTAACGGTTTATGGAAGGGAGGATTACGCCGGCGACGTCCTCTGTGAGGGCTGCCTTGAGGGCTTCGGCCGAAGTCTGACCGTCAGATGCGTCAATATAACCCAGATTTACGCCGTGGAATTTTGCATAGGTCTCCACTACCTTTATTACATGCGGCAGAAGGGCCTTTGACAGGAGCACGGTGTTTTTCTTGCGGGTGCATGCCACGCACATCTTCATGGCCTCTGCGGCTGCTGTGGGGCCGTCGTACATGGAGGCGTTGGAAACGTCCAGTCCAGTGAGGGCGCACATCATGCTCTGGTACTCGAAGATATAGCGGAGCGTACCCTGGGATATCTCACACTGATAGGGAGTGTATGCCGTAAGGAATTCGCTCCTCTGGGTGAGATACGGAATTACGGAAGGGGTGTAATGGTCATAGGCGCCCTGACCCACAAACACCTTCAGGTGGGCGTTCTGGGCTTCGAGGTCATGGAACCAGTCCCTTATCTCTTGCTCGCTCATTGCCGGCGGCAGGGCATAAGGGCCTTTTTTCAGGAATTTCGCGGGGACATCGGAATAAAGGTCTCGGAGGCTTTCGGCCCCAACCTTATCCAGCATTGCCCTCACGTCCGCATCTGTGTGCGGAAGGTAAGGAAGTGATGCCATATGCTACTCTCCGATGAGGGCTTTGTAACCTGCAGCGTCAAGGAGGGAGTCAAGCTCCGATGCGTCACTCATCTCCACCTTGATTATCCAGTTTTCAAAGGCGTCCTCGTTCACTTTTTCGGGGGCGTCTTCAAGGGCTTCGTTAACCTCAACAACAGTGCCGGAAACGGGGCTGATAAGGTCTGAGGAGGCTTTTACGCTTTCAAGTGCGCCGAATTCCTCGCCTGCGGAAACTTCGTCGTCAACGGCGGGCATATCCACATACGTGATGTCTCCCATTTCCTTCTGGGCAAAATCGGAAACGCCGATAATTGCAATATTGCCTTCTACTTTAACCCATTCGTGGGATTCGGAGTATTTGAGTCCTTCAATAATCTTTGACATAGCTATAGTTATTTTTTATAATTTGTCTGATAAAAACGTTTCTTGATAACTTTTCCGGGGAAAACTTTCTTTCTGATCCGGATGGAAAGAGGGGTATCCAGGGCCGAATATTCCTTTGCAACAAGGGCGAAGCAGATGCTCTTGTCAAGGGAGATGGAGTGGTAACCGGTGGTGACAACGCCAACCTCGGTTCCGTCCTCAAGTTCTACGGGATAACCGGCGCGCGGAATGGCTTTGTCCTCAATCTCAATGCCCACAAGCTTACGGGCAAGGTTTCCGGCCTTTTGGTCCAGGAGGGCTTCCTTGCCGATGAAATCTTTGTCGTACTTGCAGAACATCCCGAGGCCTGCCATGACGGGGCTTATCTCCGGGCTAAGCTCGTCTCCGTAAAGAGGGAGGCCGGCTTCGAAGCGGAGGGTGTCGCGGCAGCCGAGGCCGCAGGGTTGGACGCCTGCCTTCAGGAGGCGGTCCCAGATTTCCACGGTGTTCTCAATTGTGGTGTAAAGCTCAAAACCGTCTTCCCCAGTATATCCGGTGCGGCTCAGGATGAGGCGTTTACCGTTATAAAGGACGTCACAGAAGGTGTAGAAGCCAAGTTCTGCGGCTTCCTTGTAGCCAAGGACCTCCATTACGGTTTTTTCGGCCTCGGGGCCCTGCACGGCAATCTGGCCCCATACGGGAGACTCGTTGCGCACGGTGCAGTCAAAGCCCTTCACCTGCTCCTGAATCCAAGCAAAGTCCTTGTCAATGTTTGCGGCATTTACAACAAGGAGGAAGTGGCCAGGCTGGAACTCACGGTACACGAGGAGGTCGTCTACGGTGCCGCCGTCAGGGTAGCACATCATGCCGTAGAGCACCTTTCCGGGCTCGAATCCGCGGATTTCGTTGGTGAAGATGTGGTTCACGAAGGCTTCGGCATCCGGGCCTTCAACAAAGATCTCTCCCATGTGGGAGACATCGAACATGCCCACGTGCTGCCTTACGGCAAGGTGCTCCGGCACTATGCCGGCATACTGGATGGGCATAATGAAGCCTGCGAAGGGACTCATCTTGGCGCCTAGCGCAACGTGAGAGTCATACAGGCAAGTTTTCAATTCTGACATATCAGGTTATAAAGTTTAGTGTTGGTTTCAAAATTTATTCTCATATCCTCCGGGGTGGCTCCTTTTGAGGGGGGCGTTTCCCCGCAGATGTCAATTGCGGCAATATCCATCTTGGTCATTGCAAGCTTCAGAATTTCCTCCACTTGCGTTAGGCCGAACTCTCCCTGCGACCAGTCCGTGCGGGCCCACTGCGGCGCCATCACGTCCTTGTCAAGCGATATGTACAGTCTCTCTCCCCTTCTGTCCTCCATCCATTCAAGGTAGTCCCCGTTTTCGGGGCCTATCCACAGCACATCCTCAAGCAGCGGATTCTCCTCCCGCATGGCCTTTACCCAGCTTCCGCAGCTTAGGACTCCCCCTCCAAAGGCAGGCTCCTGGTTGTCCGGGTGGTTGTCAAGGAGAAGAAGGTGGAACGGCTTCATCTCACGAAGCGCCAGAAGGTGTGACATGTAGTGGTAGTCACCGCTGTCCAGCCACCTGAGACCGGGCAGGTTTTCCGGCAGCATCCGCCCAATTTCCAGGGCCGATTCCGCATCACAGTAGCAGGAAGTCCCTTCCAAACCCTTGAGTTCCAGCACCTGAGCTTCTGCGGCATTCTCCTCCAGCCACCCAAGGAACCCTTGAGCGCCGTAAGCCCCGCTGAAATCACAAACCAGAGTGCCTTTTTTCATTTTGTAAAGATAGCCATTTTTACAAGATTTTCCATTATCTTTGCGAAGATTCTTTTTGACTATGGCCGAATCAAACTTCATAGACTACGTGCGCATTTTCTGCGCAAGCGGGCACGGCGGAGCCGGAAGCGCTCACCTTCACAGGGCAAAATACGTCCCAAAGGGCGGCCCGGACGGCGGTGACGGCGGCCGCGGCGGCCACATTATCCTAAGGGTGAATCCCCAGCTCTGGACCCTGATCCATCTCCGGTACCGCAAGGTGGTGCGCGCCGAAAACGGCGGCAACGGCGCCGAAGCCCTAAAGAGGGGCAAAAACGGCACGGACATCGTCCTGGAAGTACCCCAGGGCGTGGTGGTGAAGGACGCCGAAACCGAGGAAGTGATTACCGAACTGGTGGAACCCGGTCAGGAATACATCCTTTGCCGCGGCGGAAAAGGCGGCTGGGGCAACGACCACTTCAAAAGCGCCACCAACCAGACTCCCCGTTACGCCCAGCCCGGCGAAGACGGCATGGAAGGCTGGTTCATCCTGGAACTCAAAGTCCTGGCCGATGTCGGCCTGGTGGGCTTCCCCAACGCCGGAAAAAGCACCCTTCTTTCCGTCATAACTTCGGCCAAACCCAAAATTGCAAACTACGCATTCACAACCCTGGAGCCCAATCTTGGGATAGTGCGCTACTACGACGACCGCTCCTTTGTGATGGCCGACATCCCCGGTATCATAGAGGGCGCCCACGAGGGAAAAGGCATCGGCATGCGCTTCCTGAGGCACATCGAGCGCAATTCCGTGCTCCTTTTCATGGTTTCGGCCGATGAACCGGACGTCATGAAAGGCTACAGGATACTACTCAATGAACTGGAGGAATACAACCCGGAACTTCTGGTGAAAGACCGCGTCCTGGCCATTACCAAGACAGACCTCGTAGACGACAAGCAGCGTGCAAAGATAGAGAAAAAACTCCCCCAGGACCTTCCCCACGTTTTTATCTCGTCCGTTGCAAGGATCGGCCTTGAAGACCTCAAGGAAATGCTCTGGAAAGCACTTAACAAATGATAGACATTGTTCAGATAGACCAGGCGGCAACCCTGTGGATCAACAGGTTGGACATCCCGGCCCTGCACCAGCTATGGATAGTGCTCTCGGACGCTAAAATCTGGTTCCCGGCATACGCCATAGTGATGGGTTTCATAATCTGGAAACTGGGCTGGAAAAAAGGCGTCCTTGTAAGCATGTCCCTTATCCTATGCGTCGTTCTCACAGACCAGCTTTCCGGAGTGGTGAAAGACTCCGTGGCACGCCTCAGGCCCTGCTACAACACCTGGATGCTGGATAACGGCCTCATCATGCCCGGCGGCCCCACCGGTCACCTTTACGGATTTTTCTCAAGCCATGCCGCAAATGTATTCGGCTTTGCCGCCGCAACCACCCTCGGCCTGGGCCTCAACGGCTCTCCCGTAAAGCCGTTCGCCGTCGGCGTTTACATCTGGGCATCCCTCGTGAGCCTTGCCCGCATCATGATGGGGGCCCACTTCCTTGGCGACGTCCTTGTGGGCATACTTTTCGGCCTTGTCATGGGCAGCGCCGTGGCATACCTCACGCACCTCCTCATTAAAGCGTGGAAATAACTTTTTCCATCCGGATTCCGCGGGAACCCTTCACAAGGATGGTGCAACCCTCAATGGGATTGGCTTTCAGCCATTCGGCAAGGGAATCGGAGGTGTCAAACACGGGAATGCCGGTGCCTTCGGCGGCTTTCTTGAATTCCGGACCCACCAGGATGGCCTGAGATTTCTCGGCTTCGCTCGAAATGACAGAAAGAAGCCGGTCCACAATTTTCTTGTGCTCTGTGGCGGAATCGGCCCCTAGTTCACGCATGTCGCCAAGGAGGGCCACCTTCCGGCCTTCGCAGAGGGTGAGGTTGTCAAGGGCCACGGCCATGGACGAAGGATTGGCGTTGTAGGCATCTACAATAAGAGTATTCCGGCCGGTACGCACAAGCTGTGAACGGTTGTTGGAAGGCACATAGGCCTCAACAGCCTTTATGGCATCGTCCTCGTGTACGCCGAAGAACCATCCAACCTTAAGGGCGGCAAGGACATTGGCGGCATTGTAAGCCCCCACAAGGTTTGTCTTTACGGTTCGGCCTCCCGGAATAACCAGCCTCAGGAAAGGATCAGTGGCCGATGAAGGAAGGACCTTCACGCCCTCCATGCCGTAAGGGACAGACTCCAGTTCCCTCTCCCAAAGCATGCCTTCAAGGATATGGTCGTCGGCATTTACAAACGCCAGTCCCTCGTGCTCCTTGAGGTAGTCGTAGAGAAGCCCTTTTGCGTGCATTACGCCTTCAAAACTGCCGAAGCCCTCCAGATGCGCTTTGCCAACATTGGTGATAAGGCCGTGGGTGGGCTGGGATACCTTCAGAAGGGGCCGAAGGTCTTCCGGGTGGCTGGCGCCCATCTCCACAACGGCAATCTGGACATCCTGGCCAATGCCAAGAACAGTCAGGGGAACTCCGATGTCGTTGTTGAGGTTTCCGCGTGTGGCGGCAACTTTGTATTTTGCGGCCAGGACCGTGCTCACCAGCTCCTTGGTAGTGGTTTTACCGTTTGTGCCGGTAAGGCCGATAACTGGAATGTCCAGCTGTGAACGGTGGAATGCGGCAAGCTCCTGCAGGGTCTGAAGGGTGTCCTCAACCTTGATGAGCCTGGGGTCATCTTCCGTCACGGTGCTGTTCACCACGGCATAGCAGGCGCCAGCTTCAAGGGCCTTGAGCGCAAAAGTGTTGCCGTCAAAATTCTCTCCCTTAAGGGCAAAGAAAAGCTGGTTTTCAGAGATTGTGCGGGTGTCGGTGTTTACCCCTGCGCTCTGAAGGAATATCTTGTATAGGGATTCTATGTTCATATCAATATGAGATTTCTCGACTCGCTTCGCTCGCTCGAAATGACAAAGGGGTTGCTATCGGCCGGTGGAGCCAAAACCGCCGGCGCCGCGCTCAGTGCTGTCAAGGGCGTCCGTCTCTTCCCACTCCACGTGCTCGTGGCGGGCTATAACCATCTGGGCTATCCTCTCTCCGGGGACAATCTCAAAAGGCTCATTGGACAGGTTCACCAGGATAACCTTTATTTCCCCGCGGTAATCGGCATCAATGGTGCCGGGGGTGTTGAGAACGGTTATTCCGTGCTTTGCGGCAAGACCGCTGCGGGGCCTCACCTGGGCCTCGTAGCCGGCCGGAAGTGCAATGTAAAGGCCCGTAGGGACAAGGATTCTCTCAAGCGGGCCGATGGTGACGGGCTCCGTAATGGACGCCTTCAGATCTACCCCTGCCGAAAGTTCCGTAGCGTATGCGGGGCATGGATATCCGGATTTGTTTACAATCCTGACTTTCATTACTTAGGTGCTTTTATGTAAAGGACTATGGCTATTATCGCAAATATATAATTAGGAAGCCATATTGCGATGGATGGAGGCAGGGTGTCGGTTGCCACAAACATCTCGCTGAACTGCTGGAACAGGATGTAGGAGAAGCCTAGTGCCGTTCCCGTGGCAAGGTTCCAGCCCATTCCGCCGCGCTTTTTCTTTGTACAGAGCGACACCGCGATTATGGTAAGGATAATTGAGGAAATGGGCATGGCCATCCTGTTGTTCTTCTCTATGAGAGCGGCCGAAACCGACGCATCTCCCCTTTGTGTCTGGGTTTTGATGAGCCTTTCAAGTTCGGCCTCGTTGAGCCGGGTGATGGTGTACTTGTTAAGGAAGAAATCCTCCCTGGTAAGGCTCAGGGTTGTATCCAGCTGGCGGCCGGAACGGACGTGGTCACCAAGGCCTTCGTCGTAGTCGCGGATGAACCAGTTGCGGAGTTTCCACCTTCCGGTGAGGGTGTCATACTGGGCGCTTTCGGCCGTAATCTTGGAGCGGAGCCGCCCTCCGGAAAGGTCTTCAAGGGTAAAGTTATATGCCGTGTTGTTGTAGGCGCTGAACGACTCCAGGTACACAAAGTGGTCGTTTTCAAGCTTGTAGTGCATGTCGTGGCCGATTTTGACCTTCATGCGCGGGATATACTTTTGCTCGAAGTCCACCTTTCGGCCCACCTGGTGAGGGATTACCCACATGCCAAGCCCCATGGTGAGCAAGGTGATGAATACCGCCGACACCATATACGGGACCATGAGACGATGGAATGAGATGCCGCTTGAGAGCATTGCCACCACCTCTGAGTCCTGGGTCATCTTGGAGGTGAAGAAAATGACGGTGAGGAACACGAACATGGGCGAATACATGTTCATGAAGTACGGGATGAAGCCAAGGTAGTAGTCGAAGATAATCTCCTTCATGGGGGCTTCCTTGCGGACGAAGTCCTCGATTTTCTCGCTGACGTCAAAAATCACTATGATGACCGCAAGAAGGAGCAGTGCCATGAAAAATGTCACCAGAAACTTCTTGATTATGTACCAGTCCAGTTTCTTAAGCCCTATGTTCATAAGCGCTGCATGAGTTTTGGAAGCATGGCGTTTTTCCAGGAGGTGAAGTCCCCTGCCTCAATGTGCTGCCTGGCCTTTGTGACAAGGTCCAGGTAGAAGGCGAGGTTGTGCTCCGACGCCACCATGGCGGCAAACATCTCCTTTGCTATGAAAAGATGATGGATGTACGCCCTGGTATAGTAACTGTCTACAAATGAGGTGCCGAAAGGGTCCAGCGGGGAGAAATCTTCCGTCCACTTGGAGTTTCTCATGTTCATGACGCCGTTCCAGGTGAAGAGCATTCCGTTTCGGCCGTTACGGGTGGGCATTACGCAGTCGAACATGTCTATTCCGCGGGCAATGCCTTCGAGGATGTTGGCGGGAGTTCCCACGCCCATGAGGTAACGGGGCTTGTTTTCCGGGAGGATGGGGCACGTGACCTCCAGCATCTCGTACATCTTTTCCGTGGGCTCCCCTACCGCCAGGCCGCCTACGGCGTATCCGCCGCGGTTGGGGTTGTCCAGCTTCAGGGCATGTTCCACGGCCCTTTTCCTGAGGTCCGGGTACACGCAGCCCTGGATTATGGGGAACATAACCTGCTGATATCCGTACAGGGGCTCGGTTTCGTCAAAGTGCTTTGCAAAGCGCTCCAGCCAGCCCTGGGTAAGTTTCAGGGACTTTGCGGCATAACGTTCGTCGGCGTCTCCGGGGCAGCACTCGTCAAGGGCCATCATGATATCGGCACCTATAATACGCTGTGTGTCAACGTTGTTTTCCGGGGTGAAGATGTGCTTGGAGCCGTCTATGTGGGAGGAGAACTTGCAGCCTTCCTCCGTGAGTTTACGGATGGGGGCGAGGGAAAAGACCTGGAACCCGCCGCTGTCCGTGAGGATGGGCCTGTCCCAGTGCTCGAATTTATGGAGCCCTCCGGCTTTTCTGAGGGTGTCCAGTCCGGGCCGAAGATAAAGGTGATAGGTGTTTCCAAGGATGATCTGGGCCTTAATATCGGCCTCCAAATCCCTGTGATAGACGCCTTTGACGGAACCCACGGTGCCCACCGGCATGAAAATGGGGGTCTTGATTTCCCCGTGGTCCGTGGAAATAACGCCGGCCCTTGCGGCCGAATCTTTATCCTTTGCCTTTAATTTAAATTCGAACATCTCTGCAAAAATACGGATTTTTTCGTACTTTTGTATGATGAACTTGAGACTAATAACAATATTTATACATCATGCAAATAAAGATTAAGCCCATTTCCGTGAAGCTCGCCCTCCTGAACTTCATTGAATTCGCCGTGTGGGGCGCTTACCTCACATCACTGGGAAGGTACCTTGGCAATATCGGCCTTGGTCCCCAGATCAAGTGGTTCTTTGCCATGCAGGGAATAGTTTCCATCTTCATGCCCACCCTCATGGGTATTCTCGCAGACCGCAAGATGGAGGCCCAGAAGGTCCTTTCAATGTGCCACGGACTTGCCGGAATCTTCATGATAGGGGCCGGTGCATACTGCATGAGCGCTGGTAACGCCGTCCAGTTTGCCCCGTTGTTCGTATTCTACAGCCTCAGCGTGGCGTTCTTCATGCCCACCATCGCACTTGTGAACTCCGTGGCCTATAACGCCCTTGGCAAGGAAGGCATGGACCCCGTGAAGGACTTCCCTCCCATCCGCGTGTTCGGCACAGTGGGCTTCATCTGCAGCATGCTCCTCACCAACTTCCTCCATATCAAGGGAGTGGCCATGCAGGACAGCTTCACCCAGCTGCTGTCTTCGGGCATTCTTTCACTTATCATGTGCGCTTATTCGCTCACAATGCCTGCGTGCCCCGTCAACAAGGCAGGTGGCAAGCAGAGCCTCGCAGAAGCATTCGGCCTCAAGGCCTTCACCCTTTTCAAGGACGGCCAGTTTGCCATTTTCTTCATCTTCTCAATGCTTCTTGGCGCATCTCTCCAGATTACAAACGGCTATGCCAACACCTTCCTTGGCTCGTTTGCCGCAAATCCTGAATACGCAGACACATTCGCAGTCAAGAACTCCAACGCCCTCATTGCAATCTCGCAGGCTTCTGAGACCCTTTGCATCCTGCTTATCCCGTTCTTCATGAAGAGGTTCGGCATCAAGAAGGTGATGCTCATCTCAATGTTCGCATGGGTTCTGCGCTTCGGCTTCTTCGGCCTTGGAAATCCCGGGATGCCCGGCGTACTGCTTTTTATCCTCAGCTGCATTGTATACGGTATGGCATTTGACTTCTTCAACATCTCCGGTTCACTGTATGTAGAGCAGAATGCCGCCGTTGACATCCGCTCAAGCGCCCAGGGCCTGTTCATGATGATGACTAACGGCTTCGGCGCCACCATCGGCACCCTTGCCGCCGGCGCCGTGGTAGACTCCGTGGGCGTTTTTGAGAACCCCGCCGCCTGGCCGGGCGCCTGGTACATCTTCGCCGGTTACGCCCTTGTGGTTGCCATTCTCTTCTGGATTCTGTTCAAGGACCCCCAGAAAAAGACCGCTTAGCCTTCTGGCGCATAAGTGACTGCCTGTCACTAACTTACAAATAATCGGGTGCACCTGGAGGTGCACCCGATTTTCATCAATTCGCTGTGAGCCAGCTTTTTACGCGCCAGGCTACTTTTTGTATCCGGCCACTTTGGCAATGGTGGGAGCAATTTCGGCGTTGTCACGCACTTCCCGGAAGGCCTCGTGGCAGGCGCCGGTGACGTACAGACCAACCGGAGAGCCGGAATGGGAACCGTAGCTGAAGCGGTAGCCAGCAATGCGGTCGAGGCAATTTACGGCTTCGTCTACAAGTTTGCTGTTTACGGAATAGAGGCTCTCGGAGCTCAGGTTCTTGTTTCCGCCCTTGCCGAAGGTCTTGTCATACACATCCTTCAGCGCAGCCTCTTCCTTTGCGGGGACTTCCACTTTTTCCCAGAGGCCCAGGTTTTCGGCAAAGAATTCCTTGACGTCGTCCCAAGAAGGGGTTTCAAAGGGTTCGTCCTCGGGGAAGAACTCTTCATGGAACATCCATGTGAGGGCCACGTTGGAGCCTTTCTGGTAAGCAAGTAGTTCAGGTTTGGCCTCGTACTTGCCGGAGCCAATCATGAGGCCTCCGGTTTCATGGTCTGCGGTGATGAGGATAAGGGTTTCCTTGGGGTGCTTTGCCATGAATTCAAGGGCAAGGTCTACGGAATAAGCCATGTCCGTGAGCTCCTGGAAAGCGGCCGTGGCGTCATTTCCGTGGCATGCCCAGTCTATCTTTCCGCCCTCAATCATCATGAAAAAGCCTTTCTGGCCGAAGTGCTTGTCCATGTAGGCGATACCGGCCTTCACGAAATCCGAAAGCTGGGTGTCACCCTCCTGGCGGTCAATGGCGTAGGGAAGGTCCTGCTGCGTCTTGCCGCTGAGGCAAATCACTCGGCCTTCCGTATTCTCCACTCCGGTGAAATCAGGGCCCTTGAAAAGGGAAATCCCGGCATCGGCCGCCATCTTCTCAAATTCTTCCGGGGTGCGCTCAGAGTGCCTGTTCATGATGAAACCTGCACCGGCGGCAAAGTCCACGGGGGCCGACATAAGCTGGGTGGAGATGTCCTCGTAGTTCTGGCGCACGGAGGTATGGGCAATGAAACAGGCGGGGGTTGCGTGGTTGATGCCAACGCTGGTGATAACGCCCGTGCCATACCCTGCCGCATTTGCCCATTCGGTCAGGCATGTGACAGGATTGCCGTCAAGGTCTACACCAACGGCGCTATTGTATGTCTTTGTTCCGGATGCAAGGGCGGTACCGCCGGCGGCAGAGTCTGTAACCAAGGAGTTTCCGGATACCGTAGTGATGAAATTACGTACGGGGAACTGGGTGAAGTTGACCACTTCCGGGCCGTTTCCGGTAGCTTTGTTGTACTGCTCCGTGGCCATGACCTGGTTGATACCCATGCCGTCACCTATGAAATAGAAGACGTATTTTACCTGGGGTTTTGATGTGCAGCTCAGGGCAAGAGCCGCTGCAAGAACGATAAGAGAAAACTTTTTCATTTGAACTATTAAAAATGTATGCAAAGGTAAGAAAAAATGACTACCTTTGCAATCCGTCCATGGGGGTGTTTTGGTTTTGACAGCGCCGGTGTTGGACGGTAAGCATGCCGGGCGTGGAGGCCTTGCCCGTAAATCTCAGACCTCAAAAAATCAGTTGCCAACAACAACTATGCACTCGCTGCCTAATTAGCCTAAGGCAATTAGCTTAATCCGCCGCGCCAAGGTTGCGCCGCCGACGAGTATCCCTCGGCCCTTCCGCCTCTTAAGGGCCCCTCAAGGGGTATCATCCATTTGAGGCTGCTCCGGAGGACGCCTTTAAATCCGGTCAAGCCCTAAAGGCTAAGGCGCACTTCGCCCGCCCTCCGGCAGGGTACGCTCTAAAACCAAAGGATGGATAAGCATGTAGAAAGCCGCCTGGCAAGACGTTTGGACAGCGGTTCGAGTCCGCTCACCTCCACAAATGTATATGATTATCAATCACTTACGTGTTTTGAGCCCAAAAAGGGCCCAAAATTCAATTTACGGGCTCTTTTTTATATAACCTTGTTAAAGCCTTTATCCTGTGACTGAAAAAAACTGAACATCGCTCCGTGCGAAGAAATTGAGGAGAAAGTTATTGCGGTGCCCCGTGGACGGATGAATCACAATTAAGTAAGATTGTTGCTGAATCAATGAAGAAAGTGTTGATGGTAGATATGGTCCCGCTCCACGGAGGTCACACCTTTTATCCCGGCGAAGTACTCGATAGCCTCTATGATGTCTTTCCCGTCAGGAATCCGGACTGCCACCCCGGGAATAATTCTGTAATCATAGAGTATTGTCGCACCGTAGTCCTTGATGGCCTCAAGAAGGGGCTCCTTCCCTATCCCGGTGTCATAGAAAATGATAAGGTTGGTCGGTGAGACATATTCCATATCTTCCCGGAGCAGGATCTCCTCTCCGGTGGACAGCACATACAGGGCTTTCTGGAAATTCGCCTTCCCGAAGTTCACGGCTGCCTGAAGGGAGTCTTCCGGGAAGAGCCTCACGCTGTCAAAGTAATACTGTCCGTCTTCAGAGTCCCTCCATCCTCCCACGAAGCCGTCGTGTGATGTGGCATGGGCGACAGCGGCATCAAGGCCGTCCCTCCCGCAGCTTCCCTGAGTCTCGGCATAAGCGACGCTTATTCCCTCTCCGGGCTCCGTCATGGTTGATATATCCACCGTGAACCCTTCCGGACGGGTCTCGCTCAGGGCCCACACGGCATCGGCGACGGTAGACTCAGTAAGACGTCTTGCCGTCCCACAGGAGGTGAGGACGACAATGAACACCTGAACGGCTAGGATTGCCCTAACGTCAATGACAAACTCGCGGTGTTTTGTCTTGTGGCGGAAAAGATGCATGCAGAGGATGCTCACAAGCGAGGTGACGGCTATGAGAACGAGAGTTACCATCATCAGATGACCTGGACCGTGTCCCTGAGGCTTTCCCGCATGGAGTCAATTCCCTCTTCCAGTCCCTGGAGCATCCGCTTCACCCCGTCCGATATCACACTGAGGACACTGTCCACACTGGCTTCCACGGGTTCTCCGTTTTTCCCTTTCGGCGTCCATTTGACCGTGACGTAATCACCGCCGGAGGTGTCGAAGACCTGATACGTTCCTATCTGACGGGTCCTCCGGAGCTCGTACCTTCCGGTCTGACTCCCGTTATGGGACTGTTTTTTGAGGATGACTTCCTCGATGTTGACCCCCGCCTCACTGTCATAGTGGACAGCCCAGAGCTGCCCTGTAGCCGTATCCAGCTTCAGGGAGTAACCGGGATAAAGGAGCTTGATGTTTTTATAGCAACCAACCTGGGCATGGGCGGGAACCATCAGTAGGATGGCAAGGACAAGTAATAGGATTCGTTTCATACCCTTAGCATTCGCAATTATCACGCCAGAGAATTAATTCTTTTGCTCATTCCAATTGTTTTCAAGAAAACGCTCCACTTCGCCTTTGCTTTAGCAAACTGCGCATGATAGACCGAGCTCCGTTTCAGGATGAAGGTCTGAAAGGATGTATACCCGCCCCAAACAGTTCGCAGTTTGACCGGACGAATAGGTCATCTTCAGCCACACATTGGCATCGAAGGTAAGAGCATGGGCTCAAAATACACATAATGACGAGTACGCCTGTAGGTGCATTTCGCTTCATCGCACCCGGAAGATACAACTACTACAAGACAGACGGAAAAGAAAGCGGTGATTATAGTATTACGACTCTTAATATCTGATCCACGAGAAATAATGGCAGCTCTCTATTAAGAACATGTGTATACCACGGAAAATCATTATCTTTGCAGTACCATGAAAAAGATAATACTATTTCTAACCGCGGTCCTTCTCTGTTCATGGAGCGCCTATGCTCATTCCGACTCCCTTTCAGTTCAGGACCACCTATCTGTCCTTGAAAAGCAGATTTCTTCCATTGACAGGAAGACCTCCGACACCTTCTGGAAGCGCCCAATCAGCGAAACTATCTTCGACACCCTTTCTGTCGTTGCCGCGATAATCACCATTGCCGGTATTGCCGTCTTCGCCAAGGAGTATTGGTCCCGCCGTCATAACAAGGAGTACCAGAAACTCATAATGGAAGACAGGATACGCCTTCTTTACACCAATCTTGTGAGCCTTGAGGTTGTTCGCCTCAAAATGGAATACTTCGACTACAAGGACTGCGCTCCCCACGCTTCCATCTTCCCAAGATTCTGCTTTACAGAAAATGAGCTGGACATGACCAGGTTTTCAGTGAGCACTTCAAAATACAACTTCGTCCACCGTTTCGAGAAGACCCTTCGTAACTATAACCTTGCGGCAATGACTGCGGCCGCTCACTTTGCCGACAGGACAATCCCCCGCGAGGTAAAGGAATACGACATAGAGAACCTAAAAGGAAGGACAAAAAGGCTCGTTTCAAAGATATTGGAACTGTGCGGTCCGGAGTTCCTTAACCTCTCGGAGATTGACGTAACTGATTACATCAAGCACAACTATGCCATAAGAGACACGTTCTTCCCCGATGAACAGTCATGGGAACTGACAGATGAAGAAAATGCCATAAAGGATATCCAGACAGTCTCCCTTCATCCCGGGAACTACAATGTCATTACAAAAATAAAAAAGGACGGAACGAAGGAGTTCCGGACAGTGAACATGTTTCCCGATAGTCTTGCTGGACACTTCCGTAAAGCCGTCGCCAACAGGTATTTGACACCCAACGACACCAATGTCGAAGGTCCTTCCGGGATAATCATCTGAGTTATGCCAAGCACAGTAGAAGGTATTATCATAGTTCCGGACGCTCACGGGCGTAGCTTCTGGAGAAAGGCCGCCAATAGTGCGCATGGAAGACATTTGGTTTTTCTTGGGGACTACGGGGATCCATTCCCCGATGAGGATATATCTCCGGAAAAAGCGCTCATTGAGCTGGAAGCAATCATATCGCTTAAGCATTCTTGTCCTGATGACATCACCTTGCTTCTCGGGAACCACGACCTCCAGTACATCTGGCCTGATTTCCCGAAGACAAGGTTCGACTATGAACATGCCCACCTCTACGAGTCTCTTTTCAAGGATAACAGGGATTGCTTTCAGTTAACGGCTTCTTTCCAGTCAGAAACGCTCACGATTCTTTTCTCCCATGCTGGCATTCTCCCTAAGTGGATGGATGCAAACCGTACACTATTCGGTCTCGAAGATGAGCATATTGACAGTCCAATTCACGTTACAGCAGATTTCGACAGGCCAAATACCCTCTGGAAAGCTAGGAAGGATATTCTCCTATGTAGAGCCCTGTCATCCTTTTCCACCTTACGGGGAGGACAAGACACATACGGTTCAATGGTGTGGGCCGACGCAAAGGAAATGTTGGAGGCGTCAAGGATTCCGGGAATCTTTCAGGTTTTCGGACACACACAGCGCCATGAAGGACCGCTAGTAACGGAAAATTTCGCTTGTGTTGATTGCAGGACCAATTTCTTACTGAACAAGCAAGGTACTCTGACAGAGCTTCCATGAGGATTATTAAAGTGGACCCGGAAGAGTCCACTCACTAATGATTAACGTTGAGCACGATGCCTTTTCATAACAACGTGCACGAGGTCTTTTTTCAAATCTGATTAGTCAGGATAATAACGCCCGCGGTGCTCCCTGAAGATGCTTGCCGCCAACTCGGGATCCGAGCAATCATCTTCAATACAAATGCGCCAGCAGTTATCCCAATCGAAACGGGAGCAGGTTCCCCAATAGTCCCTGAACCAAATCTTATTGTTGTCACAGTAATCTGAATACATCTATTGAGCAGTACCTCAGGAAATCCTCATGGAACGTCGCCTTGTCGGGGTTCTGGCTGACGAAGAGGTCCTCCAGGGGAGGTCATTGCGAGCAAACTAATTATCTAACAAGCTCTACTTTCAGTTGACCTTGTTACCGATTATTACACTATAGCGGGCGATTTATATCATTTTTTTGATGCATTTCGCCCAGATTAGTGTATTTTTGTTTATCTTTGAAAAAAAATCAAACAATGGACCATCTATTTGGACGGCGGGAAGAAATTGCCGAGCTCACAAGATATTATGAATCCGGGAAAGCGGAATTCGTGGCCATCTATGGTCGGAGGCGTGTAGGAAAGACCTACCTCGTTGACAGTCTATATGAGGGAAAGTATGACTTTTCAACTTCCGGAATCATTGGCGGAACGCTGGAAGAGGAACTTGCCGCATTTACCGATGACCTCCATCGATATGGCTACAAGGGCCGGAAGCCTCGTTCTTGGATGAAGGCATTCGAAGCCCTGCGTTCATTGCTGGAGAGCAAACTCGTTCCTGGTAAACGCATGGTCATCTTCATCGATGAACTGCCTTGTCTCGCTACTCCCAAAAGCCGCCTTGTCAAAGCCATAGACCGCTTCTGGAACAGTTGGGCCGGAAAACATCGGGAAATCTTCCTGATTGTCTGCGGCAGTGCAACATCTTGGATTATCAGGAACATCATCGATGATAAAGGTGGACTACACAATCGAATCACCCATGAGAAGCACCTCTTCCCCTTCACCCTCGGCGAGACGCGGGATTACCTGCATCAGAGCGGTTTTCGCTGGGCCGACATTAGTTATCTCCAGGCTTACATGATTCTGGGTGGTGTTCCCTACTATCTTGACCTGCTTGACAAAAACAAAAGCCTGCCGGAAAACATCGACAATCTCTTCTTTAGCAAGGAAGCGCCGCTTGCTAAGGAATTCAATAGGCTATACAAATCCCTGTTCAACAATCCAGAACGCTACAAAGCTGTTATCAGGGCGCTTGCGAGCAGCCGAAAGGGAATGACCCGCAGCGAACTTGCAGAGAAATTGAAAGTGAGCAATAACGGCCATTTCGGTGACATCCTCGATGACCTGGCAAATTGCGACTTCATACGTTACTACAACCTGCTCGGAAAAAGTGTCAAGACCACCGGCGGCCTTTATCAGCTCACGGATTTCTATTCCATTTTCCACCAGACCTTCTTGAAGGGACGCATTACCGATCCGCACTATTGGTCTGCCACATTGAACTCCCCCACCCAGAATACGTGGTACGGCCTTGCATTCGAACGCGTGGCTATGGCACATGTTCCGCAAATTCTTAAAGCCATCGGCGTTGACCGTATCCTTACGCAATACTACTCTTGGCGGAGCTTGGAATCTCCCAAAGGAGCACAGGTGGATTTGGTGATTGACCGCGCTGACGGTATCGTGAACCTTTGTGAAGTCAAATACTCCGCAGGCGAATACGCCATCTCCAAGGATGAATTCCTCAAACTTTCTAACCGGAGTGAGGCCTTCCGCAGGGAATCCGGCACCAAGAAAGGGATCTTCCTTACGCTCATCACCACCTATGGCCTCTCAAAAAATAGCTATTCTGAGATTGCCAATAATATCATAACCCTGTCCGATCTGTTCGTATAGCGGGCGAAATGCATCGTGTTTTTGATATATTTCGCCCAGATTAGTGTAATTCTTACCTATTAATTCAAATCACTATATCACATGGCAGCTCCACGCCCATTTGGGACTTGCTTTTTAGAGCAGTATGCACAGATCTCCTTCTCGGCCCTGCTCGGGAGCGAGCGCCCCGTGACGTGGACAGGACAGAATTGAACGTCTTTGAGTATTGAAATAATCGGGATTTACTTGCGGATAAGAGTAATGGAAGATGTTCCCACGGTTAACGTCAGCGTTTTTCCGCTGACTCTTCCTGTAAAGCTGCCTCCTCCAGACCATACTTTTCCGTCAGGATCGTGTTTATATTGTGCGAATAACAACGCCTTACGCAGGTCTATACCGTTAAATGCAGTATCTTTTCTTCGCAGTAGCGACGCCGGGCATAGCGAATGAGTTTGCTGCGAGAAATGCTGAAATCGGAAAACGCTTCCTGGTAGATGCGTGTAAGTTCACTTCCCTGCAGGAACTCAAATTCGGGATTAATTACGATATCTACCAGTAGTTTCTCAGCGGTGGGTACTGGAAGCCCTTCAAACGTGTCGAGAGGGGCTTCCGTTGTAAGCGTGTGAAGGACAATGGTGTCTTTGGTGCTCCCGAACTTAATGAATTCCTCCCTGGTGGGGTTCGGCAGCACGATCCTATTCGGATACTTCTCGCGAATGGCGTCCGGAAAGGATTGTCCCAAAAGGCGCTCCACATCAACAATAATCATTCTGATATTGGGCACGTGGAGCATAAAAGGAATGACGCTGGCAGCGTCCCAAATGCAGAAATCAGCCAAAGGATAACGCTTCTTCAGATAATGGGCCATCTCCATGGTTCCTGATTTCAGGGTCAGTTGAAGGCGAGGTTTTGCATGTGCGCTCAGTTTATACTCTCCCCACCCGGATTTGACAAGACGGCCAGATGAGACCAGGCGCTCCAGTTGCGTCTGAAGCCCGGCACCAACCGGAGTACCTATGCTTTCCAACCACACAGCAAGGTCCTTCCTTCGGAAAGCCCCCCGCTGCCTCGCAGCATACTGGACAATATAATCTGTAGTAGTCATCATCTTTGGGTTTGTGTCACAAAAGTAATACATTTTTGGCAAGAAACAAACTTTCCCTGCCAATTTTGTGTAACTTTTATCGGATGGGATTACTTTTCCATCTCCTGCTCGAAGAGCTACTCCTCCTCATCCGGCAGGAGCCTGCGGGCGCCCATGTAGCGCATCATGAAGTAAGGGTGGGAGGAAGACTGTTCCACAACGCCGCCTGAAACGGAGGCGTGGATGAAGGTGAAACTGCCCCTCTCACGGTCTACGGATACCACAATGCCAACATGGCCTATTGTGCGCACTCCCCTCTTTTTGCCGAAAAACACAAGGTCGCCTTTCTGGAGGTCCGAGTATGAATTCACAGGACGGCCCTCCCGGAACTGGACCTGGGAGTAGGCCGTAATGTCGTAGCCGAAATGCTTGTACACGTAACGAGTGAAACTGGAGCAGTCGAAGGCCTTGGGGCCGGCGGCTCCAAGCTTGTACGGAGTTCCGGTAAAAGTGCGGGCATAAGCCACTACGTCATCACCTGTAACCACCTGCACAGACGGCACGGCAGCCTCTTCCTGCGCCCTTAGCGCAAGAGACGGCATAAGAAGAACCGCCATCAAAAAGAGTATCCGGAATCCTTTCATACTTCAATGCAAATGTACTCAGAATTCCGGAACTCTCAAAAAGCGTGCTAATAATCCCTTTGCGGCTGCATGGACACGTCTTCCCTTGGCAGCACCACAACCTTCCTTGCCACCACGTCCAGCGCCGTCCTCTCCTCATTTTCCTGCGTGGTGTATCTCCTGACCCTGATCCGTCCTGTCACTTCCACCCACACTCCCTTCTGGATCCCGTAGAGATCCTCAACAACATCCCGTCCTTCCCATGCCGCCACATTGAACCAGGTCACCTCCACTGCCGAATTCCCCTCCCTGTCCCTTGTACTGTACTCCGTCACAACGGAAAAGTTGCACACGTGGGCTCCGTTGAAGGCACTGACATCGGCCCTTCCGACAACCCCTCTGAGCTTGATTCTGTTCAAAAATTCCATTTTCTTTACTTTTTAGTGTTACACATAGCGGCCGATATGCGGGCGCGCTACCGCTTCGGCCACATGCAAAGAAAAGCCGGGAACCATCAACAACCAGCGTGAAAAGCGCCCGGAGCGCAAGATTTTGCTGTTTTTTATGAAAAAATAGTGTTTCCACTGTTGTATCACGCGAAAAAAATTGAATCCGTGGAATTATTCTCCGGATTCACTTTTGTTGTTGTACCTTGGAAACGTAAATTATTTCACTTTTCTTTCCACGGATTCTTGGAAATCCGGAAAACGCTTTTGACATTTGCGAAAAAGTGAACGTGCCATGGAATACAAGGTAGAAGAAATAGAAGACCTTTCCAGATGCCTTCAATGCGGCTCAGTCATAGACTACAGCGGACGCCCGGACCGGAAGTTCTGCAGTAGCGGCTGCAAGAACCGGTACCACAACTACAGGCGCTTCAGGCGCCGTGACTCTACGCAGAGGTCTGTGGTGGGAAAACTTGACAAGAACTACGAAATCCTGGACAAGCTCCTGAGGCTTGGTCTCAAGAGCATGGACAGGATAACCATGAACTATATGGGGTTTGATGCCGATTACGCAACTTCCGTAGTGAAGGTTGGGCGCAAGAACATCTATACCTGCTTTGATATCCGGTACGAACTCACCCCAACAAGGATAAGGAGCATAAAGCTTATCCCGGACGACGACCCTACTATTTCAAAATCAGTTCCTTGATATACCCCACAGCATGGTTGTCTTCCGTGAACAGGGAGTCCTGGGAGAGGAAGCGGTTCATCTTTTCTATAAGGATGTCCTTCTGGAAATAGAGCTGGCTCCGGATGACGGAAGAGCCAAGTGTGATGTAGAGTTTCCCGTCACGGAAAAAACGCTTGAGAGTGAACTCTCCCGCCCCCGAGCACGCATCCCAAGCCGCAAAGATGCGCTGGGTATTGAGCCCTGCAGCAATTTTCATGGACCGGATGTACTGCTTCACCACCTCATCCATGGAGACGGCCTCTTTCCTGTGAATCCTGACTGGTTCCATAACGGCTACTCCACCTTTGTAAACTGCCCTTCGGAGGCAATGAAATAAGCCCTGTCTTCCGTAATGCGGTCTACAACCGACGAAAGGCGGTTTTTATCTGTATCGGTAATGAAAATCTGGCCGAAATCGGCACCGGCAACCATGCCGATGAGGTTGGATATACGGCTCATGTCCAGTTTGTCAAAGACATCGTCAAGAAGAAGCATGGGCGGGAAGCCATAGGAGCGTTTCATGATCTCATACTGGGCAAACTTGAGGGCCACCAGGAAGGATTTCTGCTGCCCCTGGGAGCCACCCCGCCGGATTGGATGGAAGTCCATGGTAAAAAGGAAGTCATCGCGTTGGACTCCGGCCGAAGTGTACCTTAAGGCAAGGTCACGCTCACGGTGCCCTGCAAAAAGTTCCTCAAGGGATGCCTCTTCAAGGTCCGAGCGATACTCCAGCGATACGTTTTCCCCACCACCGGAAATAAGGCGGTAATATTCGGCCACGACAGGGCACAAATCCGCGGCCAGACGCTTTCTGGCACCGGAAATATATGCCGCCGGGGCCGACATCTTCCGGTCTATTACATCCATTAGGCCGAAATCCGGCGAATAATCCTTGAGGAGCTTGTTCCTTTGCGCAAGTAGCCGGTTATACTGCTGCACTGCCGAAAGGTACTGAGGGTCCATCTGGGACAGGATGGCGTTTGAAAGCCGCCTTCTCTCCTCTCCGGATTCGCTCACAAGGACGCCGTCACCGGGAGAGACCATCACAACCGGAAGCACGCCAATATGCTCTGCCATCCGGGAAATGGGTTTGTCGTCACGTACAAGCTTCTTCCCTTCCTGGGTGGCCTTGAGCGAGAACCTGGACTCCAGGCCGTTTTCCATCTCATAAACCCCTCCCAGGGTAAAGCCCGTGGTCCCATAACGGAAATTGTACCTGTCCGGAGCGGAAAAGGCGCTCTTTGTCATTGACAGATAGTAGATTGCATCAAGAAGATTGGTCTTTCCCTCTCCGTTGTTGCCGCTTATGCAGTTCACATTTGGAGAGAAGGACAAATCCTGAAACCCGATGTTACGGAAATCCTGTACTATTATTTTCTTAAGAGATGGCATTGTACACGTGCTCGCGTTTTCAATTGCAAATATATAAATTATTTCGTAAATTTGCAGGCTGAATGCGGCCTGTCCGCACTTTGTTTGGATAATAAATAATACAATATTTTATGGCAAAAATCACTAAAGAGGAAGAACTCCGTCAGCAGAACGTTGCTGAGGCAGTTTCCAAAACAGAACTTTTCTTCAAGGAAAACGGCAAACTGATCTACGGCTGCGTGGCAGCGGTCCTTGTCATTGCCCTTGGCATCCTTGCATACAACCGTTTCATCCTTCAGCCCCAGAAGCAGAACGCCACGGAGCAGATGGCACAGGCCGAACGCTGGTTCCAGGCCGGTGAATACCAGCTTGCCCTTGAAGGCGACGACAACTATCCCGGTTTTGATGATATCATCTCCCAGTATGGTTCAAAGGCCGGAGCAGCCGTCTACATGTACGCAGGTGTAGCAAAACTCCAGACCGGAGCCTACGAAGAGGCAATCGCCCTTCTCAAGAAATACAATGCCGAAGACCCCATCCTTCTTGGCCGCGCCCAGGCTTGCATCGGAGACGCTTATGTAGAGCTTGAAAACTACAAAGAGGCCATCGCCTGGTTCGAAAAAGCCGCAAAAACAACGGACAACGCTTTTGCAGCATCCTACCTTCTCAAGGCCGGCATAGCCGCAGAGGCTGCCGGAGACAATGCCAAGGCCCTCTCCTTCTACAAGACCATCAAGGACCAGTGGATGCAGGCCCCCGAGGCAATGGAAATTGACAAGTATATCAGCCGTATCCAAAACGCCGAATAATATGGGAAGAGCTTTTGAATTCCGCAAGGAGCGCAAACTCAAGCGCTGGGGCCACATGGCCAAAACCTTCACCAAACTTGGAAAGGAAATCACCATCGCAGTAAAGCAGGGCGGCCCTGAAGTAACCGGCAACCCCCGCCTTCGTGCCCTCATCGCAGAGGCCAAGGCCGAACAGATGCCCAAAGAAAACATCGAGCGCGCCATCAAGAAGGCCACCGAAGCCAAAACCGGAGACTTCAAGGAACTGGTATATGAAGGTTTCGGCCCCTTCGGCATTGCATACCTTGTAGAAGCCGCCACAGACAACAACACCCGCACTGTTGCAAATGTCCGCAGCTATTTCACAAAGTGCGGCGGTTCCCTCCAGACCAGCGGCAGCGTGGCCTTCATGTTTGACCACAAGTGCGTTTTCCGCATCAAGGAAGACCCCGCAAAGCCCATCGACACCGACGAACTTGAGCTTGAGCTCATAGACTTCGGCGCAGAGGAAGTATTCAAGCAGGAAGTTGAGGACGAAGACGAAAACGTGCACGTGGAAATCACCATCTACGGAGACTACACCGCCTACGGCCAAATCCAGAAGTACATTGAGGAAAAAGGCTACGAGCTTGTTTCCGGCGGCTTTGAGCAGATTCCCAACGTGGACCTCAAGGAGGTTACTCCTGAGCAGCGCGCAACCCTTGACAAACTCACCGGCCTCCTCGAGGACGACGAAGACGTCACCAATGTTTACACCACACTTGCTCCTGAAGCCGAATAATATTCTACGGATTATTCCCGTATTGGGAATGCTGGCGTTAGTATCCTGCGCCAGCATTCCTGTTATTAATAAATCCAGCGAACTCTATCTTGCCGGTCCTGCCATAAGGGATTACCAGCCAGAAGGTTTGGTGGAAGAAGTCCAATACGAGTGCAGTGTCACGGGCCCTTCCCACAGAAGGATGATCGTGTATCTTCCCAAGGATTACTACGAATCCGGGAAAAGATATCCGGTCCTGTATCTCCTTCACGGGGCGCGCGGCTACGAGACTTCCTGGATAAGGTTCGGAGAGGTGTATGAAAGCACCGACAGCCTTTGGAGGGAAGGAAAAGCGGAAAAGTGCATCATCGTGATGCCCAACGTCAACCAGTACAACGACGACGAAGATTACGCCGGAGGACGCGCCAAAAACGCCTTCGAGTCCATCTGGGAAGTAGATGGCAAGGCCGAATGGTCTTTCGTGAACGACGTTGTCAACCTCACCGACAGCCTGTACCGTACCATTCCCGACAAAAGCCACCGGGCCATAGCCGGTCTCTCCATAGGCGGCTACCAGAGCATTTACTTCGGCGCAAATTATCCGGATATCTTCGGCTACGTAGGCGCCATGTCCCCCTACTTCTGGGCCACCGGGAAAAAGCACGCTTACAACAAGGCGTTCTACGGAGACTTCAAGGAAAAGCTGGACAACCAGTTCCGCGAAGACCCTCCGGAGGGCTACTACCTCTACGCCGGCAAATGGGACCTCACCCGCCCCTCCACCCTTAAATTCCACTACAGGCTCAACCGTAAGGGCTATTCCCACATTTACCAGAAATACCCCGGCCACCACGACTGGCCGGACGGCTGGACCCAGGAATACAAGGACATGTTCCAAAGACTTTTCAAATGAGAATCCGCACTCTCATTCTCTGTTCCCTCTTCTCCCTCGCAGGTTCTTTCTGCGCGGGCGCCCAGCAGATACCAAACATGAACTTCGACACCTGGTCTAAGAGCGGCAGGTGCTGGAATCCATATCCAAAGGACGCCCAAACCATCACTTGGGATACTGCAAACCACGGCCTCAGCCTTTTCGGCATAAACGGAGCCACTCCGGAATATGACCATGTGGCAGTAAAGGGAAAAGGGAAAGCCGCCGTCAAAGTGGAAACCAAAAAGGCCTTTGGCATACTTGTGGCCGGCACCATCTATACCGGAAGGTTCATCAAGATTGTGAGGATGTCCGGTGCAAAGATAGAGATGGGTGTCCCCTTCACAGGCCGTCCCAAGAGCCTTTCCGGCTATATCCACTACATTCCCGGCACCATTGATGTGGCATCAAAGGAAATGCAGCATGTCAAGGGCACCATGGACAACGCCAAGATAGAGGTATCCCTGAGGGAAGGGAAAAACCTTGAAATTGTGGATTCCACGGACAAAGACTTCAACAAGGAAGCCGGAGCCGCCTACCCCGGAACCGTGGCACATGGGGTAATGTATTTCAAAGAGGACACCAAGGGATACATCAAGTTTGAAATCCCGCTGGAATACAAAAGCGGCCACACCCCCACAAACATCGTCATCACCGCCTCGTCCAGCCGCTACTCCCAGCAGTTTACAGGGAGCACGCAAAGCGTAATGTATCTGGACGAGCTCCAGTTGAATTACTAAATTATGAAAATACTTTTTGTCGTAAATAATTTCTACGCTACCGGAAACGGATTGTCGGCTTCGGCCCGGCGTACCGTCGAATATCTTGAGAAAGCGGGCCATGAGGTCCGCGTAATCTCTGGCCCCAACAATAATCCCGGCGGCGTACAGCCTTTTTACGTCCTTGAGAACTACACCTTCCCCTTTGTGCAGTACATTATTTCGGCCCACGGGTATCAGTTTGCCCAAAGCAACCTTCCCCTTATGGAAGAAGCCGCAAAATGGGCCGATGTAATCCATCTGGAAGAGCCTTTTGTGATAGAGGACAGGATGATAAAGATATGCGAGAGGCTGGGTAAGCCCATCACCGGCACATATCACCTCCACCCGGAAAACATTACCAGTTCCCTTGGCCCCATGCGCTTCTGGAAAGGCCTCAACCGCAAGATCCTCAGGAGCTGGAGGGACCTTACCTTCAACCACTGCAGCTATGTCCAGTGCCCCACGGAAAACGTCCTGGACCGTCTTCGCCGTTACCATTTCCAGTCAAAGCTGGAACTCATTTCCAACGGCCTCATCGTGGAAGACTGCATCAGGCCCGCCACTCCCCCGGCCAATTACCTTGACCCCGAGCGTCCCCTGAAGGTGGTTTATATCGGCCGCCTTTCCCTTGAAAAAGACCAGGACACCCTCCTGGATTCCATGAAGTACTGCTCTTTCGCCAAGCGCATCCAACTGCAGTTCGCCGGCCAGGGCCCTAGCGCAAAACGCATCAAGAAAAAGGCCCACAAGCTGTTCACGGACGGTATCCTGGCCTATGACCCTGAGTTTTACTTCCTTGACAAGGCCGGCCTCAAAAAGCTGGCCGCAGAGGCCGACATCTGCGTTCACTGCGCCATAATAGAGGTGGAAGGCCTTTCCATCATGGAAGCCATCCAGCAGGCTGCCTGTCCCATCATTGCAGAAGGCCGCTATACCGGAACGTCACAGTTTGCCCTGAGCCGGAAGAATATCTTCCCCGAACGCAACCCCGAAGCCCTCGCCCATAGGATGGAGTACTGGCTGGAGCGCCCTGAGCAGCGCTGGAAATCAGGTTTCGAGCATGCCAAAAACATGAGAGAGAACTACGACATCACAAAATCCGTGGACAAATTGGTGGAGATGTTCAAAAAAGCCATAGAAGAAAACTAGAGCCTGCCATATGAACGCCGGTAAATTCATACTTTCATCACTGTTCGACAAGCTCAAGGAGTCGCTGGTATCGGTCCTTCCGGTGAGCCTCCTTGTCATAGCGTTGTCCCTGACGCCGCTGGTGAACATTCCTCTCAAAGAGCTCAACGTCTTTGTGATAGGTGCCTTCCTCCTCATTTTCGGCATAGGTCTTTTCAACCTTGGCGCAGACATGGCCATGACACCCATGGGCCAGTACATTGGTGAAGGTCTTACCAAATCCCGGAAAATTGCCATCCTTGCCTCCGTAGGTTTTGTGATGGGGACACTTATCACCATTGCCGAACCAGACCTTGCGGTCCTGGCATCGCAGGTGAGCTCCATCATGAACGGGAAGGTTCTCATTGCCACAGTTGGAATTGGCGTAGGTCTCATGCTCCTTCTTGGAGTTTTCAAGATAGTTCTCCACCTGGACCTCACCAGCATCCTGCTGTACAGCTACATGTTCCTTTTCTGCCTTGCCGCCATTCTCATAGACAAAGGAAAAGGGTCCCTGCTGGCGCTGTCCTTTGATTCCGGAGGCGTCACCACAGGCCCCATCACGGTTCCCTTCATCATGGCCATAGGCGTAGGAATCGCCATGACCATCGGCGGCAGGGGCGCCAACGAAAACAGCTTCGGCCTCATAGCCCTGTGCTCCGTGGGCCCCATCCTGGCGGTTCTGGCACTCTCACTTGTGTCCAAGGGCTCCCTTTCCTTCGACATCCCGGATTATTCCATGGACACCATCCTCAGTGAAGGCATCTGGGAACTGTTCAAGGACACCATGCAGGACGTTGCCACATCTCTCTTCCTGGTAGTCTTTGTGTTCATCATACTCCAGGTGGTGATGCTGAGGCTCCCCCTTTCCAAACTGGTCCAGATCCTGATAGGCCTTATCCACACATTCGTGGGACTGGTCCTTTTCCTTTCGTCCGTGGAACTTTCCTTCATGCCCATAGGCTTTTCCATCGGCACCCAACTTGCCGCCCAGAACCCCTGGATCATGATAGGCTTCGCCTTTGTCCTCGGTAACGTGGTGGTTTTGGCCGAACCTGCCGTACAGGTTCTCAACAAACAGGTAGAAGAAATCACCGGAGGCGAAGTAAGCCGGAAACAGATGATGATAGCCCTCTCAGTGGGCGTCGGCGTCTCCATCGGCCTGTCGCTACTCAGGGTGCACCTCGGTTTTTCCCTCCTGTACTACCTTGTACCCGGATATCTCCTGTCACTGGGGCTGTCCTTTGTGGTTCCCAAACTCTACACGGCCATCGCATTTGACTCAGGCGGTGTTGCCAGCGGTCCCCTCACCTCCAGCTTCATCCTGCCCATGGTGGTTGGAGCCTGCGTTACCATGCAGGGGGCAAACGCCGTGCTCGACTTCGCATTCGGGGTTGTAGCCATGGTGGCCATGACTCCCCTTATCACCATCCAGTCACTCGGCTTCAAGTCTGTCATGAGCGTGAAATACCGTAAGAGCAAGGCCATGCGCCGCATCATGGAGGCCGATGAAGACCAGATCATTTACTTTGAATAGAGCATAACACTATGGAAACAACCCGTAACATAGCTCCCGTAAAACTTGAGCTTCTTATGGCAATAGTCCATAACGAAAAAGCCGCATACTACTCCAGCATCATCCAGTCTCACCAGGCCAACCTCCAGTTCACCATGCCGGCCAAAGGCACCTCTCACCTTATCCTGAGTTACTTCGGCCTGGAGGAAAAACCAAAGAGCCTGCTTCTCAGCATCGTCCGCTCCGACGAAGCCGCCAACCTCATCTCCGAGCTTGAGGAAACATTCAAGAAGGGAGGACAGTACAAAGGCATAGCATATACCATCCGTCTTACCAGTGTCATAGGCACCCTGGTGTACGGTTTTCTTGCAAACGAAAAAACAACAGTAAAGGAGGAAGCATAATGGAAACCAAGTTTGAACTCATCATGTGCATCGTGAATGCCGGATTCTCACAGAATGTAATGGCTGCGGCACGCAAAGCCGGCGCTCGCGGCGGTTCCATCCTCCGCGGAAGAGGTTCGGCAAACCCCGAATCCGAAGAATTCTTCAACATCACCATCCAACCCGACAAAGAGGTGATCCTGATTCTCACCGCCTCCGACGGCAAGGACAAGATCCTCAAGGCCATCTACAAGGAAAGCGGCCTCACAACGGATGCAAACGGCATCGCGTTCTCAATACCGGTAGAGCGCACCACCTTCCAGATGCCTAAAGAGCTGGAGGAAGAATAGATTCCCGTACCTGTACAAAATGAGAGACCGGCTTTGCAGTCGGTCTCATTTTGTAAATGCCGGATTCGGCTTAGATAAAGATATACTTGCAGATAAACAGCGCCGCAAGTATCCACATGGTGACAGAGATTTCCTTGAACTTTCCTGCAACAACATGGCAGAGAACGTAGGAGATGACACCGATGAGGATACCGTCACTGATGCTGTAAGCAAGTGGCATCATGATGATGGTAAGGAAGGCGGGGATAGCCCTGCAGTAGTCTTCCCAGTGGATGCTCTTGAGAGGAGACATCATCATTACACCAACAACGATAAGGGCCGGAGCTGTAGCGGCACCGGGGATGGCCAGGAAGAGCGGACTGAAGAACAGTGCCAGCACAAAGCAGACTGCGGTTGAGAATGCAGTGAGACCTGTACGGCCGCCTTCACCTACGCCTGATGCACTCTCCACGTAAGTTGTGGTGGTGGAAGTACCAAGGCAGGCGCCGCAAACGGTGGCGATGGAATCGGCCAGGAACATCTTCTCCATGTCCGGAATGTCGTCCTTGCGGTTACCCTCGGGGATGAGGTCAGTTCCCTGGTGTACGCCGATGATGGTGCCCATGGTGTCGAACATGTCGATGAACAGGAAGGTGAAAACAATCACCAGCATGTCCAAGGTGAGGATGTTGTGCCACTCGAACTTGAAGGCGATGGGCTCTACGCTTGCGGGAAGGGAAACCACGCCGGTAAGCTTGGTGATGGCTTCACCCGTTGCGGGATCCTTGATAACAAGGCCAAGGATGGTGGTTGCGAGGATACCCCAAAGGATGCCTCCGCGCACTTTTGCCATCACAAGGCCGGCGGTGATGAACAGGCCGACCAGGCCAAGGAGGGCCTTGCCTTCGGTGATGTGGCCAAGGGTGACAAGGGTGGCGTCGGAGTTCACGATGATACCGGCATTCTGCAGGCCGATGAAGGCGATGAAGAGGCCGATACCTGCACCGATGGCTTTCTTGAGCGTACCGGGGATGGCGTTAAGCAGCCAGCTGCGGACCTTGGTAAGGGTGAGGATGATGAAGAGGATACCTTCCAGCAGGACTGCCGTGAGGGCGAACTGCCAGCTGTAACCCATTCCAAGGCATACGGTGTACACGAAGAAGGCGTTGAGGCCCATGCCGGGAGCAAGGGCGAACGGCTTCTTGGCGTAGAGTGCCATTACAAGCGTACCGATGATGGCGGCAAGTGCGGTAGCGGTGAAGACGCTGCCTGCAGGCATGCCGGGAAGGGCGCTGAAGATTCCGGGGTTCACGGCCAGAATATAGGCCATGGTAAGGAAGGTGGTGATACCGGCAAGGATTTCTGTCCTTACGCTATGCTTCTTGGAATCGAAGCCGAATAGTTTTTCAAAAGCAGGTTTCATTGAGATTTCCTCCTATATTAGAAGACCCACTTTATACCTGCGCAGGGACGCACCCTGAATCCAAGAAGAGTACCGAAGTTGTAACTTAGTTCAACTTCACCGCCGATATTCAGATTGGGAACGCCAAACCACTGGCCCACATTGTACCAAAGCTGAGGCTCGGAAATGAATGTTACACTTGTATTCTCACCCTTTGTAAAATCACGGTAAGCATCGTTATCAGCCCAAGGGAAGAGGAACTGGTCCTGCCACCAGAAATCGGCAAAACCGCTGAAGCGAAGGCCCTGAACACCGAACAGGTCCTGTAATCCCCAGACAACGGTAAACTGCATGGGAACCTTACTGGTAGCTCCAAGAATATTCTTGTAAAGGACTTTAAGATTAAGCGTATTCTTGAAATCACTGCTATGGATGAAATAATCTATACCTGCCAGGAATGAATGATTGATTCCGTAACCAGTGTAAGAACCGGCAGGCACAGCCTGCGCTCCACCAATGAGCAAGCCACCGTTGTATTCTACCTGGAGGCTGAATCCATTCAGGACCGGCACATTCTGCCAGAAATTGAAGCAACGGGCAATCTCAAAGTAAGTGCTGGAAGGAGTTACATTCTTCTTGTCAGCATCAAGACCTTTATAATCATAGTCAATGAAGAAGAAGGTGTTGCCCCAGTTATCACCGTAGAAACCTTCCAAGGTAGTAGTAGCGTGTCCACGATCCTTGGAGAAATCGTAGAACACCTGGAGATTGGTCTGGGCCTTTGCCACCTGGGTAAAAGCCAGAGTTGCCGCAGCAACTGCAAGAATAGTTTTTTTTGACATAAATAAAACGTAGTTTATGAATGTTGTGTATGGTAAAAAATATGCTACTTGCGGAGTGAGGGGTTAATCTCAAAGTTAACTGCTTTGTCGGCCTCGGGGTTGGCACCGAACTCATAGTCCTTGCCAGGCAGGACGGCGTTGAGGATGATTCCCACCAGGGCGGCAACTGCAAGGCCGCTGAGCTTGGTGAAACCAAGGTTGATGGCATCACCTGCACCGTACTTGATACCGATTGCAAGAACCAGGATGAGGGCCATCACAATCACGTTGCGGCTCTTGGTGAAGTCTACGCGGTTTTCCACGATGTTGCGGACACCCACGGCGGAAATCATACCGTAAAGCACCAGGGACACGCCGCCGATAGTGGAAGCCGGCATGCAGGCGATAAGGGCGCTAAACTTAGGGCAGAAGCTGAGGATTATGGCAAATACCGCGGCAATGCGGATAACCCTGGGGTCATATACCTTTGTGAGGTTGAGGACACCGGTGTTTTCACCGTATGTGGTGTTTGCAGGAGCGCCGAACAGAGAGGCGATCATTGTGGCGAGGCCGTCTCCCATGAGGGTGCGGTGAAGACCGGGATCCTCAAGGTAGTTGATGCCGGTGGTGGAAGAAATAGCGCACATGTCGCCGATATGCTCCATCATGGTGGCAAGGGAGATAGGGACAATTGCAATGATTGCGCTAAGCACAAGGCCCCAGTTGGGATTGGCAAATACGTGGAAGGCAGTGTTTTCCCACTGGAAGGGAAGGCCCACCCAGGCGGCTTCCTTCACTGCCGAGAAGTCACAGATTCCAAAGCAGGCAGCCACAAGATATGAGCCCAGGACACCCAGAAGGATGGGGATGATCTTGATCATGCCCTTGCCCCAGATGTTGCAGACTATTATTATGACAATTGCAAGCAGGGCGATCCACCAGTTGCTGTTGCAGTTCTGGATTGCACTTCCTGAAAGCGTCAGGCCGATTGCAATGATGATGGGACCTGTTACGATAGGAGGGAAGAAGCGCATCACCTTCTTTGCGCCGAATGCGGCGATGAGTCCGGCAAGGATGAAATAAATAATGCCTGCCGAAAAGACTCCGATGCAGGCATAAGGTAGTGATTCCGCGGCGCTGAGGCCTTCCTGGGCTCCCATTGCGACTACTGCAGCGTAGCCACCGAGGAAAGCGAAGGACGATCCTAAGAACGCCGGCACCCGCATTTTTGTGAGAAGGTGGAAGAGGAGGGTGCCCAGGCCTGCGAACAGAAGAGTGGCACTCATTGAGAGCCCCGTGATGACGGGAACCAGAACCGTGGCTCCGAACATGGCGAACATGTGCTGGAGACCGAGGGTTAGCATCTTGCCCTTACCGAGAGTACGGGCGTCGTAGATGGCTTGCTGAGAATTTGTCATAAATATAATAGGTTTGTAAAGTGTTGTCCTTACCCCTCAGGCCTATTATGACCAGACAAAGATAGATAATAAAAATTTTTAAAACAAAGCTATTGTGCGTATTCCTTCAAAAAAAGTTATCAACAGGAGTTATCAACAAGTATAAAAAAAGGAGTCTTAAACGACTCCTTTTCCGTGACAGTTCTTGTATTTGAGTCCGCTTCCGCAGGGGCAGGGATCGTTTCGGCCAACGTGTTTGTCCACGCGCACAGGCATTCGGCCTTGCTGCTGGGCGTTGGTGGAGAGCTGCGAAGGATCCGTCTGGTGCATCTGCTGCAGGTTGCGGCTGGGCTGGGTTGCCGGACGGGCCTCACGGGCGTCGGAGGCATCCCTGAGCGGGATGAATGCACGGAGAAGGAAGGTAAGGACTTCCTCGTTGAGCTTTTCAAGCATCTCGGTGAAGAGGTTGTAGCTCTCCAGCTTATACACCACCAGAGGGTCTTTCTGCTCATAAGCGGCGTTCTGGACGCTCTGACGGAGGTCGTCCATGTCGCGGAGGTGCTGCTTCCAGTAATCGTCTATGTAGTAGAGGATGATGCTACGGCTCAGGGCCTTTGCAATCTCACGGCTCTCGGTTTCGTAGGCCTTCTTGAGATTAACGGAAAGAGTCAGCTGCTTCTTGCCGTTGGTGATGGGGATTGCAATGTTCTCGTACATGCTCCCCTGCTTCTCATAGACGGTCTTGATGACGGGGTTCACTCTCTGGATCATGGTGTCCATACGGCGGGCGTATACCTCCTGCATGTGCTGGGTGAGTTTCTCGGAGATCTCCTTCTTTCCGGCACTCTTGTAGAAGGCTTCGTCAAAACCAAGGTCTATAGAAAGCTTTCCAATCACATATTCCTCAAACTCCTGGAAGCTCATGCCTTCGCTTTGCTGCACAAGGATATTGGCAGTATCCTCCATCATGTTCTGGACGTCAATCTCTATGCGTTCTCCGGAGAGGGCGTTGCGGCGGCGTGAGTACACTGCTTCACGCTGATAGTTCATGACATCGTCGTATTCCAGGGTACGTTTACGCCAGCCGAAATGGTTCTCCTCCACCCTCCTCTGGGCGCTCTCGATGCTCTTTGAAAGCATTCCGCTCACAAGGGCTTCGTCGTCGGCCATTCCAAGGCGGTCTACCACGCCTGCAATACGCTCTGAGCCGAATTTACGCATGAGGTCGTCTTCCAGGGAGATATAGAAGCAGGAGCTGCCGGGGTCTCCCTGACGACCGGCACGGCCACGGAGCTGACGGTCTACGCGGCGGGAATCGTGGCGGGTGGTGCCGATGATTGCAAGGCCGCCGGCTTCCTTAACCTCCGGGGTAAGCTTAATATCAGTACCACGGCCTGCCATGTTGGTGGCGATGGTCACCTTTCCGCTCTGGCCTGCCTGGGCGACGATTTCGGCCTCACGGGCATGCTCCTTAGCGTTAAGGACATTGGCCTTGATGCCGCGGATGGACATCATGCGGGCAAGGAGTTCGGAGGTTTCAACGTCTGTGGTACCCACAAGCACGGGGCGGCCGGCTTTGGAGAGTTCCACCACCTTGTCTATGACGGCGTTGAACTTGGCCTTCTTGGTCTTGTAGATGATGTCGTTTTGGTCGTCCCTTATGACCGGACGGTTGGTGGGAATCACCACCACATCCAGTTTGTAGATGTCCCAGAACTCCCCTGCCTCGGTTTCTGCGGTACCGGTCATGCCGGCCAGCTTGTGGTACATGCGGAAGTAGTTCTGGAGGGTGATGGTGGCAAATGTCTGGGTGGCGGCCTCCACTTTCACGTTTTCCTTGGCCTCAACTGCCTGGTGCAGGCCGTCGGACCAGCGGCGGCCTTCCATGATACGGCCGGTGGATTCGTCCACAATCTTCACCTTGTTGTCTACTATCACATAGTCAACGTCCTTGGTGAACATTGCGTAGGCCTTAAGGAGCTGGATCACAGTGTGTACGCGCTCGCTCTTGAGGGAGAAGTCCTCCATGAGGGCGTCCTTCTTTTCGGCCTTTTCCTGAGGGCTCAGGGAAGCGTCATGAGTTATTTCGGCAATGGCCGAACCCATATCCGGGAGCACGAAGAAATTGGGGTCGCTAACGCTGCCTGCAAGGGTGTCGTGGCCTTTGTCGGTCATGTCCACGGAATTGAGGATTTCGTTGATGACAAAGTACAGGGGGTCAGTGACGGTGGGCATCTCGCGCTCGTTGTCCTGCATGTAGTAGGCCTCGGTCTTTTGCATGAGGGCCTTCATGCCGGGCTCGGACAGGAACTTGATGAGAGGCTGATACTTAGGAAGGCCCTTGTAGCAGCGGTACAGAAGCAGGCCGCCGTCTTTCTCATTGCCGGCCGAAATAAGCTTCTTGGCCTCGTTGAGAGTGTTGTTCACAAGGGTGCGCTGCTTGTTGTAGAGGTTTTCCACATAGGGCCTGTACTCCATGAACTGTTCATCCCCGGATGCCTTTTCCATAGGGCCGGAAATGATAAGGGGGGTACGGGCGTCGTCAATGAGAACGGAGTCAACCTCATCCACAATGGCATAGTGGTGTTTCCGCTGGACAAGGTCACTCATGCGTGAGCACATGTTGTCACGGAGGTAGTCAAAGCCGAATTCATTGTTTGTGCCGAAAGTGATGTCGCATTCGTAGGCCTTGCGGCGAGCGTCGGAGTTGGGCTTGTGCTTGTCTATGCAGTCTACGGAAAGGCCATGGAACATATAGAGGGGACCCATCCACTCCGAGTCACGCTTTGAGAGGTAGTCGTTGACGGTAACCACGTGAACGCCCTTTCCGGCAAGTGCGTTGAGGAACACAGGGAGGGTGGCCACAAGGGTCTTACCTTCACCGGTTGCCATTTCGGCAATCATACCCCTCTGCTCCTTGTTGGTTTTGACGCCGCCGTTTAGGACTATGCCGCCGATGAGCTGGACATCGTAGTGCACCATGTCCCAGGTAATCTCATTGCCGCCGGCCTGCCAGTGGTTGTGCCACACAGCTTTGTCCCCGGCAATCTCCACAAAGTCACGGCCTTCGGCGGCAAGCTGCTTGTCAAATTCGGAGGCCGTAACCTCCACGGTCTCATTCTGGGCAAAACGGCGGGCCGTAGATTTCATGATGGCAAAAGCCTCCGGAAGGAGTTCATTCAGAATCACTTCAATGGCTTCGTCCTCTTCCTTCACAAGTTTGTCGCTCTCCGTTGCAAGGGCCTCCTTTTCCTCTACGGGAATGTCTTCCTCTATGCGGGCCTTGAGCTCCGCTATGCGGTCTTCGAAGGGCTTCTCTACCTCGAAGATACGGGCACGGAGGCCGGCGCTGCGCTCTCGCAGGCCGTCGTTGGACAGGGCGTCTATTTCAGGGTATGCGGCAAGCACCTTGTCAAGATAGGGCCTGATAGCCTTCATGTCACGGTCACTCTTTGAGCCGAAAAGTTTCTTTAGTATATCTGCTACTGCCATATATAGTACTATATTCTTAAATCTTACAAAGATACAAAGTTTGCCACTATTATACAAAAAACATTCCCCCGCCTCTGTCCTGCCATACTGTCAGAACACTTCCGGAACTCGGGACCCGCATTTTTGCTGTTTTTTGCCGGTTTTCACTTCTTTCCGGAACTCGGAACCCGCATTTTGGCCACTTTTTGCCGATGTTCACTCACTGCATGCAGCTGAGAAAGGATTTTCCTGAAGTATTTGAAAGGAAGCAGGCTGCGGTATTTGACAGTTTTCACAAGAGTGAATGCCAGCACCCATAAAAATTGCAGCCACAAAGGACGGTTGACGTTGCAAAGGCGCACCAGGGAGCCGTTGTAGTAGTTACGGAACACCGTCTTGTCCAGAGGCTCAGGTCTTTCGGCCCTGTCATGTACCGCACGGGCCACCGGCACCACCCCTATCTTGTAGCCGTGATACCTTGCCCTGTTGCACCAGTCGTCGTCCTGCCCGTAAAACGGGAAAAGCGTCTCATTGAAAAGTCCCACTTTCTCCACCGCCTTCATGTTCACAAGCCAGTGCGCCGCAGGAGGAGTTTTATCCTTTTTGAATAATATATCAAGTTCTTCAAAGCCTTCCCGGTACTGCAGGGGGCTCAGGACGGCGAATTCAGGGTTGGCTTCGGCGGCCGCGACAAGCGTTTCAAGGGCGCCTTCCTCCAGCCAGGCATCCTGGTTGAGGAGGTAGACATAGTCATAGCCCCTTTGCAAGGCGTACTCCATTCCCTTGTTGTTGGGGACGGAAAAGCCAAGGTTTTCGGCACTTCTTATAAGCCGGGCCGAAGGAAAATGCGAAGCCACGAAGTCTGCGCTTCCGTCCGTGGAATCGTTGTCCCAGACGTATACGTCTACCGCCATGCCAGGCACAGACACGGCATCTCCGGTTACAGAGCCAAGGCAGCGTTCCAGCCACTTCACTCCGTTGTACGATACAACTATTACAAGTACTTTTTTCATGGCTTGAACCGCACAAACAATTCCTTAGGAGTTTTACTTGAAAACACCGCCTTCATTACGTTGATGGCCGTTTTTCGCATGATTACGTTGCGTCCTTTGCGGGGAAGGAAGAGGTATTTTACGGCCCTCAGGGCCTCGAAGCCCCACACAAAACACTTGAGCCACAAAGGCTCTCCATAGAAAATCATTGAGCCCCGGACACGGGCCGGCTTTATGGCCTGCTCAATTGCCGACACTGAGCCACCGGCAATGTGCGTGACACTTATGCGGGAATCGGCCCAAACCGAATATCCCATGTCATTGAGCTTGTGCCCAAGGGCAATGTCCTCCGGCGTAAAGAAAAAGCGCTCGTCAAACCAGCCGACACTGCGGAAAATGTCGGTTTTTACAAGGAAACACGCCCCGTTGAGCGTGTAGGTGCGGAAAAGGCCGTCACGCATTGTCCAGATGGACGGAAGGGTCTCATTTACAAGATGCAGGTAATGCTTTGCGTAGAGTGACGGACTCCACGGTCCCCTGCCGCAGGTTTGCTCCCTGCCACCGGGAAAGCGTATGCACGGAGACACCGCCGCGGCATTTTCCGGGAGGCTTTCCATATCCATCACAAGGGAGTCTATGAGAGGCTCCGTGAGGAAGGTGTCGTCATTGAGGATGAGGCAATACCGTCCCGTAACCTCCTTCAGGGCAAGGTTGTTGTTCTCTGAGAATCCCCTTGTTTCGGCACTAGGGATCACCTTGACCCAGGGGAACTGCATACGCAGGGCCTCCAGGTTTTCCGGAGAAAACATATAGGCCACAACAAAGGTTTCATAACTCACCGACGTATACGCCCTTATGCTGTCCAGGCACGGGAAAAGGATGTCCGGACGGTTCATGCACACTATGACTATGCTTACCTGAGGCATATGGCAAGGACTGTTTTTCTCCATAGGAGACGGATGTTGTACTTAAGGTTGGTCCAATTCAGTTTCCCGGGAATATTCTTTGGGCCGATAACCGGGTGGTTCACATAATTCACGTATGGAACATTTCTGGCATTAAGCCCCGGGCCGAACAGGAGGCCTGGCTTCAGGCCGGTTTCATGGAGCGCCGGGGTAAAGGCAAGCTGGTCACGGCTGCCGCCGGATTCCACCAAATACTGCCACCAGAGGTTGTCCAGGGCCACTATCTCAGGATTACAGTGAGCCCGCGCAAGGATATTTGTTTCGGCAAGGCCGGCATGGCGGGGCATATCCATGTCCTTAAGGAACCTGTGCCATTTCAGGGCGGTACGCGTACTCACCTTATCTTTCAGGTAGCAGTACCTCAGCTCTTCCCAGACGCAGTCCCTTTGGGGATGCTCCAGCATGGCAATATTGTCTCCTGCAAAGTCATAAAAATCAGGTGTGGCAATCTGCAGATTGGCATCCATGAAAATGGAATACTGATATTCCGGGAACAGCACATGCGGATGCATCTTTGCCCAGCGGGCGCGCATCACGGAACTTCCCTCATATGGAATGGGCCTAAGCTGCCACACACCATCCTGCCCCTCACGGTCTCCGTAGCACACGTAGTCCCAGTCCGGGGAAACTGCCGCGGGCTGCTCCAGACGGTCATAGCCGCCCGTAAGGACTGTGTACACTACTTTCCCTGCCATGGCAACTTACTCATTACAAAGGACTTCTCCCCTTCCGTCAGGCCCACCTGCCATATTGATGTTGCCATTGTAATGCATCCAAGGGACGCAGTTACAAGGAAACGCCACCACTGGGCAGGGAGGACCTCGGGGATGAAAGAAATGACAATGAGTGACATGAGTCCGGGAGCCAGGGCGGGCCAGATGCCTTTCCTAAAGTAATACTTCATCTGCAGGCCGGTCTCCTGCTGTGCAACCAGCATCATAATCACGGACTTTACTATGTATATGCCAAAGAAGGCAACATATCCGCTCCAAGCGGGGGCTCCAAGGCGATAGGCGACATAAGTTATGGGAAATGCCAGGGATGCCACCAGACTGGTCCAGATATAATACCGGCGTATCCTGCCGCCGGCTTGTACCAGTACATTAAGAGTGCCCGGCGTGAAGTCTATCACAAAGCATAGCAGGGTGAGCTTGGTAAAGAAAGCTGCCTCTTGAGGAATATCGGCCCCAAGCCACAAGGCCAGGATGGTATCGGCATCCGTAAAAAACGGCAGGGCTATGGTCCAGAGAATCCAGAAATAGTACTTTGAGCCTTTGCACACAAGCTCATAAGCGTATTCCTTGTTACCGCCAACATAGGCCTTGGTAAGGGCTGGATTCAGCGCCAGGGCTATGTTGGTGGCAAACTGGCGCACCACCTGCTCCACTTTGTCGGCCACTCCCCTGGCAGCGTTTGCGCCAACCCCGAAGAAGAGGTTCATGAGCTGGTTGATTCCCTGGGTGTTAAGCATATATGCCCCGCTGCCAAGGAAGTTCCATCCTGCGAAGGCTCCCATTTCACGCACCAGCGAACCTTCGGCCTTCCATGGGGTACGGGATTCAGGGAAACGGACCATTGCATAAGCGGCGTAGGCACCTCTTGAGAGCAGTGCTACCAAAACAAGCATCCAGGCGTACACTACAAGTTTATCGGCCGAAGAAAACCACACTGCCGCGGCTACGCCAAGTTTGAGGATGGCTTCGAGGATTGAGATAACGGCATAAGCGCCCATGTGCTCGTGGGCGTTGATATCGGCCGTAAAGGGAATGCTAAGGAGGTTGACAAGGAGCACCAGCATGGAGGTCTGAAGGACCACGTGGGCCGCATGCATACGCTCCGGCGGAATTACCATCTTATTTCCAAGATACCACAATCCCACGGTTTCTGTGAGGATGATTATAAGGAGGCAGAACCCCGCCATTACAGCCAGACTGGTGCCGAAGATGATCCGAAGCCGGGCCATATCCCCCTTTCCCAGCCCCACGGTGATATATCGGCTGATTGCAGAGACAACCGTGTTCATCACCAGCATGAACATGGTCACAACGCCTCCCACGGCATTGTACACACCATAGTCCGTAATTCCCAGGGAGCGAAGTATTACCCTATATGTGAAAAGGCCAATGAGAATCATCAGCCCCATACGGAAATACAGAAGGATAGTGTTACGCGCAATCCTTCTGCTGCTCTCCGATATTCCGCCCCCTTGTGTGTCCATAAATATATCGTTGCAAGTTACGAATTATTTCGCAAATAACCATTATTTCCTCCTGGAATGGCTGATAAACTCCATTCAGAAAAGGCATCAAACCGAGCGTAAAATGTATATGACTCACAATCAGCGCATTACGCAAAGTGCTCCCACTTGTTTCGAGGGGAGCACTTTGCATAAATGCCTATGTATGAGGCGTTTAGATTTTACGCTATGCCTTGATGATGCCTTCTTCCTTGAACACCTTAGTGAGGGCTTCAACGGCCCTGTCCACTTGCTCACGGGTGTGGGTGGCCATAAGGGAGAAGCGGATGAGGGTGTCCTGAGGGGCGCATGCCGGCGGAATTACGGAGTTGATGAAAACGCCTTCGTCAAATGCGCGCTTGGTCACGATGAAAGTCTTCTCAAGATCTCGCACATAAAGGGGAATGATAGGGCTTTCGGTTTCTCCAATCTCAAAGCCTTCCTCCTTGAAACGCCTTAAAGCATAGTTGGTTACGTCCCAGAGCTTGGTGATGCGTTCCGGTTCCTTCTGGATAATGTGAAGGGCTTCCAGGGCCGAAGCCGTGGCTGCCGGGGTGTCCGAAGCCTGGAAGATATATGTGCGGGCGGTGTGACGGAGGTAGTTGATGATGACTTTATCGGCAGCAATGAAACCGCCGATTGCGGCAAGGCTCTTGGAGAAGGTGCCCATGATGAGGTCAATCTCATTGGTGAGGCCGAAGTGGTTGCAGACGCCGCGGCCCTGCTTTCCGAAAACGCCGATACCGTGGGCTTCGTCCACCATTATCACCACATTCTTGTACTTGTGCTTGAGCTCCACAATCTCAGGAAGCTTTGCAAGGTCTCCTTCCATTGAGAAAACGCCGTCTACCACAATGAGTTTCACGCTCTGGGGAGGGCAGCGCCTAAGGCACCTCTCAAGGTCCTTCATGTCGTTGTGCTTGTAGTGAAGGCCCTTTGCAAAGGAGAGCCTACGGCCGTCCACGATGGATGCGTGGTCACGGTCGTCGCAGATGATGAAATCGTCCTTCGTGAGAAGCTGGGGGATGACGCCGCTGTTGACGGTAAAGCCGGTGGAGAACACAAGGGCCTCGTCTTTGCCCACGAATTCGGCCAGCTCTTTCTCAAGCTGTACGTGGATGTCCAGGGTGCCGTTGAGGAAACGGGAGCCGGCGCAACCGGAACCGTATTTCTTGAGGGCTTCGATGCCGGCATTGATGACGCGTTCGTCACCGGTAAGGCCTGTATATGCATTGGAGCCGAACATCATGATCTTGTGACCGTCCATGGTGACCTCGGTTCCCTGTTTGGATGTAATCTGGCGGAAGTAGGGATAGATGCCCTTCTCCATCATTTTCTGGGGAAGGTCATATTTTGCCAGTCTGGCGTGTAATAGTCCCATATCTTAGTAGGTTTTAGTTACAATTTAACATGCAAAATTACTAAAAAATTTTTTATCGCAAATATGTGCCTTTTTTTTCGTACCTTTGACGGTTAATATATTTTTATGGAAGAGCGTAAACTTAATTTCATTGAAGAGATAATAGAAAAGGATCTCGCAGAGGGAAAGGTAGATTCCATCATCACACGTTTCCCCCCGGAGCCCAACGGGTACCTTCACCTTGGTCATGCAAAGAGCATTTGCCTTAACTTCGGCCTAGCCCAGAAGTACGGCGGCAAAACCAATCTCCGCTACGACGACACCAACCCTACAAAGGAAGACACCGAGTACGTGGATTCCATCAAGGAAGACATCAAATGGCTTGGTTTCCAGTGGGACAAGGAGCTTTATGCGTCGGATTACTTTGACCAGCTTTATGAGTGGGCCGAAGAACTTATCCAGCGCGGCCTTGCGTATGTAGACGACCAGACTCAGGATGAGATAAGGGAAAACCGCGGTACCGTAGACAAGCCCGGCACCCCCAGCCCCTGGAGAGACCGTTCCGTGGAAGAGAACCTGAGGCTGTTCCGTGAAATGAAGGCCGGCAAGTATGCCGAAGGCGAAAAGGTGCTCCGCGCAAAGATAGACATGGCCCATCCCAACATGATGTTCCGTGACCCTCTCCTTTACCGCATCAAGTTTGCGCATCATCACCGTACCGGCGACAAGTGGTGCATCTACCCCATGTACGACTTCACCCACGGTCAGTGCGACTCCATCGAGCACATCACCCATAGCATCTGCACCCTGGAATTCGATGTCCACAGGCCCCTCTACGACTGGTTCATCCAGACCCTGGGCATTTATCCCAGCCATCAGTATGAGTTCGCACGCCTTAACCTCACATACACCCTCATGAGCAAGCGCAAGCTTCTTGAGCTGGTCCAGAAAGGCCTTGTGAGCGGCTGGGACGACCCCCGTATGCCCACCCTTTGCGGTGTGCGGCGCCGCGGCTATACCGCAAAAGCCCTTAGGATGTTCTGCGACAAAATCGGCGTATCCAAGCGTGACCAGCTTATGGACATCCAGCTTCTGGAGTGGTGCGTAAGGCAGGACCTCAATGAGCGCAGCAACCGCTACATGGTGGTCCAGGATCCCATTAAGCTCACCATCACCAACTGGCCGGAGGGCAAGGTGGAGTGGTTTGACTGCCCCCTCAACCCCGCAGATCCAGAAGGTGCAAAGCGCAAGGTTCCCTTCACCGGAAATCTCCTCATAGACCGCGCAGATTTCATGGAGGACGCCCCCAAGAAGTTCTTCCGCCTGAAACCTGACGGCGAAGTCCGCCTCAAGTACACCTATATCGTAAAATGCAACGAGGTCATCAAGGACAATAACGGTGAGGTTGTTGAACTCAAGTGCACCTATGACCCTTCACCTGAATACCGTCCCGTGAAGGGCACCATCCACTGGGTAAGCGAAGCCCACGCCAAGGAGCTTGAACTCCGCAACTACGACCGCCTCTTCACCCTCGCAAACATGTCCGAGGTCCCCGAAGACCGTGACTACAAGGATTTCCTGAATCCTGATTCCCTCATCATCGGCAAGGGTTACGCAGAGCCCGCCCTCCTTGAAGACAAGTCCGGCATTGCCGTCCAGTTCGAGCGCACCGGCTACTACGTCCTTGACAAGGACTCCACCCCGGAGCACCCCGTCTTCAACAAGACCACGGCCCTGAAAGATTCCTACAAACCGGAATAGATGGCCGGTCGATGCCGGCCATGACGTCATTGACGGCCTGACCGCCAAATCACTGGCACTCAGCCATTTATGAATAGTCGGGTGCACCTGCAGGTGCACCCGACTTTGTATAATCAGCGTTTAATCAAGCACTTACGCGCCAGGCGCTATTGTAGCAAAGCCGCAGCCTTATCTACATCGGCGGAATCTACCACAATGGAGATGGAGAGCTCTTCCCCGCCCTGGGCCGAAGCGATGATATTGATGCCGGCCTCTCCCATTTTGCCGAAGAGTGCGGCCGAAGTGCCGGGAAGGTTCCTCATGCGGCTGCCGAACACAGTCACTATGCCAACCTTCTGATTGGCAACGATGACATCGTCAAGGGGCAGAAGAGGGTTGTCCTTGAAAAGACCCTGGACGGCGTTAACGGCGCAGTCTTTCTCTGAGCTTTTAACCGCAAAGGAGATGCTGTACTCGGATGAAGTCTGGGCAATGAAACGGACATTGACCCCGGCGCTGGCAAGAGTGGAGAAAATGGCTCCAGACATACCTACACGGCCCAAAAGGCCGGTGCCATATACGGTAATAAGGTCAAGGTCTTTGTCCGCGATTACGGCTGTGCCGTGGGAAGATTCCCCGGAAATGAGGGTTCCCTGGAATGAAGGATCTGAAATATCCTTGACCACAATGGGAATCCCGGCATTCTTGGCGGGCCACACTGCCGACGAAGCAAACGGGGCGTGCTCCTGGGAGCAGTAGTGGGCGGCTTCGTCGTAGGTCATGGAAGTTTCCTGGCCCATGCCCTTGCCGTCTACGTAGAACTCTATGGATTCGGCATCAAGGGTGGCGCCAATAAGTGAAGCCATGAGGTGTGCTCCGTCCTTCCCCACCCTTACCACATAGCCTGTGGTGAGCCTGCCGTAACCGCCTGAGATAATCTGGCCGGGAGTGCAGCGCAGCCGAATCTGGGCCTGTGACTGCGCCCAGTCAAAGTGCTGGGAGCTTCGGCATATCATAAGCTCCGTTCCGTCCACGATGCTTCCGCCGGCCTTTGCCGCAACGGCCTCTGCGCAAAGGCGTGAGCACTTGGCCATTACATAGTCCTCGATGGCCCTGCGCTCTGTCTGGACATACATGGCCTCACGGAGATAACCTGCCACGGTATCCAGAATGGCGGCAGCCTTCTCACGGTATGCAGGAGAGCTGTCCAGAGAATAGAAGTACTCCCTCACAGCGTCAATCTGGTGCTGAGCGCTTTTTTTGCGGTCAATGGTTATGCCGATTGCCTCAGAAAAAAGGTCCTCGATGGCGTGCTCCGGGCGGATGACTGCAATGGAATTCCCGTCACATAGGGCGGCGATTTCACTGATATAATTCTTCTTGAGATAGAATGACCTTACTATCATGGCTGGATTATTTGGTATAGCGTTTTTCTAGTTCTTCCCAGTTCAGGATGCTCCAGAGGCCCTCTATGTAAGCGGGCCTGCGGTTTTGATAATCAAGGTAATAGGCGTGTTCCCACACATCAAAGGTGAGGATGGGTTTGAGGCCGCGGGTTACGGGATTTCCGGCCCCGGACTCCTGGGTAATGTGAAGGGTGCCGTCTGCGGCGGCGCCAAGCCACACCCAGCCGCTTCCGAAGAGGGAACCGCCGGCTGCGGCGAAGGCCTTCTTGAATTCATCGAAACTCCCCCACTGCTCCTCTATCTGGGCCGAAAGTTTGCCAACGGGGGCGTTACCCTCCTTGGGCGCGCAGAACTGAAGGAAATAGAGGTTGTGGTTGAGGATTTGGCCGGCATTGTTGAAAACCCCACCCGTAGATTCCTTCACTATATCCTCCAGCGCAAGGTTCTCCCACGGCGTGCCCGGAATAAGGGAATTGAGGTTGTTGACATAGGTCTGGAGATGCTTTCCATGATGGAAACCTATTGTAGCAGCGCTGATTACAGGCTCCAGCGCATTGGGAGCATAAGGAAGCTGAATTAGAGTGAAGGACATAACAGGGTGTTTTTGATTCTTACAAATATAAGGAAAAAAAGCTATATTTGCACGTTAAAACAGCAAAATCATGATTAAATCCATGACCGGCTACGGTAAGGCCGAAGTTACCCTTGAGGGCGGAAAACTCACCATAGAGATACGTTCGCTCAATGCGAAAAGCGCCGACATCAACATAAAATCCACCCTCCTCCCAAAAGATAAAGACCTCATTGTGAGGAAGATGCTCTCAGACTCCCTCATCCGCGGCACCATAGACATGTTCCTTACCTGGGAGGCCGGTCCGGACGCCGGAAGCCATGAGATAAACCAGGACGTCTTCCACAGTTACTGGCGCAGCGCCGTAAAAGCCCTGGACCAAGAGACCGTCTTCACCAAGACTTTCCTCAAAGATCCCGGCGTTGGAAGCATCCTCGCAAGCAGCATTCTTCGCCTCCCGGACGTAGTTGACTCCAAGAAGGCCGATGTCATCACAGATGAGAACTGGCCCCTTGTTGAAGCCGGAATCAAAGATGCAATAGATAAAATCTGCACCTACAGGGATATTGAAGGCAAAGCCCTTTATGCCGATGTCACTTCCCGCGTAAACCTCATCCTCTCATTGTACAACCAGGTTGAAGCCCTTGAAGGAGAACGCATTGAAGCAGTAAAAGAGAAACTCTCCAAAGCGCTTACGGAGCTTCAGGCCAAAGCCGATCCCTCCCGTTTTGAGCAGGAGCTCATCTTCTACCTTGAAAAATACGACATCAACGAGGAAAAGGTGCGCCTGAGGCAGCACTGCAAGTACTTCATGGAGGTTATAGACTCCGAGCCCTGCCCCGGCAAGAAACTCGGCTTCATAATCCAGGAGATGGGAAGGGAGATAAACACCACCGGTTCCAAGGCAAATCACGCCGGAATCCAGCAGCTTGTAGTGAAAATGAAGGACGAACTTGAAAAAATTCGTGAACAATCCATGAATATTTTGTAAGGTTTTTATTCTATAACCCACTGATTCTCAGCATCTTAAACCAGAGTCCGTGGGAAACGTTTCTTTAGACCTCTGTAAACGCCTAAAAATCAGGTGATTACAGAGGTCTAAAAATGAAACGTTTCATCTAGGGAATCCCTTTTTTTCTTCATTCCTTTGCCGAAAACAAGAAAAAAGGGATGAAGAAACTACTCTTATACGCATTTTCGGCCGCCCTGCTGCTGTTGGCACAGGCAGAGGCCACCGCACAGAAATTCGCCATCGGCACCAACGCCGCAGACTGGCTGTCGCTTGGGACAATCAACGCCGACGCCTCATTTGCGCTGTCCCAGCACGTGTCGCTGCACGCCGGCGCAGAGTTCAACCCATGGACCTACAAGGCCGGAAGCAAGGAATCCCAGTTTGAGACCCGCCAGAATTCCTACTGGGGCGGTGCACGCTGGTGGCCCTGGCACGTGTATTCCGGCTGGTGGGCCGGAGGCGACGCCCGCTACTCCGTATATAATATAGGCGGCATCCGCGGCCGTGAAACCGAGGAAGGAGACGCCTGGGGCATGGGAGCGTACGGAGGCTACTCCATAATGCTCAACGAGTGGTGGAACCTGGACCTTGGCATAGGGCTCTGGGGCGGATACAAGGAGTATGTCCGCTACGCATGCCCGCTTTGCGGCGTAAGGCTTGAGGAGGGTGGAAAACCCTTCATCCTGCCAGATGCCAGAATAGCCATACTACTTATCTTCTAAAAAGGGCCGGGTATGGGAAAGAGACTGTTATGCCTTGCCGCTTTGATTCTGGCCATCCTGGCCGGCGGCTGCGGGCCCAGCAAGATTCAAAACCTTCAGACTCAGAGGCTTTCGGCAAGCCTTGCCCTCTCAAGGGGGGAACTGGCCGAAGAGCGCCGCGTCATAGCTTCGGCACCGAGGGACACAATCACTGTAACCGGGGAAAACGGGGAGACGCTCCTCCTGATGAAAGCCGTGAGGGACGACGATTCCGGGGAAATGGTGGCCCACGACGTCATTGACGCCGCCGTTGTCACCGCCCGCTTCAGGAATGTTGCCGAAAGGCACGGGAGGGTGGACCTTCGTTTTGAAGTTATCGTCCCCGCCGAAATGATAGACAAAAAATGGCAGCTCCAGTTTAACCCGGACATGTTCATCCTTGGAGACAGCATAAGGCTGGAGCCCGTAATAATAACGGGAAGCGACTTCAGGTCCAGGCAACTAAGGGGCTACGAGCTCTACGACAAATACCTCAGGTCCATCATTACGGACACCACCGCCTTCATAGACTGGCGCAACCTCAACATCTGGATCGCCCGGAACATGCCGGAGCTGTACCGGTTCAGGACGGACTCCTCGTTTGTCAGCGAAGACGACTTCCATTCCCTCTTCGGCCCCACGGAGGCCGATGCCATAAGGCACTATACCCTCTGGCACAGAAGACATTACCACGAAAAGAAATGGGGCCAGCGCGGGCAGAAATTCAAGGAATACATCAAGGCGCCAATCCAGACCGAAGGAATCCGTCTTGACACTGTCCTCAGGGACATTGAGGGGAACTTCGTGTACCAGTACACCCAAAGCATCCAAACAAGGCCGAAACTCAGGAAGGTGGACATAGTCCTTTCCGGAGACATCTTCGAGCAGGAGAAGCATCTTTACACAATGCCCCGGAGCGAACCCCTCACCTTCTACATCAGTTCCCTTTCGGCCTTTGTGGACACAAGGGAGAGGTACCTAACGCGTGTCCTGGAAAGGAAGGCGGCGGCAAACACCGCCTGCTGGGTTGATTTCGCCAGCGGAAGCAGTGAGATAGACCTTGCACTTTCCCATAACGAAACGGAGATTGGGCGCATCAAGGGAAACATAGTCGAGCTCCTTGAAAACACCGCATTCGACCTTGACAGCATAGTGATTTCGGCTTCGGCCTCCCCTGAAGGAGCCCTCCAGTCCAACAATACCCTGGCACAGAAAAGAGCCGCCTCGGTGGCCGCTTTCATGGATTCTTTCATATGCAGCTGGAGGGACTCCGTCAGGCGGAACTCGTTCTCCGTAAGCGTTGCCGAAGACGGAACCGAAAAACTGGTCCGGGAAACCGGCCCTGCGCAGTCCATTCCCTTCCTGTCCCGCTCCAGCGGCGAGAACTGGCCATATCTTGGCGTCCTTGTGGATGAGGACACGGTGATGACATCTGGAGACAAGTTCTCCTACATCCGTCACCTGGAGACCGCCGATGTAGACGAGCGGGAAAGGGGGATGCAGGCCGAACCATGGTACAGGTACATGAGGGAAAACCTCTATCCAAAGCTACGCACGGTAAGGTTCGACTTCTATCTTCACAGGAAGGGCATGGTAAAGGACACCGTACACACTACTGAGCTGGACACCCTCTACATGAGGGGCGTGGAACTCCTCAAGGAAAGGGAATACGAAAAAGCCCTGGCAATCCTCAGGGACTACCGTGACTACAATACGGCAATCGCTTATGTGTCAATGGACTACAATGCTTCGGCCATGTCCATCTTAAACGACCTTCCAAGGTCTCCGCAGGTGAGTTACATGCTGGCGCTTCTCTACGCCAGGGCCGGGGACGACGGAAAGGCCGTAGAGAACTATCTCCGCTCCTGCCGGGAAGACCGCTCATATGTGTTCCGAGGAAACCTTGACCCGGAGATATACGTCCTCATCCAGAGATACGGGCTCAACAAGGAAGAAGACAACCCTATTTATTAACCTTTTAATACATTATTTCAATGAAAAAGCCATTATTTACCGTTTTCGTGGCACTTGCCGCCACCTTCGCATCCTGCAACAAGAGCGCTCCGGCGCCAGAAGCAGCCCAAAGCACGGTTCCGGACGCCTCCATCACCGTCAATATCGGCATGGAGAATGAAGGGACCAAGGCCCCTACCTCCCTGGTAAAGGACTACCTCATCAACAAGGTCCAGGTATTCGTGTTTGACAACACCGACAAGCTTGAGACCTCCTACTTCGAGGGCAGCCTCACCAAGAACAACTCCCACAGCGTAAAGATTGCCACATTCACCGGCCCCAAGACCGTCTACGTGCTGGTAAACCACGACCGCATCACCAAATTCAAGCCTCACACAACAACCGTGGCCGCTTTTGAGGCCGAACTCACGGACCTCTCCATGAACACGCCATCCTCACTTGTAATGTCCGGTAAAAACACTGTCACAGTGGGAAAATACGGCACTAACGGTTCTGCCGGCACAGACGGGCAGATAGAAAGCGTGAACGTATATGTCAAGAGACTTGCCGCCATGGTGGTGCTTGACAAACTGAACGTAGATTTCAGGGGGACCAACCTTGAGGGAGCCACATTCACGGTACAGCAGATCTATCTGAAAAACGTTGTGGGAAAAGCCCTTCTTGGAGTGAACGGCCTTACAGGGACTGCATCTTCCACGGTCCTTCCACTTCCAATAACCGACGACCAGCACACGAACTATACGTACTGGTACAACAAGGGCACTTTGGAAGCCGGAGCCCCCGCCGTCACCTTCGAGACCGACATGGGCGTATCCTGTAACGTAACCGGCGCCGACACTCCCCTGAGCCGCCACCTTTTTGCCTATCCCAACAGGACCGACGCCGACTCCCATGAAGAGACCTTCGAGCAAAGGCACACCCGCCTTGTCATCAAAGCCCACGTAAAGGCGGCATCTTCCTACAGCAACCTTGACAATGACACGTTCTATGTGTTCGACCTTCCCAAGCTCACTGCAAACAATGTCTACAGGATCACTTCCGTCAGAATCACCATGCTTGGCAAGGACGACGACACAAAGGACGAAGACATCCAGGCCGGCCGTATAGAGCCAGCAATCACCGTAGACCCTTGGAACGGAACCACTACTCTAACCTATGACTTCTAGAACTCTAAGGGGCGGAAGGATCCTTCTTCTTCTAGCCATCGGCCTTGACCTATCCTCCTGCCGCTCCGTAGTGCTGGAGGACAGGTTCATGTGCCCCAGCTTCCTCTTTTTTGACGTGGCCGACGAAGAGCGCTATCCAAAGTATCAGGACGTGTTCACAACGGTTTTCGCCCACCCCGACGGAAAGCCCATAGATGAAGCCGGAACCAGTGTGGAGTTTATCGAGAACGAGCTTTTCTTCTTTACCGTAAGAGGGACCGCCGCAGTGAAAGGCTACGGTCTCATGGGACAGGAGGGCCTTTCAAGGGACGGTTCGGCATGGACGGCTCCTCTTGGAGAGGACTACGCGCCCTTGTTCCGGTTCGGATACACGGCCACAGTTGAGGAGGAGAGATTCACCGTCCCCGTAGAGTTCACCAAAGAGCACTCCCACGTTACGGTACAGTACCTGGGCGCGGACACCTTTGAATACGCAGGAGGACGTTTCCCCTTCTACATTTCAGTGAGGGGAAACACCTGCGGAATAGACGCCATGAGCGGCCTTCCAGTGAGAGGACCTTTCGAGGTGAGCCCTCAAGAAACGGGTCTGGGGCACTTCGAGTTCACCCTCCCCCGCCAGGCCGACCACGACCTTGTTCTGGAAATGTATGTCAAGGAGGGTCTCTACGAGTATGCCGACTTCCAGACATCATATAACCTTTACGAGATTCTCAGGGACAAGGGAGGCATAACCTGGACGGAGAAAAACCTCCCTGACGTGAGCATTGAAATCGATTTCCAGGAGACAAGGGTGAACGTTGGAGTTTTCCCATGGGGCGAGCAGGAACTGGAATACAGACTATGACAAAAAACGCACTTGATATGAAACTACTTATAATCATTCCAGCCCTTGGAGTGCTGCTGGCAGCATTTTCGTCCTGCGCAGTACCGTACCAGCCCGAAGAGCCCAAGGTGTTCTTCCAGGAAGAGGACTCGCTTGTTACCGTTATCTTTTCGGCCTCTGGCAGTGAAAGGAGCAAAGTAACCGGCGTTTCCGAAGAAGCCGAACGCGTGGTGGACAGGTGGGCGGTATTCGCCTTTGACAACCGGAGCGGGCAGTTCCGCTATGAAAGCGCATCGTCCGGGGAGCCGCTTCCCATGAAGCTGTCTGCGGGCCGAAGCTATACGTGCTACGCCATAGTCAACTATCCCGAAACCGGCCCCGGGGCATTTGACCCGGCATCGGTACGGAGCACCACAGACCTCACCGGAAAGGTAGCCTACCTTGGAGACTGCCGGGGAACCGCTCTTCCAATGTTTGGAAGTGAAGAGGTAACCCCTGTCGCCGACTCTGACACCGAGGTTACAATTACCGTAAAAAGGCTTGTCTCCAGAGTGGACCTGAGGGGGCTGAAAGTAGATTTCTCCGGCAAACCGCACCTTGAATCCAAGACATTCACGCTACGCGCCATTTATCTTACAAACACTTACAGGACAACCCGTTACGGAGAAGACTACACATTCCCGGAGCTTTCTTCCACAAGGTCTGCCTGGTACAATACAGGCGGATGGCACCGGGGAGAGGCGGCCGAAGCCGGGATAGACGTAATTGTGGGTGACCGATCCATCGATACCGTTATTTCGGCCTGGAGCCCGTATTCCAGGGAACACTCTTTCTATGCCTTTCCCAATCCAACTCCAGCGTCGGAGGATATCACTCAGACGGAGTCCTGGACGCGGCGCTGCACACGCCTTGTGATTGAGGCCACAATTGACGACGACACGGTATATTATGCCATAAAAGTACCCTCGATGACGCGTAACCGAATCTTTGCGGCCTCCAGCGTTGTTATCCACGGCAGAGGCTCCAATGACCCCGAGATAATTGACATTGACCCCGATATCATTGAAGTTACCGTCCAGCCCGTCATTGACGACGATTGGGACGGAGCGGGAGATATCTATCTGGACTAGAACAAGATGAAACACTATCTTCTACTACCTATCATAGTGCTTCTCTCCGCCGTTTCATGCCGGGAGATGGAGCAGGACGCGGACATCATGCCCAGGAATGCCCGCGAGGCTTCCCGCCTTGTCAGCGTCAGAGTGGATTTCTCAGGATCCGAAGACACCAAATCCGTGGTGACGGAAAGCGTGGAAGACTTCACGGAAGCCTATCTCTTTGCCTTCTGGGCCACGGGGGCCGATGCCGGAGCGCCCTGCATGACAAGCGAAGGGCCCGTTGCCATGTATACAGACTCCAAGGCAATCAACTGGGAACTTCCAGCCGGAGAACCCATTGAAATACTGGCGTTTGTTAATGCCGTAGAGGACGTAAGGCGCACTCTGGACGGCTGGGCTTCCGGGCTCTTCCCCTTTACCAAGGACGACCTTCTTTCATTCAGCTACAGCTGCGCTTCGGCATCAGACCTCCAGGACCTCCAGGACAGGGAATACAACATGCCCATGACAGGAATGGTACCCGTGACCATTGATCCGGACTCCCCTTCCCTTACCATTCCGGTAAAGCGCCTCTTTGCCAAATTCAGTATCTCCCTGGACGTCGGCACCTGGGCCGAAGAAGGGTGGACCGTGACGGCGGCAAAGGTGACGGGAGCACGTTCAAACACGGAAGTCCCTTATTTCTACACCGGAGACGGGGTGGGATTCAGGCAGGCCGACCCTTCCAAATTCAGTTCCGTCGACACTTCTACGGCGGCAGACCTCACGGACCTTAACTTCAGGGATGCCGACAACCGTTCCCGTCCTGTCACCTTCTATTTTCTGGAAAACTGCCAGAACGTGAGCGGAGTTGCCAGCAAGTGGAGCTCTGTCTTCACGGACCTCGCCGCCGACGTTGACAACTGCTCCTACCTTAAAATCATCGTCACAGCCGACAAAGCGGGGTATGGGCAGCGTTCTTTCGGCTACCGGATATACTTGGACTCCACGCCTGGATCCGGCATGAATACAACCTTCAACATTGTCAGGAACACCTCCCGCTCCATTGTCCTGAAACTGGGGGCTCCCCAGGACGGATTCCTGTGGACAAACTCAAGCTCCATCACCCTGGCTCCCGGAGAAAGCGTTACCATCCCCTTTGAGACTTCCCTAAAAAAGGACGAAATTACAATAACAGGAGGCCTGGAGCTGGTTTCTGAAATTGTATGGAACCCCGTCAATGCCGAATGCAAAACGGGTTTTCCGTTTTCCGGAAGCGCATCGCTAAGGGCCCGGACCGAGGCCGTGGACGGCGTTGTAACCGTTACCGGCGGCTCTTCCAACCGGGAGATCAAGGATGAAGCCAAGGTTGGCATAGCCACTCCTATTGTGTTTACCCCCGAAGTCCCGGACCGCCGAATCCAGTTTGAGAGATTTAACGTAACGGTATCCCTTACCGCGGCAGATCACCTCAAAATGCTGAAGCAGATTTTGCCGGAGACCGACTGGGACAACCTCTACGCCTCTAACCGGAACATTATCTATACTGTGGGCAATCTGAATCTCCTCAAAAATAACCTTGGGATTAGGACTGCCGAAGGGTCCGACGCCCCGTTTTTTGAAGGGGTGAAACTCATCGAAGTAAGCGGCCAGCCTACCCCCAGGGCCACCCCCAACCGGCTTATACTCAGCTTTAAGCTTCTGAATACGGAGTTGGCTTCCAGAGTGCAGAAGATTGATATTTACAACAAGGTCATGGGCAATGCCTATGCCGAAAACCTGGATGTAAGCTCCGCAGCCAGCCTCAAAGTGGCGCCCATTGGAAGCAGTTCGGCCCCGTACACCGATAACGGATATACGGGAGAGTCGGACGCAGGATATGGTTCGGCCATATACGATATCGATATCCGCGGCTATCACGGGAATGCCTATTTTGCGCCTTCCGCGCTGCTGGGAGGGACAAGCGTCACGCCAACAATAGTTGCCTCCGACCTTGAAGGCTACAGCCTTGCCATGGTCACTGGACACAGTTGGCACATTACGGAACTTAACGGGGATTTTCTGGACCTCAATTATGACGGCGAAGACGTTGAGACCGTCCTTGACGGAGTCAATGCGGGCTACTTCAAATGGACATACGCCCTTTGCACCTATGACAGTCTTTCCATAGGATACTGGATGTACTACAGCAAGATGTACGACGTAAAACTCCAGAGAGGCCACATAACCCAGTTCCTCAGCAGCGACGGTTTCATGCTCAGGCTCTCCAACCCAAGGAACGACTGGTGGAACATAACGTCGGAGGAAGACTACGACCGCATAAACTGCAATTACTCGGTAACGGTGGACGGCATTGTGGGATCGCCGTACAGTTCCATCAATTTCGGTGACCACTATGTACAGTATCCGTACCGGGAAGGCGTAGGATGGCCGCAGATTCTTCCCGTCTCAACGGTCCAAACCTCTGTGGGAGGATACCCGCCCAGCAGCCTTGTGGCAAACGGGCCCAACATATACGATATCGTAGGAATGAATGTGGCCAATGACCTTCGCAACTATGGCACAATAAAAATCGGAGTAGTGCTGGAGAACATCAACAGCGGTGAAACCATTGAGGCAATATGGGCCAATGTGGATGTCATAAGAGAGTTTACGATTTATGCAGGGTACCAATATCAGCAGAGTGACTATCTAGTTAACGTAGTGACGCCATACAACAACGGAAACCTTTCCAGGTTCATTCCATATCTGTATGCGCCGTACCTGGACCAGCTCCTTGGCACCGGCACGCTGGCGAAAATTGTAAGCACTAATGCCGAAAACGCCCAGGGCATCAATGTGGTAAACCCCTCTGAGAACTATTACCTTGCAACAAATAGCGCCGAGCACTGGTACGGCCACGGCAACAGCGGGTCGGCCTCTGCGCTTTGGGACTGCGAAAGCGGCAATAACAACAGAAGATGCCTGCAGCAGAACAAGGTGATTGTGTATGACAGTCCCCGGAGAGTATCGTCAAACGGGGAATACTCCTGGTACGAACTCCAATACGCCGGTCCTATAGTATCCTCCCAGGTTAACTTCGGCCTGGGTCACGACGGCCACCACTCCGACTTTGTCTATTCCATGAGAAGCGTAGCCGTATGGAATGAGCCGAAATTCGTCTTTAACGGTGGAGTGACCGTTGGGGCCGAAACCACCGCTACGGTGTCGGACTATCTCACTGTGGGGAAGCACACAAGGGTAAAGTTCGAGTGGAAGAAGAACGTGGCTTCGCTTGTAAGGATCAACCAGTACGATACCCGTTACATCGTCTACAGGACAAAGACGTACACAAGCGATGTGGAATACTTCGGCACCCCCATGAGCGGTTCCTCTTCCATGAGGACGGCATACTACGACCCCAGACTGAGCACCAAGGAATACCTGAAGCTCTATGACCCCACAAGGGCGTACTACAGGGTAAACTGGGACGACTACGACGACAACTACATGACCGTCAACGTCAATCAGATCCACGATGCTTTGGACGGCAATTTCTCTGGCTCGTACCGCGACGAGAATGTCCTAAACTGCCACAGAATGAACCGTGCCTACGGATTATCCGATTCCTTCTGGCTGCCCGGAAACACACTTGAATGAAAATGAAACGAACTATACTTATACTCATTCTATGCCTTTTCTCACTGCAGACGAAAAGCCAGCAGAAAGGTCATCTCATCCTTGGCGGAGGCCCGGAGTTTGTCTGGGGACAAGGAACCTGGAACAACCCTTCCCTCCTCCTTTACTCCCTTGAGGCCGGAATAAGCTACAATCTCCTTGAATCCCTGAGGCTCAGCGGGAGCCTCGGGGGCTTCAGGAGCGTAACGGCCTTTTTCAAAGATGGATCGCAGGCCGAAACCACAAACGGTCCCATGATAAAAATAGGGGCGGGCTATGTCTTTCGGCCAAACAACAAATACATAAGTCCCACAATATCAATTAGTGGCGGCTACCGCACCGCAATGCCTCCAAAAGAGGACGAGAGGCGGGAGAACAAACTGGAGGGCGTTTTCATAGAAGCCGCGGTGGGAGCCGACATAACAATCGGCGGCCTTAAACTGAACCTCTCGGCCAAGGCCGCACTCACTCAGGCGCTGCGCCCTGCAGCAGGGCTCTCCATACACGCCTTCGTGCCATAAACAAGGCCACGGTATTTGTATTTGGCGGGAAAATTCATATCTTTGAACCGTATATGAAAAACACCATAAACCAAGACCGCAAGTGGGAGATTCTCTCCTCTGAATACCTTATAAAACGCCCATGGCTTACTGCCAGAAGGGACGTGGCAAAGCTTCCGGATGGCCGGATAAACAACGAATACTACGTCCTGGAATACCCCGACTGGGTGAATATAATAGCCATTACCAATGACGGACAGATGGTAATGGAGCGCCAGTATCGCCACGGGCTGGGCAACACCTGCTACGAACTACCGTGCGGGGTGATAGAGGAAGGTGAAACGCCCCTTGAAGCTGCCAAAAGGGAGCTTCTTGAAGAAACCGGTTATGCCGGCGGAACATGGCAGGAATGGATGGTACTGTCTCCAAATCCCGCAACCTCCAACAACCTCGCCCACAGCTACCTTGTAACCGGAGTAGAGAAGGTGTCAAAACAACACCTGGACGCCACTGAGGACATCCAGGTGTATCTTCTAAGCCAGGAATATGTGAAGGAGCTGCTCCTTGACAACCAGATTCTCCAGGCTCTGATGGCGGCTCCGCTATGGAAGTACTTTTTTGAGAAAGCCTATCTCAAGTGAAACTCTCCCATCCTTACGCCCATCCAGCCGCTCTGGACAATGGGAATCTTCTTTCCGTCCAGGTTGCGTTCAGTTTGGGGCTCGTCCATGAAGGTGTGTGAGTGACCGCCAACCACGATGTCTATGTTCCTTGTGGCGGCAACAAGCTGGGGGTCGGTGATGTCTCCGGGATTGTGCTCCGTGTAGCCAATATGCGTGAGGGCTATCACAAGGTCACACTGAGGGCGGAGTTCATTGGCATATTTCTGGACCGTGGGGATCATGTCGAATTCCGGGATACGGTTGGCGATGTCTCCGGCCAGCATGTCCTTTAGGGAGCACAGAACGCCGATGATGCCTATCTTTCGGCCCGCCTTTTCCACAATGACATAAGGCTTAATGTACTTACCCGCCTCAAACGGAGAGAAGTCGTAATTGCACACCACTACGGGAACTTCCAGGCCTGAGAGGACGTCTCCAAGTGCCTCTATGCCATTGTCAAACTCATGGTTTCCAAGGGTGATGGCGTCAAAGCCCATGGCGTTGATGAGGCTTACCTCCACCTTTCCGCCGAACTCCGAGAAGTAGGCCGAACCCTGACCGAAGTCTCCGGCATGGAGAAGGAGCACATTCCCGGGGCCGTCGGCCTTGCGGACGGAATCTATGTAAGCGGCCCTTTCAAGGGCGCCACCCATTCCGGCATACTCCCCTGTACGTTCAGGCTCCAGATGGCTGTGGGTATCGTTGACGTGGATTATGGTAAGCGCAGGCCTCTGGCTGCAGGCCGAAAAAAGCGCGGCGACGGCAAACGCAAATGCTAACTTTTTCATACTCTAGTCCTCCATGATTACGCGGCCGTCGGCCTTTGCTTCAATTACCTCTCCCCTGGCTTCTGCACCCTTCACATACCAAAGCATCACCTCTTTCAAAAGGACGGTGGAAAGTGTCACGTCTTCGGCCAGGGCACCTATATTCAGTTTGTCTCCGCCGTCAAGAAGGAAATCTATGGTGGTGACGTTGTAGATCTTCTTGGGATCTATGGGCTTTCCGCCAACAAGGGCGCTCTCCAACTTATGAGCCTTGACCTTCACGGTAGCCCCTGAGGTGGCCTGGAAGGCCTTTGTGCCGGCAAGCTGCTCCAAAAGGGCGGTTAGGTTCTCTCCCTTCATCTTCACATGGCACACATAGTTCTTGAAGGGGAACATGGAAGAGATGTCCTCCATGGTAATGGCTCCCTTTGGAAGAGGTACGCGGATACCGCCGAAATTGGTGACCGCAAAATCCATGGGCACGCCGAAAAGATCACTGCCATAGGCCCTGAGGGCATCGGCAAAGAGGTTCCCAAGAGGAAGGTCGGGGTCTGTGCGAAGATTGGCATACTCCCCTGCGCTGTGGCCGATGACGGTTTTGAGCGCCGTAAAATGGGGCTGAACCTCCATAAGGGCGGCGGCAACCTCCGCCACGGCGGAATCTTCACTGTACCTCACACCTGAAGGGGTAACGTAGGTGTCATCCTCAAAAGTACCAAGGGCTGTCCCGACATTCTCAAGCGTAACCGCCTGCGCACCAACCCTATGGCCATCCATAGGAACGGAGCGCCACTCCATCTGGGGGCCGCAGGATACCACGGTGGCAGCCACGGAAAGAAGAATGATTACTTCATTTTTAACCATTTCCAGAGGTCTTTAAAGGTTGATTTCTTGCCATACATGAGAATACCCACCTTATAGATTTTGGCCGATGCCCAGGCGCAAACCACGAAGGTTGCAACGAGGAGCACCATGGAAAGCGCAAGCTCCCAGCCCGGTACTCCGAAAGGAATGCGCGCCAGCATCACGATAGGCGAAGTGAAAGGAATCATTGAGCCCCAGAACACCAGCTGGCTATCCGGAGCCTTGAAGGCGTAGATGGCTATGAAGAAGCCCAGCAAGAGGGGTACGGTAACCGGAATCTGGAGCTGCGAGGTGTCGCCTTCGTTTTCCCCGGCCGACCCAATTGCGGCAAACAGCGAAGCATAGAGCAGATAGCCGAAGATGAAGTACACCAGGAACGCAAAGAGAATCTGCCCAAGGTTGATATTCCCAAGGGTACTCATGATAACGCCCATTCCCGAAGGTTCACCAGCGGCAACTGCCGTAGTGTCCGATGCCGCCGGAAGTGCCTGCTCCAGGGAAATGTCTCCGGGATGGAGGCCCTCAGGGGTAGCCATCTGCTGCATCATTTCCGTAGTGGCGTCGTCCTGCATCATGCCCATGATCTTGTCCTTGCCGATGATGCCACCGGCTATTCCCAGGATTACGCCCGTCAGGAGAATCCACAGCACAAACTGCGTAAGGGCCACAAGGGCTACGCCAAGGATTTTGCCGAACATAAGTTCCGTAGCCTTCACGGAAGACACCAGGACTTCAACCACACGCGAACTCTTTTCCTCTATGACAGAGCTCATTACCATGCCGGAGAAAAGGGCTATGAACATGTACAGAGCCATTCCAAGAATCATGGAAATGACCATGTAAACGCCAGATTCCGAAATCTTTTCCTCTCCGGTATCGGAGATGGTGTAACTGTGCACATGCACATTGGAGTGCACGCTGTGCATGATTTCCTCAAGGTTCTCTATGCCGTAAGAATCTATGCGGTAGGCCTCCACGGCGTCGTTGATTTTACCCTCTATGCTGCTGGAAGAATCCATGCCCAGCGGCTTTACGGAATAAGTATCGGCGGTAACGGTTTTGGCGGCCGAATCCAGCGGGGAGATGGTGAGGAGAATATCTATGCCCGCTGCGCCTAAATCGGCCTTGATGGCCTCTACGTCTGCACCGGCGCCCAAATCCTTGTAGGCAAGGACTTCTCCGCTCTGGAGGTAGGGCATCACTATTCCGGAATTATCCACTACACCAACCTGCTTGGCCTCTTCCTTGGTGCCGTACATGATGAGTGACGGCAGAATGGCTATTCCCGCAAAAAGGAGCGGGGTGAGGAAGGTGATGAGGAGGAAGCTCTTTTTCTTAACCTTGTTAAGGTACTCCCTTTCAATGACAATGCCTAATTTCCTGAAATTCATATGCTAGCCCTCCTGAGTTACGAGTTTGATGAAAATGTCGTTCATGCGCGGAATAACCTCCTTGAAGGAGTTGATGGTGACGCCCTGGCCGATAAGTTCCGTGAGCTTTGCGTTGACATCCGGGCGCGCCACAACAATGGTCTTGCGGTCCAGGGTGGAGTCCGTGTACTCAATCTCCACGTTGTCCTCCCCGTGCTGCCGGCGGATTTCGTCCGTGCCTCCGGTAACGACCAGACGGGCCTTGTTGATGAGGGCGATGTTGTCGCAGAGGGCCTCCACGCTTTCCATGTTGTGCGTGGAAAGGATGATGGTGGCGCCTTCATCCTTGAGCCGAAGGATCTCCGTGCGGATGATCTCCGCGTTTACGGGGTCGAAGCCGGAGAAAGGTTCGTCAAGGATCATGAGTGAAGGCTTGTGTACAACAGTTGTAATGAACTGAAGTTTCTGAGCCATGCCCTTTGAGAGTTCCTCAACCTTCTTGTTCCACCAGTCGGCAATGTCAAAGCGCACGAACCACTTCTTGAGCTCCTGGGCGGCTTCGCGGGAACTCATCCCCTTGAGCTGGGCAAGGTACATGCACTGGTCTCCAACCTTCATCTTGCGGTAAAGGCCGCGTTCTTCCGGGAGATAGCCGATTTTGGAAACGTCTTCTTCCGTGATGGGATGGCCCTGGAAGAGGATTTCTCCGCTGTCGGGGATGGTGATGCGGTTGATGATGCGGATAAGGGTGCTCTTTCCGGCACCGTTCGGCCCAAGCAGGCCGAAAATCTTGCCTTCGGGAATATCCAGCGACACATTGTCCAGTGCCACTTTTTCCCCGAAGCTTTTGCTTATGTTCCTGACTTCAATGATTGACATCGTTTTTCTATGATAGGATTTTTGCTACTAACTCTGTTAAAAGATCCGCGGGAGTTGCCTCTCCGGCGTCTCCGCCCTTTCCCTTGTAGTCATATTCGGCAAGGAGGGAGATCACTGCCTGGCAGCGCTGAAGAGGGTAATTCCTTACGGCGGCGTCGTATTCCTTCAGAAAATACGGGTTTACGCCAAGTACCTTGGCCACATCCCCTTGCGAGGGCCGAGAAGGCAGCAAGGCGTGATACTTCAGTATGCGGCTGAAATGTATGAACAGCGGAGCCACGGCCATAGGGAGCATGAAACGGGGTTGTTCCCCGATATGCGAGGCAATTGTAAGGGCGCGGGCGTTTTCCCTGTAGCTGAGGCATTTCGTGAGTTCGAAGATAGAGAACTGACGGCTTATGCCAATGTTTTTCTCTATGTCTTCGGCCGAAATTTCCTGAACCCCTTCCGGGAGGTTTTTAAGGAGTTTGTCCGTTTCTACGGCAATCTTTCCAAGGTCCGTGCCGGCGCTTTCGGCAAGGAGCGCGGCGGCTTCAGGATGAATCCTGAGCCCCCTGCCGCCATAGTAATCCTGTATCCAGCGCGGGACTTCGTAATCCCTGAGGGCGGGAGAATCCACCACTACGCCGGTCTTGAGGACGCTCTTGTAGAGTGCCTTGCGTTTGTCCGCGGACGCTCCATGCATGAGGATTACAAGGACCGTGGAATCCAGCGGCTGCTGGCAGTACACGGCAAGTTCCTCCAGGGATTTCATCTGCTGGGCCTCTTTTACCACAACCAGTTGGCGCTCCGCCATCATGGGGAAGCGGCGGGCGGCGGTGATTACGGTTTCGGCATCTACGTCGGAGCCGTAGCACACAGTCTGGTTGAAATCCTTTTCCCAGTCCTGGAGGCAATTATCCAGGATGGCGTCGCATACAAGGTCCGGGTAATAAGGCTCATCTCCCATGAGCAGATATACATACTTGAAGATGCCGCTACGGACATCTTCAAGTATGTTTTTGACCTGTCTGTCGGTCTCTATGTAGCCCTTGGCAGCCGCCACTATTTGGAGAATTTCTTTTCCTTGGCACGTACGATACGCTCCTTGAGGGCGTCTGCGGCGTCTGTGACCGCTTCTTCGAATGTACGGGCCTGGCGTTCTACCATAAGATCCTCACCGGGGAAGCGGGTCTGAAGTTTGACGCACTTGTTTTCGGCGTCTGGAAGAAGTGACAGGGTGACGTCAATGTCTCCTAGGTTGTCGAAGAATTTCTCCACTTTTCCAACTTTCTTCTGAATGTAGTCCAGCAGCTTCTCGTCTGCGTCGAACTTGAGGGACTTAACGTTAATCATGATTACCTTTGTTTTTTGCCCTTGGGTGGGCGATTAAGTATTGTTGTTTCAGCCGCGAGACCGAATTGTGGGTATAGACCTCAGTGGCGGCAAGGTTTGCGTGGCCGAGCATCTCCTTGATTGAGTTGAGGTCTGCGCCTTCCTGCAAAAGTGCGGTGGCAAGGCTATGCCTCAGGACATGGGGGGATTTCCTCCCGGTGATGCCGTAGCCGTCAAGTTCCTGTTTTACCGTCCTGTCCACGTATGCGGGGTAAAGGGGATTCCCTTTTTCCGTTACAAGCAGTGGACTGTCCGGGCCCGTACCGGTGCCGGTCTTGCTAGCTGCTTTCAAATATAGTGAAATTTCCTCAGTTAATGAAGGAATGAGGGGAATTTCTCGCATTTTGTCTCCTTTTCCCACCACGCGGAGCGTACCGCGGGAAAAGTCCACGCTGCTTCTTGTGAGGGAGAGGAGTTCGGCCCGGCGGATTCCGGTGGAATAGAGGATGCTCACAATGAGCCTCCGGAGGCGCCTTCGGTAAAGTTCAACAAAGAGTTTGGCGCCGGGATCCAGGCCTTCAAGCAGTTCCAGTTCGTCCTCCCCAGCCGCATGGGCGGTTTCCTTGAGGTACTGGTCCATACTGCTTTCACGGTAATACTCCGGCAGGCGTTTGTCCGTTTTGGGCCTTTTTACCGTCCGCACGGGGTTTGAAGGCAGTTTTCCGTTTTTCACAAGGTAGGCGCAGTACCCGCTTAGGGCGCTCATCTGGAGATGTACGGTACGCGGAGAATAGCCGGAACCGATGAGATGGGCTTCGTACTCCCTTATCCTGGAAGGGATAAGTTCAGGCTCCCCCCCGCACCAATCGGCAAATCCCTCAAGGGCGCGCCTGTAGAGGTCCTGTGTCCGGGGAGAGTACCGGCGTACACCGGCAATATAGTCTATGTATCTGTCAATCATGGGGATACAGGCCCATCTGGGCGGCTTTTTCCCTCATGAAGGCATCGGCGGCCTCAAAAGTATAGGGAATCTCTCCGTCAAGGATGGCTTCCTTGACCATGTCCTTGAGCTGGCCGATAGTGTTGCAGGGGCTTATGCCGAAAAGCTGCATTATATAGTCCCCCGTGATGGGGTTCTTCCAATTTCGGATTTCGTCCTTGGCCTCGACTTCGGCCATCTTAGCCTTCACAAGTTCAAAGTTACGGCGAAGGCGCGCAACCTTGGCGGGGTTCTTGGAGGTGATGTCCGCGTTGCATAGGAGCATTAGGTCGTCGATGTCCTCTCCGGCATCAAAAAGAAGCCTTCTCACTGCGCTGTCGGTGACTTCGTCGTCTACAAGGGCAATGGGCCTCAGGTGAAGCCCCACGAGTTTCTGGACATACTTCATCTTCTCGTTGAGGGGCATTTTCAGGGACTTGAAAATCTGGGGCACCATGCGCGCGCCAATTACCTCGTGGCCGTGGAAAGTCCAGCCCTGGCCGGGAGAATAGCGCTTGCTGGCCGGTTTGCCGATATCGTGAAGAAGCGCCGCCCAGTGAAGCCACAGGGACGGTTCCCTGCCCTCCTCCTTTTCAAATGCAACCACATTGTCAAGCACTTCAAGGGTATGGGAGAAGTTTTCCTTGTGCCCTTTGCCGTCTACGGTTTCCGTGCCCTTGAGCCTTGTAAGCTCCGGAAGGAACTGCTCCAGGAGGCCGGTCTCGTCCATAAGACGGAATGCTACGGAAGGCTTGCCGGTAAGGAGCATCTTGTCAAGCTCCTCCACTATCCTTTCACGAGAGAGTATCTTGAGGCGGCCGTTCATCCGCTTCATTGCCTCAATGGATTCCGGGACAATCGTAAAGCCAAGCCTTGTGGCAAAACGGATGGCTCGGAGCATCCTCAGGGGGTCGTCGGAATAAGTCTGCTCCGGGTCAAGAGGGGTGCGGATAATTCCCGCGGCAAGGTCTTTAATGCCGCCGAAAGGGTCTACAAGTGCGCCGAAGTCCTCTTCCTGAAGGGAAAACGCCATGGCGTTTATGGTGAAATCCCGCCTGAGCTGGTCTTCCTCCAGAGTTCCATCCTCTACAACAGGTTTACGGGAATTTCGGTCATAGGACTCCTTGCGGGCACCCACAAATTCCACTTCTATGCCTTTGTATTTAAGCATGGCCGTGCCGAAGTTACGGAACACGGAAACCTTTGCCCCGCACTTCCCGGCAACGGCTTCGGCTAGGGCTATGCCGGAGCCTTCCACCACTATGTCTATGTCGTCGTTGGGGATCCCAAGAAAGCAGTCTCTTACGTAACCACCTATCACAAAGGCCCTTACGCCCAGTTCCCTGGCCGTATTCCCAACCAACTTGAATATGGCGTGGTCCAGGTAGGACCCATCTATTCTGGTCATTGCAGCATGTCCTCCCATGTAGGTGCTTTCTGTAAAAATTCCCATCCGCCGCCGGTGCGTTTGAACATAAATGTCTTATGCCCGTTGGTAACGGCCATGTACTTTACGTCCAGTTCATTGTTGTAACGGATGGCCTGGTCTACAACCTCCTGGTCCAGTTCAACTTCCGGCCTCTTGCACTCGACTATCATTATGGCTCTGGCGCTGCGGTCGTACACAAGGATATCCGCCCTGTAGTCCTTTGCGCCATGCCGGAATGAGACCTCTGATCCCATCATGTGCTCCGGCACGCCCATCCCCTCATGCAGCACGGAAATGAACCACTGCCGCACCGCTTCTTCCGGGGTATTGCGCACGCTCTTCCGTCGAAGTGGATCCCATATATAGTCTGTTTGCATGTTGCAAAAATACCATTTTTTTGCGAATAATCCTTAACAGACCAACTCCCGGCCACAAAAAACGCCAAAAACGTGGACGGAGAAAGGGACTTTGAGATTTGTTTTGTATCTTTACGTCCATGAAACTGAAAAACTGCATCATAACGGTGCTGCTGGCGGCGTTTTCGTTTTCGGCCGCGGTGGCTGAGGACTTGAATACCACATTCAGCCCGGATTCAACGTACATTGCTTTCACACGTGACAATGACCTGTGGGTTAAGGAGGCGGCCACCGGCAAGGAGGTCCGGCTTACCTTCGACGGCACGGAAACCATAATGAACGGATACGCCAGCTGGGTGTACTATGAAGAAATCTTCGGCAGGCCTTCAAAGTACCGTGCGTTCTGGTGGAGCCCGGACAGCAAGACAATTGCGTTTTACCGCTTTGACGATACTGAGGTGCCAATGTTCCCTATATATTCGCCCTTCGGCCAAGACGGGACGCTCCGGTGCACCCATTATCCAAAGGCCGGTGAACGTAATCCGGAGGTGAGGATCGGTTTTGTCCCCGCTGCCGGCGGCACGGTGACCTGGGCCGATTTCAACGAGCACGAAGACCAGTACTTCGGCACGCCTTTCTGGGGTGCAGATAGCAAAACGCTGTTTGTTTCAAGGGAACCCAGAATCCAAAATACCCTTGACCTTTATGCCGTGAGTGCCGAAACCGGCGCAAAAAGGCAGGTTTACCACGAAGAAGTCTCCACCTGGCTGGACTGGATAGATGGGATGCTGTTTACGGAAAAAGGCCTTTACATGGTCAGGAGTTTTGAGACTCAGTGGCAGCAGATTTACTTCCTGAGCTACGACGGCCTTACCCTTAAACGCCTAACAGACGGCCCCAACTGGAGAATCCAGCTTCTCCGGGCCGAAAAAAACGGCACGGTGTATTTCCTTGCCGAACGAGACTCTCACTTGAGGAAAAACCTCTACAAAGTGGATAAGAAGGGCCGGATCACCCCTCTGTCAGACCTCACCATGAATGTCCTGAGCGCGGAATTCTCCGAAGACGGGAAGCACTTCAAGGCAATGGAATCCAATCTGAAAACTCCTTGGCAGCTGCGCGAATACGACCTCAAGGGCCGATACAAGGTTCTTGAAGCCGCAGAAAAGCCAGAGAATTTCCGCTCCGGCGAACTTGTTTCGATTGAAGTTGACGGCCTTGAACTTCCTGGCGTCATCTACTATCCGGACGGCTTTGACCCCGGCAAGAAGTACCCTGTCCATGTGGATATTTACGGCGGTCCGGATACGCCCTTAGTACATGACCGCTGGACGGCCCCTTCCAGATACCAGTGGTTCCGTGAGAACGGAATAATAGAGCTCATTGCCGACTGCCGCGCTGCGGGCCATAACGGCAGGGCCGGTCTGGATGCCATCTACAAACGGCTTGCTACCGTAGAGGTTGACGATTTTGTAGAGTGGGCGAAATGGCTCAGAACCCTTCCGTATGTTAATCCTGAGAAGATTGGCGTAGAGGGCTTCAGCTTTGGAGGTACAATGACGGCGCTGCTTGTCACCACTGCATCCGAGTACTATCCCTACGGCGTTGCCGGAGGCGGTGTTTACGACTGGATGCTATACGACACCCACTACACGGAGCGTTTCATGTCCACCCCTCAGGACAACCCAGACGGCTACCGCTCCACCAGGGTTATAGACCGCATCAAGGATTATCCCGGCAAGTATGGATCGGACAAGGTGATGCTCAAACTCACCCACGGAACCGGTGACGACAACGTTCACTTCCAGAACACCCTCCAGCTCATGGATGCCCTCCAAAAGCAGGGTTCGGCCTTTGAGTTCATGATTTACCCGGACGGCATGCACGGATACCGCGGCTACCAGGGCGCCCACGACACCGCCGCCACCCACGAATTCTGGAAGAAATACCTTCTGGACTAACTCATCCACGATTTTGGCGCTTTTTGTGGCCGAAGTGGAGGGATGCCGCACGAAATGAGGGCTATTTGAACAGGGTCTTCGGGAAATTCACCAGATAGAGCTTTTCCACGGCGCGGGTGAAGGCGGTGTAGAGCCATTTGAGGTCATCGGCCGAAAGAAAATCCTGCCAGACAGGGTTGTCCACAAACACGCACTGCCACTGGCCGCCCTGGGCCTTGTGACAGGTTATTGCGCTGGCGTACTTTAGCTGGATGGCGCCGTAGAAAGGGTCTTCACGCACGGCGTCATAGCGCTTTTTCTTGGTGGTAATATGCGCGTAATCGGCCATCACCCCCTGGTAAAGCGCATTGGACTGCTCATAAGTAAGGGAGGCCGATTCCGACGAAAGCGTATCCAGGAGCACCTTGGAAGTTATCTCCTGGTTGCCGTAGTCCGGAAGGGACAGGGTGGCGTCCGCGAAATGCAGGCCGTAACGTTCCTCGAAGTGGCGAATGCGCATGAGCCGTACAATGTCTCCGTTGGCAATGTAGTCCGTGCCCTCAATGCCATCCATGTAATGGTTTTTCACCACCATCAGCTTGTCTCCCCTCACCAGCTGCTCCTCCCTGTACAGCACCTGGGCGCGAATGCCGGCATTGTAGCGCACGGCCCTCTTGTTGGAGCGGCAAAGGACCGCCACCTCGTCTTCGCCGTACTTCCCGTAGGCATCGGAGAGGGCATCAAGGAGCTCCCCGCCCGTAATGCGCTCAACATCCGGAAAGCCATTCAAGTCCAGGCCAAGTTCCTCAAGGCCAATTGTTTCGGCCCCCTCCGAAAGCTTTTCCCTAAGGCGGGTGGCGCCGGCAAGGATACCGGAATCACGCTCCTGCCTTACAACGGTTGTGAGCGTCACAAAGGACACGCCCCCTATCCCCGCCATGTACTCACGGCTGAGGGCGGGAGATGCGTCCAGACCAACCGGCGGCAGCTGGGCGTCGTCGCCAACAAGGATAAGGCGGCAATCCACTCCGGAGCGCACAAAAGCCACAAGGTCTTCAAGCAGGTTTCCTGAGCCGAAGGCCGATCCCCTCTCCCCTGCCTCAATGCCTATCAGCGACACCTCATCCACGATGAAAAGGGCGTTTCTGGCCTTATTCGGCATCAGGGAAAACTGCCCGAAGCCATCGCTGCCGAAGGATTTCTGCCTGTAAATATGCTTGTGAATGGTAGAGGCGGGCCTCCCCGCATACGAAGACAGGACCTTGGCCGAACGCCCGGTTGGTGCCAGAAGCACGCACTTCACTTCCAACTCCTCCATGGCGCTTATTACGGAAGCGATGGCCGCGGTTTTACCGGTTCCGGCATAGCCGTTCACAACCAGGATGTCGCCGTCGTCGGACGTAAGGAAGGACGCCACCTTTGAGAGCAGGGCATACTGGCAGGGCGTTGGCTCGTATGGGAACCACCTGAGAAACGCGTCATTCAGAAACCCCTCCCTGGAAAGCATCGGCCTACTTGCGGTTAAAAATGCTTGACAGGACGGCCAGCACCGGATAAATCTCCACGCGCCCAAGGAACATGTCGGCGGAGAAAATGAACTTCAGGGCCGAAGGCTCCGCGTTATAGTTTCCCATAGAGCCGATGCTTCCAAGCGACGGCCCCACATTGGTAAGCGAGGCAAGGGAGCCTAGCAGCGCATGGTTGTTAGGGTCTCCAAGAAGGAGACAGAGAACCGTTGAGAAACCTATGAGGAGGAAGAAAAGGGCAATGTAAAGCACTTGGGGGTAGATATCTTCATCGTGAAGGATTCGGCGTCCCATCCTCACCTCAAAGATGGATGAAGGATTGAGGGTCTTGAGGTTCTGCATATGGACTGCCTTGAAAAGCACCATCACGCGGTCTACCTTCAGACCGCCGGTTGTAGAACCTGCACAGCCGCACACCAGGCTCACCAGAATGAGCATGAAGCACGGAAGGGTGGGCCACAAGGAGTTGTCACTTATGCCGAATCCGGTTGTGGAGGCATAGCTCACCACATGGAAAGTGCCGTCCAGGAATGCCTTTCCCCATGAGAGCCCAAGGTCCGAGAACTTGAGACCCACGGAAGTAACGATGGAGATGATGGCAAGGCCTGCCGTGTAGAAGCGCAGCACGGAATTCCTGAGGGGCCTCAGGGAACGCGTGACTATAACCACGTAGATGATCCCGAAGTGAATGGAAGACAGGAACATGAACACTATGGTCACTACCGACACCAAGCTTGAGCCAAACGCCCCTATGGAAAGATTCCTGGTAGAGAAGCCTCCGCAGGCGCACACGCTGAACGCATGGCAGATGGCATCGAATGGAGACATCCCGCAAAGGAGATAGGCGATGAAAGCGGCCACGCATATGCCGATATACACCCACGCGAAAACGGAAACCGTCTTGTTTACACGGGTACGGTAGTCGTCCCTTGAGAGCGAGGACAGTTCCATGTTTGTGAGCCGGAGACGCACCGGAGACGACGTAGGGATAATAAGTAGCAGGAAAACCACTACTCCCAAGCCGCCGATAAAATGAGTTGCGGCCCTCCAGAAAAGAAGGCTCTTTGGAAGCGCCTCAACGTCTTCCAGGATGGTTGCGCCGGTGGTTGTGAAGCCGGATACGCTTTCGAACCAGGCGTTTACAACGGTGAAAGGACCGCCCCAAAGTGCATAAGGCAGGGAGCCGAACACAAAAGACAGCAGCCAGGACATGAAGATGATCCAGTAGCCGTCCTTAAGGGATATGTTAGGGGTTTTCCCAACGAAGATGAACGGAAAAACGCCTATTGCAAAGGTAATTGTGAAACTGATGAGGAGCGGTGCCATGGCGCTGTCCTGCCCGTTTGCAAGGGACACGAACACGGAAAGCAACATAAACAGCGCACTCACAAGTAGCGCGCTGCCCACGTTCCTGGATATTACCTTCAGGTTCATTTGCCTTTTTCCTTGAGTTCGGAGTTCCTGCGCCTGAGATTACGGTTTTCCTCCGTCAGGTTGGTTACAGACTCGTTGAGGTCCGACAACTGGTCTCCGCCGTCAAAGGTGAAGGTGTACCGGTGCCTGTACTGAAGGAAGTCCCTCAGTGCATTCCTCATTCCGTAAATTGGCTTCACATAGTACGCCAGGATGTAGAAGAGCAGCATGAACACCAGCAGTATGGCAACGGCCACCGCCACTGCGCCCGGAATGAAACTGCGGTATATTCCGCGGTCGAAGTCGGCGGAATTCTGCTGCAGTTCCCCGTACATCGCCCCGCTGAGCTTGTCAAGATACCCTCTCATTCGGCCGAACAGGGGCTGAAGGCGGTTGAAGTACCAGTCGCGGGAGTCTATGAAATTGGATTCCAGGACATCTTCAAGTTCAAGGGAGGCCAGCATGTAGGCCGAATATGCATACACCACGGAATCGGCCAGAGGGCCTGCCACGAAAGACTGGCGAAGGGAGTCGCAGTAGTTCACAAAACCGCGGCGGTCGAAATCCGGAAGGGAATTCAGGCCGTCGTCGCCGATAACCGCAAGGATCCTGAGGTTGTAGGTGTCTACGGCATCTACCATGTTCTGGGTTACGTGGATGCCGCGGATATCCTCAGCTATCATGGTGGAAACGTAATTTGACATGTGGCGGTATTCCAGCCATGTGATGACACTGGACATGAGCAGCACCACCGCTATGGCGCTGAAAGACAGTGTCATCTTCATTCTGAGCGAGAGGCGGAATTCGCGCAGCCAGTTTTTAAGTTTCTGAAACATCCCAGATACAAAGATACATATTTTTTACTACACGCCGCGGTGGTTGTACGCCTTCAGGGCTCCACGGATGAGCATGAGGCTCCGCTGAAGGTCTTCGCGGCAAAGGACATAGGCCAGGCGCACCTGGTTTCGGCCGAGGTCCGGGTTGCGGTAGAATCCGGCGGCGGGAGCCATCATAACGGTTTCTCCGTCCATCCGGAAATCGGTGAGGCACCAGCGGCAGAAATCTTCGGCATCGGCCACAGGGAGGCTGGCTACGGTGTAGAAAGCCCCGTGAGGCATGGGAGAGAACACGCCGGGGATGCTGTTGAGGCCCTTTATGAAGAAGTCGCGGCGGGACTTGTATTCGGCATAACACTGCTTGGCATATTCCTCGGTGCCTTCAATTGAAGCTTCGGCCACAATCTGTCCAAGAAGAGGCGGGCTCAGGCGGGCCTGGCAGTATTTCATTATGGTGTCGTAGACAAGGCGGTTGTGGGTGACAATCATGCCTATGCGGATTCCGCATTCGGAGTAGCGCTTGCTCACGGAATCTATGAGGATGGCGTGCTCCGGAATCCCGAGGCTCATCACGCTCACATAGGGCTCCTCCGTGTACACGAATTCACGGTACACTTCGTCGGAGATAAGGTAGAGGTCGTGTTTGAGGACAAGCTCCTTGATTGCCCTGAGCTCCTCCGGGGAATAAACCGCGCCTGTGGGGTTGCCGGGGTTGCAAAGGAGGATGGCCCTGGTCTTAGGGGTGATCACTTCCTCGAAAGCCTCCATGGGTGGCAGTTTGAAGCCGTCCTCGATGTAGGAGGTCACGGTGCGCACCACAATGCCCGCGGTAACCGCAAAGGAAATGTAATTGGCATAGCCGGGCTCCACCATAATCATCTCGTCTCCTGGGTTCATGCATGCCAGGAAAGTGAGGAGAATGGCCTCGGAGCCGCCTGAGGTCACAATTATGTTCTCCGGGGCTATATCATTCATGCCGAATTTGGCATAATACCCCACAAGTTTTTCCCTGAGGCTGGAAAAGCCCTCGGATGGGCTGTATTCCAGGGTTTTGCGGTCTATGGCCTTAAGGGCGTCCAGAGCCTTCTGGGGGGTGGGCAAATCCGGCTGGCCGATGTTGAGGTGGTACACTTTCACACCCGCCCTTTTGGCTTCATTTGCCAAAGGGGCAAGTTTACGGATTGGGGATGACGGCATCTCAAGGCCGCGACGTGATATCTTGGGCATAACTTTAGAAAATACCTAGCATTCGGCTACGGACAAGGAGGGCGGCGCCTGTAGGGGCTGCTTTTTGCCGAAGCTGCGTGAGCTTTATGGAAGTGTCTTTATTTGCGATGTTAAGGATGTGGCGCTTGACGGCCGTGCGGATGGGAAGCATGAGATAGTCCCCTGCGGCCACGGCAACCTTTCCGCCTATAACCACAAGCTCCGGATTGAAGATGTTGATAAGTCCGGCAAGGCCACGGCCAAGGTTGAGGCCCAGCGTTTCCACGGTTTCAATGGCAAGGCTGTCTTCGCTCTTGATGGCCTGGAAGATATCGTTGAGATTCACTTTGCCGGTAGATTTGTATTTGGAGGCAAGGGAAGAAGCCCTGCCGTTCTGGAGTTTTTCGGCCATCATCCTTACAAGGGCGCTGCCGGATGCACCTGTTTCCAGGCATCCAACCTTGCCGCAGCGGCACATGATACCGTTGTCAAGGAGCGGGAAATGGCCGAACTCGCCGCTGTAACCGGACTTTCCGCAGTAGAGCGCACCGCCAAGGATCATGCCCATACCAAGGCCCCAGCTCACGTTTACGTAGAGCATGTTCTTTTCCTTGAGGCCACCGCCAAGATACTCGCCGTAAGTCATGGCGCGGGAGTCGTTTTCCAGCACCACGTGCAGGCCGAGGTCGTCCTGGAGGATCTGGCTTATGGGACGGTTTTCGTCGAAGGAGTACATGCTGGAATAGCCTGTGACGGGATTTACACGGCCGGAAACGCTTACGCCAAGGCCCATGAACTTACTCCAGAGAATATCGGTTCCGCTCATGAAATCGCGGATGACGGCGGCAAGGTGATGGACAGAGTCTTCGTTTGCCTCAAGGCTCAGCGGAATATTGTCCTGGAATACCTTGAGACCGCCCTTGAAGTCCGTAATGGCTATACTGGCATGGGAGTTTCGGATGTCTATGCCCATGAAATACCCGGCTTCCGGGTTCAGTCCGTAAATAGACGGCCTGCGCCCGCCGGAAGTGCCGGATTTGCCAAGGTCCATCATGAATCCTTCTTCCATGAGCTCCCCTATCAGCTTGGTGGCGGTGGGCACCGACGCCCCAATCGCTTCACTTATTGCCGAAATACTGTGTTCTCCGTGCTCGATGCACAGATAAAGTATTTGTTTTTTCAGAAGCGAGTTCTTGGTATCTTTTTTCTCCAGGAATGTCTCTCTCATAGCCAATATTTTATAAACAGCGCAAATATAAGAAAAATTTTTTAAAAATTCTCCTTCTATTCCGAGAGTTCCAACCAACGGAGTTCGGCAGCATCAAGTTCATCCTTAAGAACGCCGTAGCGGGAAGATGCTTCCTGAAGCTCGGTGGCCGAAAGGTTTCCCGACGACAGTTTTTCCTCAAGCTCGCTTTTTTCGGCCTCAAGCGCTACCAGTTTTTCCTCCAGACCTTTAAGTTCCTGCTGCTCTTTCCAGGAGAGTTTTCTTGGCTTATTAGATGCCCGGTCAGGGCCGGGCATGACGGATTTCTTGTCGGCCTTTGCGTCATTGCCAGCCTTTGCGTCATTGCCGGCCCGACCGGCAATCTTTTTCTCGTAATCCTTTATGAATGTGCGGTATTCCGTGTAGTTGCCCACAAAGTCCTTCACCACGCCGTCTCCGCAGAATACAAACAGGTGATCCACAAGACGGTCCAGGAAATGGCGGTCGTGGGATACTATCATGAGCGAGCCCTTGAACTCCTGGAGATACTCTTCAAGGATTTCAAGAGTCATGATGTCGAGGTCGTTGGTGGGCTCGTCCAAAATGAGGAAGTTTGGTTCCTTCATCAGGATGGTAAGGAGATACAGCCGCCGCCTTTCACCGCCGGAGAGGCGCTCCACTGGGGTGTTGAGCATGTCGTGGGTGAAGAGGAAACGGCTCAGGAGGTGGGTGTCGTTCACGGTCTCAAGCACTGTCTGGCCGGGCTTGAACTCCATGCCGGACTGGTGGTAATAGCCAATCTTCAGAGATTCTCCAAGGTCCACCACTCCTTCCATACGGCCGCCAAGTTCCGGTTTCCATCCGCCGGTGACAAGATTCAGGAAGGTGGTTTTACCGGCGGCGTTTCGGCCTACTATTCCCACCCTTTCATAGCGCTGGAAATTGTAAGTGAAGTCTTTAAGGTAGCATTTTCCGTCCCAGTAGAAACTGAGGTTGCGGCAGTTTATGACTTTATTTCCAAGGTATGTGCCCCGGCTCTGGGTTTCGGACATGTCCACCTTTTTTGTCACGTAACTGTCTTCGGCCCTTTCCTTTATGTCCCAGAACGCCTGCTTGCGGTATTTTGCCTTGCCGGTGCGGGCGCACGGGCTGGCGTGCATCCACTCAAGTTCACGCCTGAAGAGGTTGCGAACTTTCTCTGTCTCCGCGTTGTAATTGTCTATCCTCTCCTGGCGCTTTTCCAGGAAATTCATGTAGTCCCCGCGATATATGTAAATGTTCCCGCGGTCCATTTCCATTACGGTATTGCACACCCTGTCAAGGAAATAGCGGTCATGGGTTACCATGAAAAGAGTGCATCTAGAGTGCTTCAGGTGGCTCTCAAGAAACTCAATTGCGTCTATGTCAAGGTGGTTGGTGGGCTCGTCCATTATGTAGAAATCGGCCTCCGATGCCAGCATCTGGGTAAGGGCCACACGCTTCACTTCGCCTCCGGAGAGGTCGCTCATGGGTTTGTCCGGATCCTTCAGGCCGAACTGGTCCAGGAGCTGCGTCACGCGAAGTTCATACTGCCACATGTGGTCCTGATCCAGGTGCTCTGTCCACTCCGACGACGAATCCATTATTTGCCGAAACACGGACTTGCCGGGGTCAAAGGCATAATCCTGCTCCAGGAAAGCTATGCGTATATCCCTGAGAAACAGCACCTTGCCGCCACTGTCGGAGGAGTCCTTCCCTGCCAGTATCTTCAGCAGGGATGTCTTGCCCGTACCATTTGGAGCAATCAGGGCCACCTTGTCCCCCTCATTGATATTGAAATCGATGTGTTCAAACAGCACCTTGGGGCCGTAACTCTTTGATATGTTTTCTATTTGCAGATAACTTGGCATAACAGTGCAAAGATACGCATTTTTGCCCGAACTTCCCGTGCCAAGTGCACCTGTCGCCCCGTTTTTGCCTTCCCCGGTGCAAAACCACCCCCTTTTTGCACCTGGCACCGCGTTTTCGCCTGCCTCCGGTGCAAAACCATCCCATTTTTGCACCTGGCATCTCGTTTTCGGCCTTCCCCGGTGCACCCCCCACCTTTTTGCACCTGGCACCGCGTTTTCGGCTCCCTCCGGTGCAAAACCACCCCCTTTTTGCACCTGGGGCTATCATCGTTTTGCCGACAACGGGTACATTTGGTTGACTACGTGTAATGGCAGGCCGGTTAGCCTGGCCATTTGACCGTTAGAAGCATGGTATTGGTTGCGTAGGGTAATGGCCATCTCCTTCTTTTGGTTATCCGACAGTTCTTTGACGGACTGGACACCATACCGTGACTTGCACATGGAACATGTCAGCTGGAACAGTTCGTCATCCGACAATGATGGGGACTCTCCATATCTTAAGGATGTTTCTACCTGTGCCTCAACGTTTTTCAGAACCCAGTGCAGGTATTGACGGGCGCTTCCAAACAGATATTCCACTACTTTGTAGTTGACAAAACTATGGGGAAGAACCATTCCGTCACTTACAAGTAGCCCGTCAGGGACTGCATCATTACTGGTCCTTGTTATCTGACGCCTTTCACGGTAAGTTAGCATACAGCTTTGTTTTCCTGTGATTAGATCAAGGAAGTTGTTAAAATACAGATAGCCGCTGCACCACTTGTAGGAAAACAGATTGATGTCTTCCCTGACCACAAAAGGATTGCGGATAATGTAAGCAACCTCTGTTCGAAATTGATTCAAGGAGGTTATCGGAGTTGTTCCGCAGGCTATTTTGGATAGCATCTGCGCTTTACCTTTTGAAGCCATATAACGCGTCAGGCGCCTAATGAGACTGTCGAAAAACAGTCTTGCCTGGACAGAGTCCCCGTTTATCATAAGATGGAGGTGATTACTCATTATGGCATAAGCCATCACATCCAAATTCAATTCCCTGGAGACCAGTGCCATCATGTTCATAAGCACTTTCCTGTCCTCATCATTTTCTACCAATAAATCGTTTTCCACAGGAGAAGAGTAGAGATGGGTAAAAGGCCCCAATCTCCTGAATTCCTGTTCCATTTGCCAGTTTGTCATTGCACCCATAATGCGTGTTTGTTTTATGCAATACTACGCAATTAAAGGTGCAAGTCCGCCAGGCAGGGTGCAACTATTTACGTTTGAGGGTGCTTTTTGCTGTTTTTATTGTTGTATCACAAAATAAAAACGCAATCCGTAAAATAATTATACGGATTTATTTAGCAATGACTCCGCTACCAAGCATCTCTTCGCCATGGTACCATACGGCAAACTGGCCGGCAGAGATGCCCCTTTGGGGATGGTCGAAAAGGATGTAGAGGCCGCTATTGCGCATAATGAGCGTAGCGCTCTGAAGAGGCTGGCGGTAGCGGATGCGTACGCGGTAACGACGGTTTTCTCCGGGCTGCATTTTAAGGTCCTGGCGAATCCAGTGGACTTCTCCAGGCATGACTTTCAGGCAGAACCTGCTGAGTCCCTTGTGGTTATGGCCTTCTCCAACATACACACGGTTGGAAGCGGTATCTGTAGCTATGACAAACACCGGATTCTCATGACCGCCAATTCCAAGCCCTTTTCGCTGGCCGATGGTGTAGAACTGGGCACCTTCGTGACGCCCCACAATCTTGCCATAGGGATTATCCTTGTAACGGGTTTTCCGGATATGCTTCTTACCGCTGCGGTATGTTTCGGTTTCGAATTCAATATTGTAACTAACGGGGACTGAAAGCCTGTCAAGTTCTTCATCGGACAATGCAATGTCTCCGTATGGACTATCTCCAAGAGGCTGGCCGTCAGATGTCAGGATCTTCTCTTCAGGGGCGTACTGAACAGTGCGGTCCAGGGAGAGGCCGGGCTTCAAAAGACCTGTGATTGTATCCTGCTGCCATTTGTACAGGCAGTCTTCGGCATAATATGCATCGAAAACCTCAACAATGTCACCTTCCACGGACTCAAGTTTCTGCTTAAGGAACGTGGGAAGGTCCACCTTGCCCACAAAGCATATTCCCTGGGAATCCTTTTTTTCGGCCGAAGGAAGATCAGCCTCTTTTGCTATGCGCCTCACTTCCGGTTTTGTAAGATGGCCGATTGGGAACATTGCCTTTGAAAGCTGTTCCTGGGAGAGTTGGCAGAGGAAGTAGGTCTGGTCTTTGTTGGGATCCGTGCCCTCAAGGATGCGGAACACCTCTGTGTCATCCTGAGCGGAGCGAAGGACCTCCTTTCGGCAATAATGCCCCGTGGCAACATAGTCTGCGCCATATTTGAGGGCAATCTGAAGGAAAGCGTCAAATTTGATTTCGCGGTTGCAAAGGACGTCGGGGTTGGGAGTCCGGCCTTTTGAGTATTCGTCGAACATGTAGTCAACTACACGCTGGCGATACTGCCCGGAAAGATCCACGAAATAGAAGGGAATGCCTATCTTTCTTGCAACCATTTCGGCCACAAAACGGTCTTCCTCCCATTCGCAGTCTCCGTGAAGGGTGGAATCGGCGTCGTGCCAATTCTGCATGAACATGGCAAAGACGTCATAGCCCTCCTGCTTCAGGAGATACGCCGCCACCGACGAGTCCACGCCGCCGGAAAGGCCCACACATACTTTGATCTTACTCTTATCCACGGCGCAAAGTTAACACTTTTATTCCATTATATGCTCCCAGGTGCAAAAAGGGGGTGGTTTTGCACCGGAGGCGGCCGAAAACGCGGTGCCAGGTGCAAAAAGGGGGTGGTTTTGCACCCAGGGGTGGTGGAAATTGCGGTAATTATTGCTATATTAGCCACACATTATGCGTTACGTAATCAATCCCTGCACCGACGCCCACTGGAACATGGCGCACGATGAGTTTCTCCTGGAGGGGCTCAAGGAAACCGTGTTCTCGTTGTGGCAGAACGCGCCGTCGGTGATTATCGGCCTTAACCAAAGCGCATACGCGGAGGTCAATCTCCCCTACCTGGAGGCACACGGGATAAAACTGGCAAGACGCGTTACCGGCGGCGGCGCGGTATATCACGACCTTGGAAACCTCAACTACAGCATTGCAGGGCCTGCAAAAGTGGTGGAGAATCATTACGACACCATGGCCGAAGCCCTGAGGCAGCTTGGCATTCCCGCAGAAAGGACAGGCCGAAACGATATAATGGTGAACGGCCGAAAATGCTCCGGCTGGGCAAAGCGCCTCTCCAAAGACCGCATGATGATTCACGGAACCCTGATGTGGGACGTGGACCTTAAAGCCCTGACTGAAGCCCTGGCGGTGCCAGGGAGTAAACTCCAGGCCGCCGGAATAGCGTCGGTCCAAAGCCGCGTCTGCAATCTCAGAAGCCTCCTTCCCCAGTTCAAAGATATAGAGAGTTTCAAAGCTGCGCTTCACGGAGCCCTTGCAGGAGAAGACCCTGAAATCCGCCTTACAGATACCCAGAAGGCGCAAGTTACAGAATTGAAACATAAAAAATTCAGCACGTGGGAATGGGTTTACGGGCGCTCACCAAAGACGGAATTCAGCACCACCAAAAAATTCCCCTGCGGTACCGTAACCGCACATTATACCCTCACCCACGGCGTCTTTTCAGAGTTGGAGTTCACCGGCGACTTTATCGGTAGCCGCCCTGCAGAAGAACTGGCCACAAAACTCCTTGGGAAACGGCCCGAAGCCGTTCTCCAGGAAAATGTAAAAGACTATTTTGAAGGAACTACTGTGCCAGAGTTTCTTTCAGTATTTCCCCTACCGTAGGGTGAGGGAAAACAACCTCCAGCAGTTCCGGGACGGTCATGCCCTTTTCCACGGCAATTGCGGCCGAAAGGATTATCTCCGAGCAAGGATTGCCAAGCATGTGGACGCCCACAACCTCTCCTGAAGGGCCTACCAGGACCTTGCACAGGCCCTCTCCCCTCTCGTTCTCGGCCACAAAACGACCGGAATAGGCCATGGGGAGCTTGAGAACTTTCACATCCTCCCCGGCTTCCTGCTCCGTAATGCCCACGCCTGCCACCTCAGGATTGGTATATACGATGCCGGGAATGGCCTTGTAGCTCATTTCCGCGGGGATTCCCAGCATATTTGAAACGGCGACTTCGGCCTCCCGGGAGGCGGTATGGGCAAGCATGGAGAACGCGGTCACATCACCGGCAGCCCAAACTCCCGGAACGGATGTTTCCATTTTGGAATTGACTACAATGCCCCTTTCCACCTTTACGCCAATGTTTTCAAGGCCGAAACCCCTCACATTTGCCCGACGGCCGACGCTAAGGAGTATCTTGTCTCCGGCGGCGCGGCAGGTTTCCCCTTCCGGAGTTTCATAGACTACCTCCGAGCCCTCTACGGCAACAACCTTGCAGCTCAGGTGGAATTCCACGCCCTTTTTTGCGTACTGAGCCTGCAGCATGGCCGAAATCTCCTGGTCCATGGGGCCGAGGATCTTTGGAAGCATCTCTATTACAGTGACTTTTGAGCCTACGGAATTGAAGAAGGAGGCAAACTCCATCCCAATTACGCCGCCGCCTATAATGACCAGATTCTCAGGGATTTCCGTCATCTGAAGGAGCTCACGGTTGGTAACTATGGCAGGAGACTCCGCCACGCCGGGGATGGGCGGCACCGCGGCCTCTGAACCGGTGCAAACAAGAAGCCTTGCGGCCTCGTAGCGGCCTTCACCGGCCGAAACTGCAAAGCCTCCCGGAACTGCGCCTTCTATGAAAGCGTTTTCTTTCACAACCTCAACGGCAGCCTCCCTCATACGTACACGAACGCCGCCGACAAGCTTTTTCACAACCTTTTCCTTGCGCTTCATCACTGCCGGGAAATCCAGGGAGGCATCTGAAACGGACACCCCGTATTTGTCTGAGTGACGGGCGTAATCGAAGAGTTTGGCGCTGTAAAGAAGTGTCTTGGTGGGTATACAGCCCTCATTGAGGCACACTCCGCCAAGTTCCCTCTTTTCAAACAGTACTACGGACATTCCGCCCTTTGCCGCCTTCTCTGCAGCCACATAACCGGCGGGGCCTCCGCCAAGAATTGCAAGATCAAACATAGTTCACAGTTTTAGTGTACGCGAAGATACTAAAAAAAATGCTATCTTTGTGAAAACAAAAATGACAAAATGGCTAACACTGGCAAAACTGTAGGATGTCTTGTAGGACTCCTTGTTGTAGCAGCCCTCGCAGGCTTCCTCTATTTCAAATTCTTCTGGGTATTCTCCGACGGCACCAAAACCGGAGAACTGAATTCCCTCACCTATACGGGTTATATATGGAAAACCTATGAAGGAGAGATTATCCTCACCGGCTACGGCAACAAAAACGCCCAGGGCACCGTCCAGTCCAAAAACTTCAAGTTCTCCGTGGCAGACCCTGAAGTTGCAGAGCAGCTCAACAACCTCACTGGCTCCAAGGTCACCGTCCACTACAAGGAGTACAAGGGCGCTCTCCCCTGGAGAGGCTATGAAAAATCCGTGGTAGACAAAGTTACCCTTGAGCCCGGAAACATAAACGTTGAGGATCCATTCTTCCTGTAGAATATGAGAAAGCTTTTCACCTTACTGTGCACTGTCCTTGCGGGCAGCGCACTTTTTGCTCAAAACAATGTCCTGGATATCCGTGAGGCCCATCCCGGAAAGGACCTTACCATGGAGGAGGCCATCTACAAGGGCGTAGGCTACAGCCGTATCCCCCGGGACAAGTACCCGGCCTTCCCGGCCCAACCTGAGGACAATTTCACCGTTTTCCATGACGGATACAGCCTTTTTGTAAAGGACAACTCCACCGGAAATGTCACTGACATAGCCATTTCAAATAACTCCGGCATAGTTTACGGCCAAACCGTAAGCCGCAACGAATTCGGCATTGACGCCGGATGGTATGTTTCCCCGGACTCCACTAAGGTGGCCTTCTACCGGAAAGATCAGACGGCTGTCACAAAGTTCCCGCTCCTTGACATCGGCTCCCGCACCGGCACCCTTCAGGAGATATACTATCCCATGAACGGAATGGCCTCCGAGCATATCTCGGTGGGCATTTTCCACATTGAAAGCAAAAACACCGTTTGGCTAAATGTCACTGATTTTTCGGCCGAAAGATACATAACCAACATTGCCTGGAGCCCGGATTCAAGGTATGTCTATGCGCAGATTGTAGACCGCAGCCAGCACCACATGAGGCTGAACCAGTACAGGGCGCTTGACGGATTGTTTGTGCGCACCATCCTCACGGAAGACAACGACGCCTGGATTGAGCCCCAGGACCCCATCCGCTTTGTGAAGGGCCGAACCGATGTCTTCATTTACAGAACCGACAACCGTAACGGGTTCAAGAACCTCTATCTCGCCGACACCCTTGGCGCAATCCGCCATCTGCCTACGGCCAGCGCAGACCTTGAGTACATGGACAATGACGGCACCTTTGTCTACTATACTTCGGCCGAAAACTCCCCGGTGCAGAACCACCTTTATAAGATAAGGCTGAACGTTCCAAAGAAGAACGCCGTAAAGAAAGCGAAGTTCTATAAACCGGTGCAGCTTACCTCCGGCCGCGGCTGGCACAATGTCTTGCTGTACCCCGGCTGCAAGGAGTTCCTGGACATTTTCTCCAACACCTCCACGCCCACCAAGATGTGGAAACGCACCACGGACGGAAAAACGTCGGAACTGCTTTATGAGGGAGATGACCCTCTGGCCGAATATGCTTCCTGCAAAGTGGAACTCGGCACGGTTCCTTCGGCCGATGGCGCCTTTGAGAACTACTACAGGCTCATTTATCCTAAGGATTTTGACCCCGGAAAAAAGTATCCGTTAATCGTTTACGTTTACGGCGGCCCTCATTCCCAGATGGTCCAGGACAGTTGGCTTGGGAATATCCGCATGTGGGAAATGCTCATGGCCCAGAAGGGATATCTGGTGTATGTCCAGGACAACCGCGGCACATCCAACCGCGGCACCGCCTTTGAGAAGGCCATCAACCGCCGGTGCGGAAAGGCCGAAATGGAAGACCAGATGGTGGGCATCCGCCGCCTGATGGAACTCCCCTATGTGGATTCTGAGCGCATTGGAGTACACGGCTGGAGCTATGGCGGATTCATGACCATAAGCCTCATGACCACCTACCCCGATGTATTCAAAGTGGGCGTAGCCGGAGGTCCCGTAATTGACTGGAAGTGGTATGAGATTATGTACGGAGAGCGCTACATGGACACTCCGGAAACCAATCCGGAGGGCTTTGCCGCCACATCGCTCATCGGCAAGGCAAAAGACCTCAAGGGAAAACTCCTGATTTGCCAGGGCGCCATGGACGACACCGTGGTGTGGGAGCACAGCCTAAGTTTCATCCAGCAGTGCATAGACCTTGAGATTCCCGTAGACTACTTCCCCTACCCCACGGCAAAGCACAATGTCTTCGGCCGAAACCGAATTCATCTCATGGACAAGGTTACGCAGTATTTTGAGGATTACCTGTAGGTAATATACTGCACATTCTTGCTCTGAAGCATTCCGGGATTATCTATCCGGAATGCTTCTTCCGTATAGAAGAAGATGCAGTTCTCAAGGGTGATGTCGTGAATCATCTCAATTGTTCCGGCGGCCTTTACGCCAATGAGGGCGTCACGGCATACGACATTGGAAATGTGAATGTCCGTGAATTCCGGCACAAATACATCTGATTCTGCGGCGACGGCATCATCCCTTCCAACCGGACGGTCTGCGTAAGAAGTTTCAAATACCAAGGCCTCTCCCTGGATGTCGCTCATGTAAATGTTTGAAATCCAGAGGCCTTCAGTTTTTCCGCCGCGTTCCGGGGCGCTTTTGAACCTGAGGCCTGTATCCGTACCTGAGAAGGTGTTGCGCCTTACCACAATGTCCTCCATTCCGCCGGAGAATTCTGAGCCAATCACAAATCCGCCATGGGCATGGAAAACGGTATTGTTCTCAATGAGGATGTTCTTGCAAGGGCCTGCTTTCACACCGGATTCACCGGCGCCCGCTTTCAGGCAGATTCCGTCATCACCAACGTCTACAGTGCTGTTCACAATCAGCACGTTGCAGGTATTCATGAGGTCTATGCCGTCACCGTTCTGGGCATTCCAGGGGCAGCGAACCGTTACGTCGTCTATGGTAACGTCCTTGCAGCGCTGGGGCACCAGGTGGAATTTGGGAGAATTCTGGATGGTAACACCCTTCACAAGAATGCGCTCGCAGTCCGTGAAACGAATCATGTGGGTACGCATCTTTTCCTGGGCCTCCGGGGTATCGGCAATATTTTCAAAACTCTTCAGGTTGAAAGGATACCACAAGTCGCCTTTTGGGGTAACCGTGCCGCCCATACGCTTAAAGGCATTCCATTCAGTATCACTCACTTTGCCTCTCTTCACTCCCCTCCACCATTCGCCGTTTCCGTCAATGATGCCCTCTCCGGTGATGCTTATGTCCTTTCGCTTGCTGGCTGTTATACCTGGGACCACCTTGCTGCTTTTAAGATGCATCTTCTTGTCCGGATTGAAAAGGATCATGGCATTGCGCTCCAGATGCAGGTCCATACGGTCCTTGAAGCTGATTGGGCCCGTCAGGAAAATGCCTGCTGGCACTACCAGATGCCCGCCACCGGCCTTGTTAAGGGCCGATATCGCCTTGGAGAATGCCTCAGTGTTGTCAGTGATTCCGTCACCCACCGCGCCAAAATCGCTGAGGTTGACGGTATACTCCGGAATATTGGGCAACTGAGGCGCTGTAAGCTCTACCGGGAGATTAGCGTAATAGGTGGAATAATCCTGCGCTGAGGCCGAGATTGCGAGCAGTGCGCATGCAACTATGGTAATAAATCTTTTCATACGAGGCAGTTTACCTGCAAATATAGTGCAAAATATTTTGCACATCATAATTTTTTGTATAACTTTGCAATCCATTTCGAGGGCATAGCTCAGTTGGTTTAGAGCGCTTGCTTGACAGGCAAGAGGTCCGCAGTTCAAATCTGCGTGTCCTCACAAAAAAGACCGGAAAAATCCGGTCTTTTTCTTTATTTCTCCAGACGCTGCTTGGCGTAATCCAAAGTGAGTTTGAACACTTTCTTTTTAGATGACGGGGCTTCAAACATGGCGTCTCCCATTATCTTTTCGCAGATTGAGCGAAGGCCGCGGGCGCCAAGTTTGTTCTTTATGGAAGTATCCACTATAAGGTCCAGGACCTCGGGCTCTATCTCCAGCTTCATGCCATCTATCTCAAAAAGCTTCTCGTACTGCTTCAGGAGGGCGTTTTTGGGTTCTGTGAGAATACGCTTAAGGGAATCACGGTCCAGCTGGTCAAGGTAAGTGACAAGCGGCAGACGGCCCACGATTTCCGGGATAAGGCCATAGGCTCTGAGATCCATGGCGTCTACGTACTCAAGGAGATTGTCCTTGGCGATACGCTGCTTTTCCTCTGCGCCGAAGCCTATGATCTGGGTGTTCTTCCTAAGGGCGATGTGCCTTTCAATACCCTCAAAGGCGCCGCCGCAGATAAAGAGGATGTTCTGGGTGTTCACATGGATGAACTCCTGCTCAGGGTGCTTTCGGCCGCCCTTTGGAGGAACGTTGACTATGCTTCCTTCAAGGAGTTTCAGCATGGCCTGCTGCACGCCTTCGCCGGAAACGTCGCGGGTAATTGACGGGTTGTCGGATTTACGGGCAATCTTGTCAATCTCATCGATGAACACAATGCCGCGTTCGGCCTTCTGAAGGTCGAAATCGGCCTCTTGGAGGAGCCTTGTGAGGATACTCTCTACGTCTTCACCCACATAGCCGGCCTCTGTGAGCACCGTGGCGTCCACAATGGTGAACGGGACGTCAAGCATCTTTGCAATGGTGCGTGCGAGGAGGGTTTTGCCGGTTCCGGTGGGGCCCACGAGGAGGATGTTGCTCTTTTCAAGCTCCACGCCGTCCTGGGGCCGGTCAATCAAATTGTGCTGGACCCTCTTGTAGTGATTGTACACTGCAACGGCCAGCACCTTCTTGGCGCGGTCCTGGCCAATCACATACTGGTCCAGATACTCTTTGATTTCCTGAGGCTTGGGGGCCTTGCCCATGGCAGGAGCCGGTTTAGCGGACTTTCCCTTCCCTTCCCCTTCTATCTCCTTCACGTAGTCGGCGGCAAGCTTTGCGCAGTCGGAGCAGATGTAACCGTCCATGCCCTGCAGGAGGAACGGGACTTCGGAGTCCGGGCGGCCGCAGAACATGCAGTGGTTATGAGACTTTTTTCCGGCCATTACTTCTGACGCTTACGGAGGATTTCGTCTACCATGCCGTATTCCAGGGCTTCCTGGGCAGTCATCCAGTAGTCGCGTTCGCCGTCTTCGGCAACCTTCTTGTAAGGCTTGCCGGTGTGCTCGGAGATAATGTTGAAGAGTTCCGTACGGGTTTTCTCTATCTCCTTTGCGGCAATGAGGATTTCCGTTGCCTGGCCCTGGGCACCGCCAAGGGGCTGATGGATGAGGACACGGCTGTGAGGAAGCGCGCTACGCTTGCCCTTCTCACCTGCGCAGAGGAGGACGGCACCCATAGAGGCGGCCATTCCCGTGCACACGGTGGCAACGTCGGGCTGCACCAGCTGCATGGTGTCGTAGATGCCAAGGCCGCTTGTTACCTGACCGCCGGGGGTGTTGAGGTACATGGTGATATCGGCATTGGAATCATTGGAAGCAAGGAAAAGGAGCTGGGCCTGGATGATGTTTGCAACGTCGTCGTCGATGGGAACGCCAAGGAAAATGATGCGGTCCATCATAAGGCGGGAGAAAACATCCATCTGCGCTACGTTGAGCTTGCGCTCTTCCGTAATGGTGGGGTTGATGTATCCGTCATACACCGACGAATAACGAGAAAGGGTCATCGAACTGATGCCCCTTCCCTTCACTGCGAATTTCTCAAAATCGGTCATAATATGAGATTTCTCGACTACGCTCGAAATGACAATTATTTCAGTTCACGGAACTTGTCCATGGAGATTTTCTTGGTCTGGAGGGTGACTTCCTCGCGGATGCGGGCAATTGCGGCGTTGTCCTCGCATTGCTCTTCAAGGCGCCTGTACTGGTTCTGGTCCTGGAGCATGTTCTCTGCGGAAGACTCAATGAGGTTCTGGGGAACACCGCCCATGCCATACATAGCGTACTGGTAAGCCACATAGGAGAGAGCGGCCTGCTTGACGTCCTCGCGGGATACCTTGAGGCCGAATTTCTGCATGATGTAGCCACGCACAAGCTGCCACTTGAAGTCCTCCAGGAATGCGGGGAACTCTTTCTCCACCTGCTCTGCGCTGAACTTGCCTTCGTTGGCATAGACGAGCCACCTCTTGAGGAAGGCCTCAGGGAGTTCAAGGGCTGCCTTGTCCATGAAGTATTTGCGGACATCCGTGCCGAAGCGGTAGTTGGCATCCTGCTCATGGTTAGCCTTGATACGCTCCTCCACCTTGGCGTCAAACTGCTCCTCAGAGGTAACTGCGCCCTTTCCGAACATCTTGTCCCAGGTTTCCTGGTTGGACTCTGCGGCAACGTAGGTCTTGACGTTCACAACGGTGAAAGTGAACATGGGGTTGAGGGTTGCAAGCTTGGCTTTGTCAACCTTCAGCATGGCTGCGCGGTCTGTCTCGTTGGCAAAAGCCTGGTTCACATCCACGTCAAACTTCTCTCCGGCCTTCTTGCCTAGAAAAGCCCCACGGGCTTCTTCGGCCACATTGGAAATGGACACATAAACGCCTTCGGCCTTGTGGCCCTCGTTTTCGATGTCGGCTACGATGTAGTCATTCTCTCCGGCCTTCTTACCTTCCTGCAGGGAACCGTACTGCTGGAGCATTCCCTCACGGGTGGCCTTGCGCTCTGCAACGGTGATGTTGATGTCGTAGTAGGGAATCTTGTCCTCCTTGCCTACCTCGAAGCTGATCTCCGGAGTCTGGGCGATGTCAAACTTGAATGTGAAGTCCTCACCGGCCTTCCAAGAAAGCTGGGGCTGGTCCTCTGAAGGCATGGGCTCACCTACGATGCGGATTTTTTCGTCTCTGATGAAATTGTCAAGGGAGGTGCCTACCATACCGTTGACAGCTTCATAGAGGGCCTGGTCTCCGTAAAAGCGCTGGATAAGGCTCATAGGGGCCATTCCGCGGCGGAAACCCTTGATGTCGGCCTTGCGGCGGTATTCGTTGAGGCGCTTTTTCAGCGGCTCTTGATAATCTGCGGCCGCAATCTCGATGGTAACCTGGTAATTCAGGGCATCGGGCTGATTTTTAGTTACGTTCATAGTATATTTAAGATTATTAATTCATTTGGGGCGGCAAAGATAGGAAAAAAAAGCCGAAGAATCAACCTCTGCGCTTGGGATAGCTCACCCTCCCGTGATAAATCTGCTGGATATAGGTCTTGAGCATGCGTTTCATGAGGTTGAGGTCGTGGATGGTGATGTCGGCGTCCTCCAGCTGACCGGCCTTTTCCTTGCCTGCAACTATGCCTTCCACAAAGCGGTCGCAGGATTCGGCCGAAAAATCCTTGAGGGTCCTGGACGCGGCCTCTATGGAGTCGCAGACCATGAGGATTACCTCCTCCTTGGTGGTGGGTTTCTGGCCGTGATAGTAGAATTCGGCGGTATCTGCGGGATCCCCTCCCTCATTGAGATATTTATTAAGGAAGAACCCGGCGGGCGAAGTTCCGTGATGGGTACGGATAAACGCCTGAATCTCATTGGGAATACGGTTTTCCTGGGCAATTGCGAGGCCATCGTCAACGTGGCGGATGATCTCAATTGCGCTTTCCTTGTAGGACTTGCCTTCGTGGTATTTTGCGGCCTCCGGGTGCGCGCTCTGGTTTTCCACAAAGCACATGGGATTCTGCATTTTCCCGAGGTCGTGGTAAAGGGCCGCCGCGCGGAGGAGCTGCACGTTTGCATCCGTGGCGCGTCCCACGGCGTCTACCATGTTCATCACCTGCAGGCTGTGCTGGAAAGTGCCGGGGGCCTTTGCCGCAAGTTCCTGAAGAAGAGGATTTGAGGTGTCGGCGAGCTCTACCAGCCTTGCCACTGAAACAAGGTTGAACATCTTCTCAAACAGGTAAATCAGGGGGTACAGGGCAACCGTTGCCACTGAGCCTATGAAAATGAGGATTACATCCATCCACCAGGCCGAATTGCTGCCTACGTCTATGAGCCTGAAAGCGAAGAAGATGAGGATTTCCACCCCGAAGATGATGGCGGCGTTGAGGAACTGCCTCCATCCTTTGCTGAAGTGGCCGAAGGTCTCGATGGTGACTGTGCCGGCGGCCAGGTACATCACGAACAGTTCCATTCCGTTGCCGCAGAAAATGAGCAGCGGCAGCAGTGTGACCATATAGAACGGCTGTACAAGCCTCTTGCGGAAAAACGCCAGCAGATATAGCGCAAACACCGGATACGGGATGATGTACTTGAGGTTTGGAACCGTCTTTTCGCAGACAAACGTTACGGCCGAAGCCAGGATGAATACAGTAAGGAGGTAGTAATAGCGTTTCTTGTCCTGGAACACCATGGAGTTGGTGAAATACACCACAAGATACAGGATAACCACAAGGGCCAGCGCCAGGAGAAGGTTGCCAAGATAGAGCAACACCCTTGGACCGCTGTAGCCATATACCTTATTGTATTCCTCCTTGTAGCTGTCCAGGATCTGGGCTACTTCGGCGGTGACTATTTCCCCGCGCGATACTATCTTTTCGTCGGCTTTGACATACCCAAGGGTGGGCGACACGTAATCCGAGGAACCCGCATGGGTGAGCTCGGTCATGGTTTTGTCAAAGATGAGGTTGGGAACTATGGCCGAATAAACTCCCGTGCGGCGGAAAAGGGAATCCAGGTTGACGGAAGGATAGGTCTTGGCCACCATAGCAACAAGCTGGTCACGGGCTTCGGACACCTTATATACCTCCGAGCGGGGATACTGCTGCGCCCTCTTGTGTTTCTGGACAGAGATGAGCTCCGTGGAAATTTCGGCCGATCCCCTGTCAAGCTTTACGCGGGCGTCGGAGATAACGCCCTTGGCGTAAATGTCCCCGAGACGGGTGACAACCGTGGGCCTGAGGCTGTTGAAACCGCCAAGGTCCAGGCTCTGGACGGTTTTCACCACATTGGAAACAACTTCGTCGGAGTATTTGTAATAAGGTACGATAATGCTTCCGGCATGCTCCCTTTCTTCCTGGATCTGCTCCTCTGTCTTGAGAATGGGAAAATCGAACTGGGAGATAAGGGTTTCGTAGGGCCAGGGTGTTCCCTTCTTGTAGTCATAATTGAATTTCGCGGTTCTTGGCATAAGAAGCACAAGAACTGCGAAAACAATTACTAGCGGGGTAAACCGCTGCCAGAATGGCCTTTTAGGCGTCGATATTTGCATAGTGAGCGTTTTCTTCAATGAAAGCGCGCCTAGGCGGTACGTCGTCTCCCATGAGCATGGAGAACGTACGCTCTGCGTCTGCCGCGTTTTCTATGGTAATCTGGCGAAGGACACGCCTGGAAGGATCCATGGTGGTTTCCCAAAGCTGGGTGTCACTCATTTCACCAAGACCTTTGTAACGCTGCACCGTAACGCCTTTGTCCGTGCCGCGTCCGAGTTCTGCGGTGGCGGCGTCGCGCTGGGCGTCGGTCCAGCAGTAGCGCTCCTGGGCACCCTTCTTTACAAGGTAAAGCGGCGGAGTGGCCAGATAGACATATCCGTTCTTGATAAGGTCGAACATATAACGGAAGAAGAACGTGAGGATGAGGCAGGCGATGTGGGAGCCGTCGACATCGGCATCGGTCATGATGATGACCTTGTGATAGCGAAGCTTGGAGAGGTCCATGTGCTTTTCTCCGGATTCGTCTTCCTGGGCCACGGTGACGCCGAGGGCGGTGTAAATGTTGCGAACTTCCTGGCTCTCGAAGGCACGGTCCTGGGCGGCTTTTTCCACGTTGAGGATTTTACCGCGGAGCGGCAGGATGGCCTGAATGCGGCGGTCACGGCCCTGCTTGGCGGTACCGCCTGCGGAGTCTCCCTCTACAAGGAAGAGTTCGCATTTCTCGGGATCATGGTCCGAGCAGTCGGCGAGCTTTCCGGGCATTCCGGCACCTCCCATTGGAGTCTTGCGCTGGACCATCTCACGGGCCTTGCGGGCTGCGGCGCGGGCCGTTGCGGCAAGGACAATCTTCTCCACAATGATCTTGGCCTCCTTGGGGTGCTCCTCAAGGTACTGGTCCATGGCGGCGGCAGTGGCCTGTGATACGGCCGAAGTAGCCTCCGGGTTTCCGAGCTTGGTCTTGGTCTGGCCCTCGAACTGGGGTTCGGCCACCTTCACGGAAATGATGGCGGTAAGGCCTTCGCGGAAGTCTTCAGGGCTGAGGTCTCCCTTGAACTTGGCGAGGAGGTTGTTTTTCTCGGCGTAGTTCTTCAGGGAACGGCTGAGGCCCATCTTGAAGCCCTGAAGGTGAGTTCCGCCTTCTATTGTGTGGATGTTGTTGACGTAGGAGTAGATGCGCTCTGAGAAACCGGTGTTGTACTGGAGAGCGATATCAATGGGTATAACTTTGTCTGAATTTACCGTGATGGGCTCCGGGATAAGCTTGGGGGCGCCGGCATCAAGGTAATCGATGAACTCACGGAGGCCTTTTTCGCTGTAGAAGACATCCGAGCGGTACACCTGCTTTCCGGTGGCCTTGCGCTCTCCGTCTTCGGCGGTGACAAATTCATCCACCTTCTCACGGAGGTCCGTGAGGGTGATGCGGATGCCTTTGTTGAGGTATGCAAGCTCACGGAGGCGGTTGGCGAGGGTGTCGTACTTATAGACGATTGTCTGGGTGAAGATGGTGGGATCCGGGTGGAAGGTGATGGTGGTGCCGGTATCTTCCGCCGTACCCGTAACCTCCACCTGGGTGATGGGCTTACCTTTGGAGTATTTCTGGACAAAGACCTTGCCTTCACGGTGGATTTCGGCAACCAGGAGGTCACTGAGGGCGTTTACGCAGCTTACGCCAACGCCGTGCAGACCGCCGGAAACCTTATAGGAGTTTTTGTCGAATTTACCGCCGGCGTGAAGCACCGTGAGCACAACCTCAAGGGCGCTCCTGTGCTCTTTTTCATGCATGCCGGTAGGGATGCCACGGCCGTTGTCCTGGACGCGGATTGAATTGTCTTCAAGGATTTTAACGTCTACGTCTGTACAGTACCCGGCCATAGCCTCGTCTATACAGTTGTCCACCACCTCATATACCAGATGATGAAGGCCGCGCTCCCCAATGTCTCCAATGTACATGGAGGGGCGTTTGCGCACTGCCTCAAGGCCTTCTAGAACCTGGATACTGTTTGCCGAATACTGTTTTTCGGCCTCTTTCATTTGCTCTGTATCTACCATTTTTGTACGTATTCTCTAAAACGTACAAAGATAGTAAAAATCCCCGATAAAAACAAGAGAAAAAAGCCTACAGGACAAGTCTTGCGCCAACGGTGAAATAAACGCCTTTTTCGGCGTGGAAAGGAACCCTTTGGACGCTCTGGTTAAGGAGGTTTCCGGCCTTGACCCAAAGCCCCAGCCTGCGGGTCATCTGGAGATCCGTCAGAAGGCCGAGGTCTGCGTAACCGGGAAGGCTTCCCTTAACCGCCGTGCGCTCCGTCATGCCATTGAAAGTGATGCCTGCACGGATGCGGCCGCCCCAGTTGTAAACCACCTTCGCGCTGCCCTCAAACATAGGCGGGGCAAATAATGCTTCCTCGTTAAGGCTGGTTTTCCTGAACAATAAATCGGCATCCGCGTCTATGCGGTCTCCCTTCCATCCGGACTTGAGCTGCGCATAGAACATGTGATATTTGGGAACATAGCCGAAAGCCGGGGCCTTTGCGTCCGTGAATCCCCACATGAGGGCGTTTGCCTTGAGGGCGTAGCCGGCGCTGACATCAAAGTGGAAACGCTCGGAGATGTTGCCGCGGGCGCCTATGGCAGCGTTGATGCGCTCCACAGAGGCGTCCATCCAGCCCGCGAACGATGCCAGGAAGGGATTTTCATCTGCAAGAGACTCTATGGTATTCATCTCATACCCGCCGGTTACATTGGCGTAAAGGGCAAGGGCGTCAGGGCTCACGCAATATGTCACCTTCACTTCCGGGAAAAGAGGGAACGTGTATCCTGAAGGGGCAGTTGTGGCCGAATAGAAATTGGGGGTGGAGCGGAAAATGAAGGAAACCTTTGCTCCAAGGTCAAAAGTAAAATCCTCGTGTTCAAAGATATAGCGCGGAGTAATGGCAATGTTTCCGGCTGCGGCAGGTGTGGTGGATATGAGATCGGCCAAAATGCCAAGCCTGAGGTAGTGCTCCCCTAACCTGGTGCCGATTCCACCTTCCGTAAAGATGTGGGACTCCGAGCCAAGCGGCGACGACATTACGGTGCTGCGGTTGCGGAAAATGTAGTACAGGCTGGCATCGGGGGTGCTTTCCACCCTTATTCCAAAGTCTGCGGCGTTATAGGCGGCATTCGGCCTTATCTTGTCCTGGGCAAAGATGCCACGGTACCCAAGGCCTGCTTCCAGACGGCCTCCGGACCACGTGTAAAGGACGTTTACGCCGGCAAGATTACGCATGCGCGCACCCTGGGAGAAGTTTCCGTCCGGGGAAAACCATCCGTTTTGAAGGGCTATATCATGATACTGGCCGAAATACGACCTGTGGGCGGCGTAAACGTTTAGTTTGAGGTAGTCTTTCTGGACCGGAGTCCACACCGCGGTGAGTTCCGGATGAAGGGAATATCCAATGCCGCCGTCAAGGTACAGCAGGGACTCCCCTGATGCGCGCTTAGTGGGCCTGAGTTCCACAAGGTATGGCTTGAACTCGTAGGCGCCGCGGTAGGGCACGCTGAGGGCCGAATAATCCACGTCCAGGTTGAAGCGCATTACGGAATCCGGGAGCTCCATCAGCTGGGAGGGTTTATCCACCACCCCGGCCTGCTGGGCGTAAGTGTTTGTGACCACAACCGTAGGGTCAAGGTTCTGTGCGTATGAAAGGCCAGCCCCCGCTGCAAGGAGCAAAAGAGCCGATATTATAATTTTCTTTCTCATTCTCTCTAGATAAGTTTACGAAGCCTTAGCTCCACCTGGTCAAGGACATCGTCCTGGGGACCTTCGCTGGTATAACCGTCACGGATGCTCTCGAACGTGGCGCGGGCCTGGGACAGATTCCCTTCTTCGGCATAAGTGTCTCCAAGGGCGATGAAAGCCTTCGCAAGCCAGTAATTCTGCCCCGCGGCTTTTTCGGCGAAGGAGAATACGGCGTCCGGGATTCCATCAAATGAGCCTCTGTCGTATTGGTCCTGGATAAGGATATATGCGGCCTCGGCGCCTTCATCCGTGGAAGGATCCGCGCTCAGGGTGCGGAAATCGGCAAGGGCAAGGTCCCTCTGGCTGGTGCTCATGTAGGATTTTGCCCTCACGTACAGGGCTTCCCTGTTTATGGCGGAATTATCCGACTTCAGGTCCATGACATCGCGGGCGCCTGTGAGGGCGTCCTCCCACTGGCGGGCCCTGAATGCAGAGCGCATTAGGCCGATTACGGCAACCTGCTTGTTCTCCTGGAGCTTGGCTTCATCCCTCAACTTGAGGTATGCGCCATAAGCCTTCCCAAAGTTGCCCATTTCATAATTAAGGGTAGCGTACTGCATCATGGCGCTTTCGGCAAGTGCGCCGTCAAGGCCGCCGTCCATGGCCGCCAGGTAAAGGTCTGCGGCCTGCTCCCTGCTTCCTCCTATGCGGTGACATTCGGCCAGATAGAAGCGGGCCTTTGCCCCGTAAGTGGCATTAGGATATCTCTCTAGATAGGACTGGAGGGCGCCCGTTGCCTTGCCGTAATCTCCGGAAAGGTAAACCTGCTCTGCGGAAGAGAAGTACACTTCCTCCTTCTGGGCCTCTGTTCGGCCCGCCTTGGAGCCGAGTGAATTCACATACGCAAGGTAAGCATCGGGGTCTTCGCGGGTGCGGTAAATGGACTCGATGGCAAGGAGGGCGTCTTCGGCATAGTCTCCGCCCTTGTCCACAACCTGCTTGTAGTATGATATGGCTTCGTCGGAGTTGCCCTCGTTGCGGGCTATCATGCCAAGTTCCAGAAGGGCGCGGCACTCGAGATTGGGGTCCTGGGTAGAGCTCTTGAGGGTGCGGAAAGCGCGCACAGCGTCATCTGTGTCCTTCAGGGCCACATAGGCGCGGCCAAGTTCATAGAGGGACTCTCCGTAAAACGGGGCCGAAGGATTGGCGAGTTTTGCAGTCTCAAGGAAACGGACTTTCCTCTCATTGTCTCCGGTAAGGCCGCTGGCAACGCCGGCGCGGTATGCGGGATAAAGGTTGTCGGGGTCCGGGTATTCGGTCATCTGGCGCTCATAGGCGGCAACGGCCGTAACATAGTCCCCCTTCAGGAAATAGCAGTCTGCGATACGGGTCTGGGCATCTGAGCCCTGAACTGAAAAGTCTCCCTCCAGGTAGCTTTGGAACCACCTGAGAGCCCTTTCATAGTCCTCCTCCTTGAAATAGGTGTAGGCCATGTTGTAGGTAATTAGACTCCCCTCTTTCCGGTTTCTCAGGGCCTGCAGGTTATAGAGGTCCGTGAGTATGCTGCGGGCGTCCTGGTATTTTCCGTCACGGTATAGGGCTTCGGCCTCATAGAAACGGGCAAGCTGGTTGAAGCCGTCCCTTCTGGGGCTGTAGTAAGCGGCCGCCTTGAGGTGAGGCACCGCCGCGCGCCACGAACCGTTTTCCATTAGTTCCCTGGCCCTCAGGAGGTATGCCTTCATGTAATTGGACATCATGCCGGGATCCAGTTCCTCTATGTTGTCGTAGGCGGCCACTGCGGCCTCGTAGTCGTGGTTCTGAAGGGCCACCATGGCCATGTAGGAGTAAATCTGGTCTCCTTTTTTCTTTGCGTCCCAGCGCCTCATGTATTCCTGGAAAGGAGCGGTGTCGCGGCCAAGGTCGAAGGCGAGTTTTGCGTAGTTGTAGAAGGCGTCTTCCTGGATTTCAGGGGAATAGGAAAGGGCCGAAGCCTCCTTGAAGGCGCCCATTGCGGCCACCTTGTTCCTGAGTTTTATGTAACTGTAGCCCATGTTGTAGGACGCCATCTGGCCAAGGGAGTCCGTGCGTTCCTCCATGGCCGAAAAATTCTCCACGGCGCCGGCCCAGTCTTCGGCCAGATAATGGACCTCCCCGGCGTAGAAGTAGTCGCTGCGGGTGAGGGCTACCTTGTCCTGAAGGTTTTTCTCGTAGTATGTGCGGGCCTTTTCAACGTCTCCAAGCACAAGGTAGGACTCGCTCATGATGCGGGCCATGTGCGGCTGGCGGTCTTCGGGGACCTTATGGAAAAGGTCTTCGCCGAAGTCCACCACATACTGGTAGTCTTTCTCGTTGAAGCGGCACTCAAGGACGTAGTAATTCGCGAGGGCCTCGAAGCGGTGGTCCTTGGCGGCAAGGAGGAACCACTCCGACGCATCCTTGAAATTGCCCTGGGCGTAGTTGATGTAGCCGAGGATGTAGTAGGACGGGGCCGAATAGTCGTTCCAGCCGAAGCCCCTGGCCCTTACCAGCAGGCCTTTAGCCCTCTCCCATTCTCCTACGCCGTAAGCGCTGTAGCCAAGCTTGTAGGTGAATTCGGCCTTCTGGTCTTCATAAAGGTCCTCCACGGAAATGCGGTTGAACCTCTGGAGGGCTTCTTCGTACCTTCCTGCGTCAAAAAGGTCCAGGCCGTAGGCGTACCCCACCTGCGGTGCCAGGATGTGCTCCGGGAACCTCAGGAGGAAGTCGTCGGCAAGGGCATAGGAGTCGTCCGTGCGCATTGCAAGAGCGCAGAGGGCCCTCCAGCCCACAGCCTCCGGGGAAGAGAATTCCTCCACTGCGGCCGATGCCTCCGAATACATTCCGGCATCATAAAGGGACCTCACTTGGGACCAGTCCTGGGCATGCGCCCACGTTGAGAGTATAAGAGTTACGGCTGCTGCCGCTATGGTTTTTTTCATCCTTAAGAACATTTTGACAAATTTACGAATTTTTCTCGTTATCTTTGCCTTGATTTAGAATAATCTTTATGGAACCTCTCATTCACTTCAAGGACGCCGACATCCTCAACGGAGAAAGTGTAGTGCTCTACGGCCTCAACATGGACATCATGCCCGGAGACCTTGTGTATATAGTTGGCAAGGTTGGCTCCGGCAAAACCTCCATCATTCGCACGGTCACCGCGGAAAACCGTCTTCTCAGCGGTGAAGGAGAGGCCTGCGGATACAACCTCCGGAAACTCCGCAGCAAGGACATCCCCTACCTTCGGCGTAAACTTGGCGTGGTTTTCCAAGATTTCCAGCTGCTCACGGACCGTACCGTGGAAGACAACCTTGAGTTTGTCCTGAGGGCCACCGGCTGGCAGGAGCGCTCCCGCATAGATGCCAGGATCTCGGAGGTCCTCGAAGCCGTGGGCATGGGAACAAAGGCCCACAAGATGCCCCACCAGCTCTCCGGCGGGGAGCAGCAGCGCATAGCCATCGCCCGCGCCCTCCTCAACAACCCCAATGTCATCCTCGCCGACGAACCCACTGGCAACCTTGACCCAGAAACCGCAGACGAAATCCTCCAGCTGCTCCAGGGCCTCAACAAGGAAGGCACCGCCATTGTGATGGTCACCCACAACCGCTACATCTATGAGAAATACCCCGGCCGCGTTTTCACCTGCGAGGGAGAGCACTGCGAGGAGAAAAAGGACAGCGCCATAGATGTGGACATAGAGGAGTTGTAGTCACTTGTCATTTCGAGCGAGCGAAGCGAGTCGAGAAATCTCATGACCAGAAAAGAAAGATTCAATTCCATCATCGGCTGGTTCCTTGAAAACCAGCCCATTGCGCAGTCGGAGCTGCATTTCGCCAATCCCTTCCAGCTGCTTGTGGCAGTAATTCTCAGCGCACAGTGCACGGACAAAAGGGTGAACATGGTCACGCCCCCGCTGTTTGAGCGCTTTCCAACTCCGGAGTCTCTTGCTTCGGCCAGTTTCGATGATGTTTACCCATACGTGAAAAGCGTTTCTTACCCCAACGCCAAGGCCCGCCACCTCATTGCCATGGCTTCCATGCTGGTGACGGAATTCGGCTCGGAAGTACCCTCCGACATAGATTCCCTCATGCGCATGCCCGGGGTTGGCCGAAAAACCGCAAACGTCATTGCTTCAGTGGTTTATGACAAACCGGTGATAGCCGTAGACACCCACGTTTTCAGGGTTTCGCACAGGCTGGGGCTCTCTGATGGCTCCACCCCTTTTTCCGTTGAGCAGGACCTTGAGAGGCACATCGCGCCGGAACTTCGGCCCAGAGCCCACCACTGGCTCATCCTCCACGGCCGCTACACCTGCACCGCCCGCAGTCCCAAATGCTCCTCCTGCCCCCTCACGCAGTGGTGCCGGGAGTTCCCCCTCCTCCACCCTTCATTGTAATGCCGGCGCGGTGGAGTCTAACCAACTAATTTTCAATAACTTACAGAGTTCTTTGGGATTACCGGTAATCCCAAAAGATTCAGTAAACTACTGTATATCAACAACTTAACCCGCACTACAAATCACTAGTATATTGCCCTCCGCATCTGAGTGAAGGCCAAAAATGTGAACAGTGCCGCCGTCTTTCACACCCAGTTTTTTCCGGAGCTCTTCAGATGTAAGCGGAATGTTTCTGGCAGTAACTGAAGCCTGCGGATAGCGTTTACCTAAATCTTTGATTATCTTGTTATTAAGCGGATGCACTTCAAGTATTTCAAAACATTTACCGAATGGCTGTAACTCCTTAGGGACTTCACCAATATAATAGTGCGTGTGGCGCCCGAGCTTTTGCAGCCCGTACCGGCACGGCAGGTCAAACGCCCCTGCCTTTAGCAGCGCCTTCCCCGGCTCAAAGAGAACCTGGCCGGCACCGAGGGTAATGCCACCTCGTCCATTTTGCCCTTGGACCTGGTCCACACATAGAACCGCGCCACTTTCATACATAATGGTGGAGTACTCCCCTTCATAGCCGCGCTCAAGAAGGAGCAGCAGTTCCTTGCACTCGCCTTCGGCAGCAACAACATGCACTTCCTTTACTCCGAATAACTGCTTGCACACCAGGGTGATATCGGCCATGGGGCTTAACTTCAAAAGTACACGCGGCGCCGTTTCAAAGAGTTCCGGAAGCAGTTTCAGCACATCCGGGTGGCAGTCTTCAAGCCGAAACACCTTCCGGCCGTCTTCGGCACGCCGGGCGGGATCCATGAAAATTATATCTGGCTTGAATCCGTCCAAAACCTCTGCAATATTCCCCGGGACAATTTCAAGGCATCTCACCCGTACATTATCTGCGCCAAGGGCCTTGAAATTATGCTCCACAGCAGCAGCAAGGGCCGGCTGCATCTCGTTGTACAGCACCTCCGAAGCCACCTTGGAGAATGCCCAGCTGTCCACTCCCAGCCCGCCGGTGAGATCCGCAACTGAAAACCCGCATTTTCGGCCACAAATGAGGGATTTCACTTCAGGAACTGACTGAGTTCCCGCATTTTCGGCCAGTAATGAGGGATTCGAGTTTGCGCGGCAGGCCGAAGCCGCCACGGAAGCCTTGTAGAATGCGGTTTCGGCCGAAGAACACTGCTCTCCGGAAAGCCTCAGAGGATAGCGTAGCTCCGGCACGGCATACCACTGCGGGACTTTGGCCCGAAGTTTCCGCCGCACCTCAAGCGTTGTGAGCGCCAGGTCAAAATCCTCCACATCCGCCAAGTACTTCACACGCGATAGCGCCAGCGCCCCAAGGTCGTCCCCGTCATGTGCCAAAATGAAATCTGCAAACTCCATGTTGCAAAAATACGGAATAATCCATAAATTTGTATGCTTAAGATTATTTATAAAACCACATAACATGAAATCCTACAAAGAAGTAGCCCAAAGTTGGCTCGACGGCAATTTTGACGCAGAAACCAAGGCAGAGGTAAAACATCTGATGGAAACCGATGAAACCACCCTCGAAGACGCCTTCTACCGCAATCTTGAATTCGGCACCGGCGGCCTTCGCGGCACTATGGGTGTTGGAACCAACCGCATGAACAAATACACCGTTGGCATGGCCACCCAGGGCCTCGCAAACTACATAAAGGCTCATGTGGAAGGCGCCGCAAGCGTGTGCATCAGCCACGACAGCCGCAACAATTCCCGTCTTTTCGCGGAAATTTCGGCCGAAGTCCTTTCCAACAACGGCATCAAGGTGTATCTGTTTGAAAGCCTCCGCCCCACCCCGGAACTCAGCTACTCCATCCGCATCAAGAAGGCTACCGCCGGAATCATGGTCACGGCAAGCCACAACCCAAAGGAATACAACGGCTACAAGGTCTTCTGGAGCGACGGCGGCCAGATCACCGCTCCCGTAGACAAAGACATCGTGGCCGAAGTAGGCAAGATAGAGGACCCCGCAGAGGTTCGTTTCCAGCCCGCCGCGGGCACCAAGAAAGCCCCCATTGAAATCATGGGCAAAGAGGTGGACGAGCTCTATCTGAGAGACCAGCTATCCCTCATGCTCTCCCCGGAGGCCGTGAAAAAGCACAGTGACCTCAAGATTGTCTACACTCCCCTCCACGGCTGCGGCGTGCACCTCATGCCGGAAGCCCTCAAGAGAATCGGCTTCAAGAACATTATCCACGTCCCTGAGCAGGAAGTCCCGGACGGCAACTTCCCCACCGTCGCCTCCCCCAACCCGGAAGAGCCCGCAGCAATGGCCATGGCCCTTGCCAAGGCCGATGAAACCGGTGCAGACCTCGTCCTCGCCACGGACCCGGATGCCGACCGCCTTGGAATCGCCGTACGCGACAACGACGGCAACATGGTCCAGCTCACCGGCAACCAGACCTGGAGCTTCCTTACCTATTATATCCTCAAGCGCTGGCAGGAACTTGGCAAACTCAACGGCAACCAGTACTGCGTAAAAACCATCGTCACCACGGAGCTCATCGCCGCCATCTGCAAGAGTTTCGGCGTAAAGTGCTACAACGTCCTCACCGGCTTCAAGTACATTGCCGAAGTTCAGAAACTGCAGGAAGGAAAGAGTGAATTCATCTGCGGCGGCGAAGAAAGCTACGGCTTCAACCTCGGTTGCTTTGTCCGCGACAAGTGCGCCCAGGTAGCCGGTTGCGCAGTTGCCGAATGCGCCGCATGGGCCGCCGAGCAAGGCCTCACCCTCTATCAGCTCCTCCAGAAGGTGTACAAGGAATACGGTCTCTACGTAGAAAAGATGGTCTACATTGTCCGCAAGGGCAAATCCGGCGCAGAGGAAATCCAGAAAATCATGGCCGATTACCGCGCCTGCCCTCCCAAGGAAATCGCCGGCAGCCCCGTTGTCAAGGTCATCGACTACAACAAACCGGAAGAAACAGGCCTTCCTAAGAGCAACGTGCTCCAGTTCTACAATGAGGCCGGAGACGTCGTAACCGTCCGTCCTTCCGGCACTGAGCCCAAGATCAAGTTCTACTTCGGCGCCAAGGGCTCTGACGCCCCCGCCAAGATAGACGCCCTCAAGGCCCAGTTCATAAGCTAAGTGATTTTAATACGGGATTTCTTGCATCTTTGCAGGAAATCCCGTATTTTTGCACTCCCAAAACCGGGGTATTAGCTCAGTTGGCTAGAGCGATAGGTTCGCAATCTATAGGTCAGGGGTTCGACTCCCCTATACTCCACAAAATACGCTAAAGAACAGCGAATTACGATTTTTACGCATAAACTCACCTTGTTTATGCGTATTTTTTTAGGTGAACAGATCCTCAGCCCTAAGATACCCGTGGCGGACCAAATCTTCCCGGCTCCGGACAGGACTGGTGTAACCGTCGGCAATCACGAAAAGGTTATCCGCCACGGAGGAGATGGCGTCATAG